>Ga0194041_10000028_pt1 | contig 53548 bp, 57 predicted proteins | sample JunL449m_MetaG_FD_160082 | JGI IMG/M metagenome (GOLD analysis project Ga0194041, IMG submission 160082) | Anoxic zone freshwater microbial communities from boreal shield lake in IISD Experimental Lakes Area, Ontario, Canada - Jun2016-L442-9m | ecosystem: Environmental > Aquatic > Freshwater >...
TATGCGTAAAACTGTTTGATGCAGCGAGCGCTACCGCGATCAAGATGACGCCAACATGCACAATCATTCCACCGTTTGTGCGACCAACTAATCCCCGCAGACCCTGCCTGCGCGTAGCCAACACCACTTGACGCAATGCCGAACCACTTGCAAACCCACCAAGCGCAAATGTAAGCAGCGGCATAAACCCAGTCGCTCCAACAGCGACACTGATACCCAATGCTCCGACGCCACACCATGCTGGCCAGAACAATCTCGTGCTCAATAACTCGGTTGATGCCTTGCGCCATGGCAACACAGGTGCAATCGCCATGAGTGTAAGTAGAGCGATACCGATTGGCGCAACCAACTGGTCGAAGAATGGAGCGCCGACAACGATGTTGCGCGACTGCAGCGCTTCAATGACGAGTGGAAAAACTGTGCCAAGTAAAACAACAAATGCGAATATTGCGAACAATACGTTGTTGATTAAGAACGCGCCTTCGCGTGAGACAACCGAGTCAATACTTCCTGGCGCGTGAAGTCGGTCGCCACGCCACCCGATCAAACCAATCGAGACGATGACAATGAGCCCGAAGAACACCAAAAGCCATGGCCCAATAGCGCTCTTACTAAATGCATGCACACTGTTGAGCACGCCCGACCGAGTGAGGAACGTTCCGAGAATCGTCAAACTGAAAGTGGAGACAAGCAACGAGAGGTTCCACACTCGCAACATGCCGCGCCGTTCTTGCACCAACACCGAGTGAATGTATGCAGTCGCAGTGATCCATGGAAGCAATGAAGCATTCTCAACCGGGTCCCATGCCCACACACCACTCCAACCCAAAACTTCATAGCTCCACCAACTGCCAAGGATGATTCCAAAAGTGAGGAACCCCCACGCAAAAAGCGTCCACCTGCGAGTGGCTAATAGCCAACCTTCGCCAACCCTGCCCGTCACCAGTGCGCCAATTGCAAACGCGAAAGGAACAGTCACTCCTACGTAACCCAAATACAACAGCGGTGGATGAAACAACACCAGGATGTGATTTTGCAACAACGGATTTGGCCCTGGCCCATCAAATACTCCTGGGGCACCTTTCGCAAATGGATTGGCTGGGCCGAATGAAAGCAAAAAGAAAAATGTCGAAACAATGAACATCACGCCCATCGCCCAGTTGGCCAACACATCGTCCATTTTTTTACGCAACCAAAAGCAAACTGCCAATGTGTAGCCAGCCAATATAAGTACCCACATCAATATTGAGCCTTCAAGTGCGCTCCACACTGCTGCAAAGTTGTACAACGCTGGAGTTGCAGTCGAACCAACCTTTTGAACGTACGCCATTGAAAAATCACGCGTGATCATCGCGTACTCCATGGTCGCAAACGCACCGACTGCAGCGGCAAAAATTAGAATCGCAAAACGAGGAATGAGTCGTGCAACTGCTTGATCTCGGGAACGCGCGCTACTGATTGCGGCAATTGCACCAAACAACGAGCCAATGATGCCAACGAGCAGTAGAGCTCGTCCGAGCGGACTACTTATCCCGCCTGCGGCGAACATACCTGTGCCTCTGCTTTTTTCAATCGATCTGCGTTATCGGCGACATATGCATTGGAGTGCTTGACTTCAATACGTGTTGCCTCGAAAACATCGCCGACCAATCGACCTTGCGCAACCACAGGTATGCACTCCTGAAAGATGCCACCCGGATCGCCTTCATAGACAACTTGAATGGTTTTCTCATTGAAGATCATCACAAAGTTTGTGGAGTTATTGACTGACTTCAAAGAACCCTTTTCAACTGTGCCCTGCACCCGAATGCGCCTGCCCGGCTCGCACCCAGCACGGCTACCAATTTCGTCGACGTTGCAGTAATAGTCAATTGCCGAAGTTAAAAACTTGGTGACGATGGTGCCACCGGCGACAACAATAACAACGAGCAATGCGACGTAGCCCCATTTTGTGTTGCGCTTGCGTGGCGCGAGAGGCGCGTTTACTTCAGACGTGCGCGGAGTTAAGTCCAAGGTTTGTCCTTGTCAGCAACTTTGCTCGCCAATTCACGACCTTGCAGAACAGTTCTGACAACGAGCACGGTAATGACCGCAAACGTTACGCCGTACACCGCAGCAATAAATCCGAGATGATCCATTACTTCAGTCCTTCAACTCTGTCAGTGCTTTCGGTGGCGCTTTCGTTGGCGCGTTCTCGCAGTGCCGCATCAAGTTGCGTCATCTGCATCGCATCCTGCATCGCCAAAACTCGCTGGCGGTGCAACACCAACCAAGCAAATGTCATTGTAAAACCAATCACGCCAATCAGAAGTGTGGTCAACATCGATCCGTCCATCTTGATGTCGCCATCGCCACTCAACACACTTGCCTTCTGATGCAACGAGCGCCACATCAACACACTGAAATGCACAAGTGGAATCTCAAGAACCGCGAGCAGCGCAATCACTGCTGAGCGGCGCGCGCGCTGTTCGAGCGAACCGCCAAGACCGCGCACTGCCAAATAACCGATATACGTGACGAGCAGAAATGCTGTTGTTGTCAGTCGTGGATCCCACGCCCAGAAAGTGCCCCACGTGATGCGACCCCACAGACTTCCGCTCAACAACGTCATCGCCATAAAGATCACGCCGACTTCCGCAGATGCCCCGGCAACACGATCAAAACCCATCGAATGTTTGCGACTGAGCAGCCAGCATGCCGACGCCACTGCCGTGACTATGAATGCAAGATAAGCAACCCAGGCAGTAGGTACGTGCACGTACATAATTCGCACTGCGTCACCCTGATTCACGTCTTTCGGAGTGACAATCAATCCGCCAATCACGACCCAAGCCATTGACACCAACGACATCGCGCCGACTAATCGAGTTGTTGGAGTTGCTACACGCGCATTAAAAGTTTGTGCTTCCATCGATGGCTACTCCTCTATTCCTCTATCAGCGATCCGAATGACAAAATTCCACCGAGCCCAAATACTGCGGCAAAGACGACAAGCACTCCAACCCATGGCCAGCCATCCGACACCGCTGCTCCTCCACTCGTAAACGCCGACTCAGTGGCGCGAGTTGCGCCAATAAGTACAGGTGCAACAACCGGAAGCATCAACAAAGGCAGCAATGTTTCTCGCCCTCGTGATCCGGCTGTCAAACCGCCATACAGCGTACCGACGAAGCTCAATCCCGCCGTTGCGCTCAATACACAAGTGACCAACAGCACTGTGCCATCGGCGTTCAATTGCACTCGATACAACACAACCGCTGCAACGAACAACATGATCTCGAGGGTGACGAGTTGCACCATCACTGCAAGAGCTTTGCCAACAAAGATCCCTGCCGGATCAAGACCTGCAACCCGTTGCGCTTCGAGCGCGCCATCTGCCGTGTCGACTGCAAACGACCGTTGAATGATGATGATTAAAGAAAACAGCGTGGCGAGCCAGACCAGACCACCAGCAACTCGTGTCAATACATCGTCGTTGTCGAGCGCAAATGCAAACATCACCATCACAAGTCCGGCAAATGGAAAAACCTGATTGATCACGACACGACTACGCAACTCAATACGCAAATCTTTCGCCGCGACAGCCCGCGCAACTCGACTGAGTGAATGTTGCGCGCTCACGACACAACCCGACCAGCAATTACTGAAACACTTCGTGTTGCAAGCCCTCGAGAGCGCTCAAGTTCGTGCGACGCAATCAACACTGTTGCCCCTGCAGAGCTTGCCTCGCGAATAATTGCATCAATTTCGTCACGTGCAGCTGCATCGAGCCCAGCATGCGGCTCATCGAGAAGCCACAGCTCTGCGCGACGAACAACCAAGCAAGCCAATGCGCAGCGACGTTTTTGACCCGCCGACAAGTGCATGACTTTTTGCTCTGCCAATCGCCCGTCGATGCCAAAGCGATGCAGCGTTGATGCGACTTCACCTTCTGACGCACCAACCATCTGCGCCCAAAACAAAACATTTTCACTAATGGTCAAATCCGCAAACAAACCGTTTGCGTGTCCAAGCAATCCAACTCGTTGGCGAACAGATTGGCGGTCGACGCACAGATCGACACCCAAGACACTTGCCTCACCGCGCACGATCGGCAACAGCCCGGCGCATGCGCGCAGCAATGTTGTCTTTCCTGCACCGTTTGGTCCCTGCAACAGAACAATCTCGCCGCGTTCCACCTCAATCGAAGCTTCGGCTAGTGCGGGAAACCCATTGAACACGACGACCGCATCACGAAAATCAACGACACTGCTCATGAACCGATAAACCTTGGCTTGCGCTTTTCGGCAAATGCGGTGCGACCCTCTCGCGCGTCTTCGGATAGCAGCGCCTTTTCTCGCGCTGCGTGCACCAACTCATCGACATCTGGCAATCCTGCCGTCGATTCAAGTGCAAGCTTGTGTCCTGCAATCGTGAGCGGAGCAAGATGAGCAATTTCATCTGCCCACGCAAGTGCATCACTCAACGAGCCCAGGCGATGCACTGATCCAAAACCCGCTAATTGTGCTCCCGTATATGTAGTCGCCGTCAACAACATTGCGCGAGCAACGGGCCACGACAATTCGTGCACAATGCGCTCGACAGTCCAATGATTAACGACCAAACCAAGTTTTGCTGCTGGCACACCAATCACACTTGACGGTGTCGCGACTCGAACATCGCATGACACGAGCAATTGAGCGCCAGCGCCAAGCGCAGGGCCGTCAACTGCAGCCATTGTTACAAATGGCAGTTGAGTAAAACCCCGCAGCACCACTTGCAGTGCTTCATGAAACTCATCTTCATGCACTCCCGCCAAGTCGGCCCCAGCGCAAAACGCGGGCGCTGCTCCCGTCAGTACCAACACGCGTGCTGATCCTGCGAGCGCATCATGTTGCGCTTGACGCAATGCATGCAACGTCGCAACATCGACAGCATTGCGTTTGTCTGGACGATTAATCGTGACAACGGCTACTTGGTCGCGCCAGTCGAGCGAAACAGTGATGTCTTTATTCACCCGTGCGCCCTCTACCATAGGTTTGAGGCTATGACATCAACACCACAAACTCCTGATCCAGTTCGGCGCCGTCGCAGCCTTATTGCCGTATGGACAAAACGAGCCAATCGCTTTGGCTATCTCGCATTTGGCGTGTCAATTGTCGCAGTTGCAGTTGGGCTAATCGATACTTTTACACCCCTGATCGGCCGCCTTGCTACCGCTGGTCTCGTTATTGGTTCCATCCTGCTCGCACCGGCAATTGTTTTGGGATACGCAATTAAATCAGCCGAAAAAGAAGACAAACTAAACGGCATCTAGGTAACGAATAGGCGCACGGCGACAACGCGAGTACGGTAGTAGTGACATGTCAACGAGACTTCCCGCTCACGAACGCAAAGACCAGATTTTAGATGTCGCACTAAAGGTATTTGCTACTAAAGGGTTTCACGAATCGTCAATGAACGACATTGCCGACATGGCTGGTGTGACGAAGCCAGTTGTTTATCAACATTTTGAATCGAAGCGTGCATTATTTTTGGCGCTGATCGAAGATGCTGGCACACAAATGATCAACGAAATCACGAAAGCCACCGTCCAGGCAACAGGCGGCAGACTGCAAGCCGAACAAGGGACCATTGCATTCTTCCGTTGGGCATCTGCAGACCAAAACCGTTTCAAGTTTTTGTTCGACAGCGGCACACGAAATGATGCAGAGTTTGCGTCTGCTGTGCGTCGAGTAGTTGACAATTCGGCAAATGCAATCGCCCCACTCATCGCAATCGATCTAGATGCAGCACATTTGCGCACTCTTGCGCATGGAGTAATCGGTGCAACAGAAGGCGTCGTGCGACATTTGCTCGATAACAACATTGCATTCGATCCAGAAGTCATCGGTAAACAAGTTGCAGATCTCGTGTGGGCAGGCCTACGCGGTGTCGGACGTGAAACGTTAGGAGACTAAGTGGCAGCCACAGGCGAACACCACCCAGCATTTGAAGAGTATTGCGAATGCATTTTTGAGTTGCGTGAAGACCATATTGATGTCATTCAGGCGCGCGTTGCAGATCGCCTTGGCGTCTCTCGCCCATCTGTCTCCGAAATGATCAAGCGCATGGAAACTGAAGGCTTGATCGTCATTCGTGGAGCCAAGATTTCGCTCACCGCAGATGGAGATGTACTTGCAGAACGAGTAGTTCGTCGCCACCGAATCGCCGAAAGATTTCTTACCGACGTCCTTGGGCTCTCGTGGGCAAATGCACACCACGAGGCCGGCAAGTGGGAACACATCATGAACCAAGACGTAGAGAGCGCTATGAATCGAGTTCTACATAATCCAACTACTTGCCCACATGGCAACCCAATACCTGGGTCTTCATACCGACAAGAGCGTCTCACCCCGCTCAGCGATGTAGTCGAAGGAAAGCTGTTTACTGTTAACCGCATTCCCGAGGAACTTGAGTTCGCACCCGGCATTCTTGAAATTCTTGAACAGGCCAACCTCAAGCCCGGCCATAGCGGCACAATCGTGACCTCGAACAAAGATGGATCACGTATCGTGCGTGTCGACAACAACGACGTGGCACTGGACGAATTTACAAGCTCACGAATTCTCGTACTTGCGTAAAACCTTGCGAAGTATGCGCAAAAAGAAATTTCTTAAAATTCGCACATCTGTCGTGTTTGGTGCACTCATAATTGCTAGTTCTGGCTGTGCAACAACGATCAACCTTGCTGCGCCCACCACTCTCGTTCAGCCAGCCGTCACCACTTTGCCAACAGGCACGACCGCCGAGCTGTTTGGTCAGATGAAATCCACTCTCTCTGAGCTTTCACATGCCATCACCAATGAAGATAAACCTCGAGCAAAAACAACCCTTGCAACTGTGCTCAATATTTGGGGAGCATTACAGCCGCAAATTGTGGCCGATGGCGGCGAGACAGTTGATCAAACGGTCGAAGACATGCAGCGCATTATTGATCTTGCGTCTAGTTCTGTACTGCGCACACGGCCAGCAGATGCCGACAAGGCATTGAGATTTCTTGATTTAGTAATTCAGTCGCAGCACTAATTAGCCCTGCATCGATGCGGGCAACGGCTCGCTATGCACGATGGTTAAACGTTGTGTCGAACGCGTAAGCGCAACATACAGCGCTCGCAGACCGTGCACCTGGCTTGCGACAATGCGGGCAGGCTCAACCACGAGCACTCCATCTAATTCGAGACCTTTGACAACACTCACTGGCACAACCGTGAGACGCGAGTCGAGCGCAGTTGTGTTTGCTCGCCCGTGAGCCACACCAGCATCGGTGAGTGCGCTGTCAACAGAATCGGTCATGTCATCTGGGCAAACGATTGCAACATTGCCCTCTCCGACATTTGTCAACAAAATCTTTGCTTGCTCGATTACAACATTCAGCAAGTCGGTACTGTTCTTTACCGCAACAATGTCTGGACCAAAATCGCCTTCGCGTACGGATTTCGGGGCGCGCAATGACGGAGCTGCTTCAAGCATCACTTTGTCTGCCAGCGACATGATCTGAGCAGGAATTCGATAGCCGACGGTAAGACCAATTACTTCTTGCTCACGCTTCGTTGGCAAGTATTGCAACAAGTCCGACCAATCATTTGGCGCAAATGGGCCTGTTGCCTGCGCCAAGTCACCGACAACAGTCATTGCCCCACTGAGTGACCTGCGTGAAGCCATGCGCAACTGCATTGGTGTGAGGTCTTGCACTTCGTCAATCACGATGTGCCCAAACACTCGTACTTCATCGGTCTCGTCAATCTTGCCGTTCTTGCGTGGACGTGGGCCCAACAACGCAAGTGCTTCGTCGAGCAAAGCAACATCGCTATCGCTCCACAGCACTTCGGCCACCGAGTTGCTACGTGTGCGCACCAGACATTCGTATTCTTCCGCAGAAAATTCGTCTTTCGCAGCGGACTTCACAAGCGCTGCAGATCCAAATAGGTCGTGTAGTAATTCCGCCGGCACAAGCATCGGCCACATTCGTGCCAAAGTTGCACGAAATTCCGGAATGTCACGCAGCGAATCGCGCAAAGTATCGACATCGGCATCTGGGTTACGGCTCGACGCAATCATTGCCGAGATCACTTCGGTCTCGACCCAACGATGCGCTGCATTGTGTCGTCGGAAGCGTCGTCGTGCATCGCGCACTATGCGCGCAGACTCTGCAGCTCGCAGGCGCATGTAGCCCGCACCATATGGAATTTCCACATCATCGCGTACGGGCCGTTGGCGATCTTGAACTGCTTTTGCAATTACCTTCGCCATTCGAATGTCACCTTTGACACGCTTTGCAGCGTTGGTATCGATCACTCCAATGCGATGACCTGGTACCAAGTCGGCCAATACAACTTGTTCAACTCCGGCTTCGCCTAATGAAGGCAAGACTTGCTCGATATAACGCAAGAACACGCGGTTCGGACCAATGACCAACACGCCCTGGTCTTCGAGAGGAAAACGAAATGTGTATAACAAGTACGCAGCACGGTGCAGCGCCACAACTGTTTTGCCGGTGCCCGGGCCGCCTTGCACAACAAGCACGCCGTTGTGACCAGAACGAATGATCTGATCTTGTTCGGCTTGAATTGTTGCAACGATGTCACCAAGCTGACCAGTGCGTCCGCGTGCAAGTGCTGTCAACAATGTTGAGTAACCACGCAAACCAGTTGCGGTTTGCTCAACGCCTGATGCAACTCCTCCACCCAGTCCTTCATCGTGACCGACGCCCAGATGTCCTTCACCAAACAACTCATCTTCGATGCCCAACAATTTTTGACCATTGACTGCAAAATGTCGGCGGCGCGCAAGACCCATCGACTCGCGACCGGTTGCGCGATAAAACGGTTCAGAAACAGGAGCGCGCCAATCGACAACTACTGGCTCCCGATGTTCATCGGCTACAGCAAGCCTGCCGATATGAAAACTTTCAATTTCGCCCTCAGTTTCACCAAAGCGATCGATGCGTCCGAATACAAGCGCCGCATCGCCTAGATCCAACTGGGTGAGGCGCAGCACCAATTGTTCGTCAAAAGCGTTGCGCTCGTAGCGGGCCTGGAAAGTGCCACCCGTGTCGGCTTCATTGAGGGTTCTGATGCGCCAAGCGTCGGTGCGGCTGCGCTCAAGGCACTCATATGCCCTATCAATATGGGCCTGTTCGGCCGCGAGGTCTGGGTGATGTTGGCTCATTTTGGGGTCTAGCAATTCTACCGTCTGTTTTTGTGAGCACGATCTGCCTACCGCACATATGGGATGTCAATATCCACATTCGGGTACGAACGAAGGATCCGCATGTTTGCAAAAAAATGGTTGCTTACCCCTCTGCTACTTGGGTTGTGTGCCTGCGTGACGCAAGGTGGTGCACTCCAACTCGACAACGGCAAGGTGGTGTTATCTCCAATGGGAGAAATGAGTGTGGTACTTGACTCAGTTCCCACAACACCGAATGTGAGCATTGACCCGCCACTAGACATAGTCGAGCAACTACGTAGAGATTTCACAGCGGACGACAACTATTACCACGAGTGCATGGTTGCACCGAAGAATTGCGATGTCACACGAATCTCTGCGCCAAATTCTCCACAGCGCGCAGATCTCGTTAAGCGCGTGCATGATTATTCGGTTGCCAACATACATGCCCGCACAGGTTCAGGTGTTGCACTCGTGCGCATTGACTCGCTCAACATCATTGATGCTTTTAACGCGATGGTCAATACATGTAGTTACAACTCAGTAGTCATGGTTGATGGTGGTGCAACCGAAAGCCCACTGGACGACATCATTTTTAACGATGCTGTTGCTTCATATTTGTCGACTTGGATGATGACAGTTGACCACGGAGTTTGGAAAATATCTTCGTGGACGTCAAGCATGACCAAATTCAATGTTGATCAATGTGGATTCACAAAGTGATGCATTCAATTGCACGACCCAACTTGAGACTTATTTTTGCAGTTGTTGTCGTAACAACTCTCTTGAGCAGCGTCAGTTCGGTCGCAGTGCATGCAACTCAAACTCCGCACATTGACGGATCAGCAAATAACGGCTCAACAATTGATGTCAGCGGCTCTGCGCGCGGCGATCAAATCATTGCGGGCGTCCAATATGGTGCGCCGCCAGCAGGTGGTGGAGGCGCAGACCCCGAATGCGAATGGTCAGAGTCGCTACCCCGCGATGCAAGCGCAACCGGACCAGGCACTGCCGTAACAAAACAAATCGGTTCCACCAGTTACAGGTTGTTTGACTACACGTGCCCAGCTCGGGATCCAATGACCACGTATCACTGGCTTCCGCAAATGTCATCAGGTCAACTCGCAGAACATGCCGCGTCCATTGTGTACGACAATCTTCCTTCGATGTGGGGCAACTTTGCTCCACCAGCACGCCGCGGATTTGTTGATGTGGGGACATGGATTTGGGTCAACCCTTTGTTATGGATTCCCGTTGCGGTCACCGCATCCATCATCACTCCAGCAGGGATTATTTCGGTCACCACAAAAGCGACACCAAAGAAACTTATTTTTAATCCAGGTGATGGCGACCTGGGTTCTGGCCCACTGACATGCGGCAACCCTGGAATGATCTGGATGTCGCAATTTGGAGACTTCATGCCTTCATCGTGCATGTACACCTACCGTCACTCCTCGTCGACTCAAGCAAGTGGATTATTTGAAGCTGATGTTGCGGTGCAATGGCATGTCACATGGTCTACAAATTTGGGGGCGAGCGGAACAATTGGCGAACTTACGTTGCACACATCACATCAGATGAACATTCGTGAAGTGCAAGCCCTGATTAGTCACTAGGCGTTGCAATTACGCCAAGCGTTGCATGCAGCGCAGCAATCAGGTCTGTAGCACCAACCTCGATATCCAAACCCCTGCGTCCGCCGCTTACAAAAATCGTTGTGTGCAACACAGCACTCTCATCAATGACAGTTGGCAATATTCGCTTCTGACCAAATGGGCTGATGCCACCAACGACATAACCAGTGATGCGCGATGCATCTTTGGCTGCAACCATCTCACACCGCTTTGCGCGCAGCACTTGTGCAAGAGCTTTGAGCGATAGCTGCGTATTGACTGGCACGATCGCAACGACAGGTCCGTTCTCCGACTGTGCGAGAAGAGTTTTATAGACCCGATCCTCTTCCACGCCAAGGGCACGAGCCGCTGCCCTGCCGTAACCAATGTCGTCTGTGGTGGCTGCGTCGTGGTCAAACGTGTGCGCTACATAGTCGATGCCAAGTTGTTCGAGGGTGACGAGGGCTGGAGTGGCTGCCTTCATGGGCACATCATACGAAACAAGAAACGAAACAAGAAACAAAACAAGAGCCAAAAAACGTAGTAACGAGGGTCTACACCTGACACACTGAAGGGTCGCTACAACAGCGCGGAAAAGGAACGTCCCATGCCAGTCAGTAACTCCCGAGACACCATTTTGATTGAGCGCCGTTATGCGGCAGTTTTCAGCACATTGTCCGATGATTCAATAGTCAAACTCGCCGTAGCAGTTGAAGAAAAACTGCGCGATGCCCTGGCCAAGGTTCTCGCACTTCCAGCAGGTGCGTTTACCGAGACGGCCACACTCGCGCCAAAGATTCGCGAAGCAATGAAAGAGCGTCGCTCGTACCTTGACACCGGCGTGCTGTTTGGTGAAGGTGCCACAGAGCGAGCAATCGAATTGCTCGGCGATCAGTCAGACGACCCAAGCGTCGAGGATCTGCAACTAGTGATCCCAGCACTTGTTGAAACTTTTGGTCTTGATGCTGTGCGCCTTATGGCGGTTCAGTACTCGGTTTCACTTGGCGGTTTCCGCAAACTTGTTTTAACTGATGATCGATTCAAAATTCCAAGCGCACCAGCAACTACCACTCGCGGAGCAACCGGAGACTCAACTGTCGATGCAGCAGCACAAGACGAAAAGCGTCGTGCACGTGCAGAACGTAAAGAAAAAGATCGTCTCGACAGAGCAAAGGCCGAAGCTCAGCGACGCGCCGCATACGGTCGCATCTAACTCAGCGCACACAACCAATTATGTCGCTCAAGTTTGCGTCGATTCAAGGTCGGGCGCATTTTGTTGTTGGGTCCTCAACGGAGTTTCGAGTTGTAGATGTTGAGCACTCCAGCAACGGCTCTCTGCCAAGCGATGTCATGTCGTGCTACTCGGTCTGGCAATCGCTTCGTGAGCATGCCAAAACGATTTCCGAGTCAGATGGTGTTGCATGTTCACTCGAGCAACTCGATTGTCCCGTGCCGCAGCCTCGACAATTGTTTGCTGTAGGTCTGAACTACAAAAAGCATGCTGAAGAAATGGGCAGCCCAATCCCATCTTCCCCACTCACGTTTGCCAAGTTTCAAAGTTCGATCAACACTCCCTCTGGTGATGTTCAACTCGTTGGCACAACATGCGACTACGAATCGGAACTCGTTGTCGTAATCAGTACTGGCGGCATCAATATCGCTCAGGCAGATGCATGGCAACACATTGCAGGTATTACTGCAGGTCAAGACATTTCTGACCGCACTCTGCAATACAGCGGCGTACCGCCACAATTCAGTCTTGGCAAGAGTCGCACCGGTTTCACACCGATGGGCCCTTGGGTTGCGGATATGCATGACAACTCAAATCGCGATGATCTACGTCTCACATGCATGGTCAATGGCGAAATTCGACAAGACACGAAGACGAGCGACATGATCTTCGACATTGCGCAAATCGTTTCGTATCTGTCTGGCATCTGCCAGCTTTTTCCTGGTGACGCTATTTTTACCGGTACCACTTCTGGTGTTGGACATGGCCACAAGCCACCCATCTACCTGCAGCGCGGCGACATCATTGAGACAACCCTTGAGGGCGTTGGAATAATTCGCAATCGCTGCGTCTAGTAGCGCAACCAGCACTTCCCGCATTAGATTTTCCAGTTATGCAAACTGGTAACCGAACCGTCATCACGGGGGCCAATTTGGTGGATGGCACCGGTTCGCCTGCACGGCACGCAGATGTTGCATTCGTTGATGGCATCATCACCGAAGTTGGCGCTCCAGGCTCAGTTTCAACCGCTCACGCACATCAACACATCGATGCTGATGGATTGTTGCTCACTCCAGGATGGGTCGATGTGCACACGCATTACGACGCTCAGGCAACTTGGGATCCATGGCTTACCCCAAGTAGTTGGCACGGCGTCACATCTGTAGTGATGGGTAATTGCGGAGTTGGTTTTGCTCCAGCCGCACCCGAACGCCATCAATGGCTGATCGATCTCATGGAGGGAGTCGAAGATATTCCCGGCTCCGCAATGGTTGAAGGAATCAAGTGGGAATGGACTTCGTTTCCTGAATATCTCGATGCTCTCGAACGCACTCCCCACGTGCTCGACATGGGCACGCAGATTGCTCACGGCGCACTTCGAGCATTCGTGATGGGTGATCGCGGCGCTGCAAACGAAGATGCAACTGCCGAAGACATTGCACAGATGAGCGCTCTTACCGAAGAAGCACTTCGCGCTGGTGCACTTGGTTTTTCTACTTCGCGCACGTCATTGCATCGGAGCAAGCACGGCGAGCTTGTGCCGGGCACAAACGCTCAGCCAGATGAGTTGTTTGGTATTGCCGACGCGATGAAGCGAGTAGGTCATGGCATCTTTCAGTTTTCTCCTGAGCATTCGCGCGTGCCCGTTGATGAATGGCCGTGGATGCAAGAGCTCGCGCGCCGATCTGGCGCAACTGTCAGCGTCAACGTCAATCAGCTGGATGACGGCAGCGAGGTGTGGCGCAAAACTCTTGCATTGCTCACGAAGGCGCACGCTGATGGAGAGAAGATCGTTGCACAAACTGCTGGTAGGTCTATTGGAATCTTGATGTGCCTCGAAGGAAGTGTGCATCCGTTGCTCGCCCACCCCGCGTATCACGAAGTTGCTCACTTGCCATTTGCCGAACGCATTGTCGCACTAAAAGATCCTGTACGGCGTGCGCGATTTGTAAGCGAGATTCCAACCGATGGGTTTTACAACGGACTCGTCACAAAATCTTTGCATCGCATGTACCCCGTCACTACTGCAAACATCGATTACGAGCCGCACCCAAGCACTGCAATAGGAGAAATCGCAAAGCGCACTGGAGTTGCTCCAATGCAGTTGATCGTCGACCATCTGTTGGCCAACGATGGCAAGGGCATTATCTACTCGCCGTTCTTCAATTACATCTATGGCGATCTTTCAATGACGTACGAAATGATGCAACATCCGCAGACCAGAAATGGTCTCAGCGATGCTGGTGCACACTGCGGCGCCATCTGCGACGGTGGCTTGCCCACATTTATGCTCACGCACTGGGCGCGTGACCGTACTCGTGGTCCAAAACTTTCTCTTGAACACATCGTCTATCGGCAAACACGACACACTGCAGAGCTGCACGGGTTACTCGACCGCGGCATTGTTGCACCCGGCATGAAGGCAGATCTCAACGTAATCAATTTTGACCAGTTGGGTTTTGATATGCCATATATGGCCTACGACTTGCCGGCTCAAGGCCGACGCCTTGTGCAAACTGCGCGTGGCTACAACAAGACTTTTGTCAGTGGCGTGCAAACAGTTGAGAATGATGCATTCACCGGAGAGTTGCCAGGCAAACTCATCCGCGGGCCGCAGCGCTAAACACGCTGCGAGTTCCTAACTCGTCATTCCCCCAAGTCCAACAAGCCCGCGCGCGAGTTCAATCTCGCCCATATGACGCAAACCGTGTTGATAGATCCAGCATTCAACCGCATCCAACACCGTGATTCCCACCTCGCCCGCCACACGAGCCGAATACGTGGACTCAATCTGCGGTGGAAACGGACGCGCAATTACAACTCGGGTCAGTTCTTTTGGATCCAAAGTCTCAAGCCACGAGTGCACACGGCCAAAAACCAATTGCAGATACTCCTGAAATGCTTCGTAGTTACCAATGCGTTGTCCAACCATCTCTTCCACTGTTTTGTGTTTACCGTGATCGGCGATGGATGGATTGACACGTGCTTTCCATTCGTCGTTCCAGATCGGAGCGACGCCGGTGATCATCATGAACGAGCCGTCGATCACATTGACAATGTGAAACAAACTGAACGCAATCGGCATGACCCCTTCACGCTCAAAGTGATTGACATGTTCAATCGTCATTGTGCTCAATGCCTGGTCGTACAGCGAATGCAATGCCTTCATGCGGCGTTGCAATGAGTCGAGAATCAGTTCGTTTGACATGGCTTTGTTATTCCTTTGCTGCTTCAGTTTTCAAAAATGCATCAATGTCTGCTTTGGTTGCTCGACTGCGAATTTCAAAATGTACTTTAGAGATAGTTGAGTTAAACGCAAATGGCGCAACGTAGTCACTCACCACTGGCGACAGTTGATCACTCCCCAAGTCCATTCCCATCGAACCGAGTACTCGCACAATTTTGGGAATGTGCACCGAACCGATGTCTTTGCCATCGACCATCAATGTGATCGTCCCCGTTGAATCTTCGCGATCGAATCGGACGCCAATCTGATGATTGCCCGGCTGCAATGAAATCGGAGCGCTTGCTCGCTGATGCTTACCGAGGGCGTTGTAGTCAAAATGCAAAACAGAATCTTTGACGAAGAATGAGTGTCCGATGTTGTGGGCACCACGTGCATAAATCACGCCTTCTATCGGCTGATTGCCAACGACGATGTCTGCAGTAATCGTCCACGCACGACCGCTCAACAATGGGCATGCATCTGCCGGAATGTGCGCAACAGGCGGATAGTACGTATACGTATTTCCGTAGTGCGGAGAACCAGGACGGGACTTAGAACCAAAAATCTCAATTCCGCGATCGTCTAGCGGCAGCACACCATGCAACTCGGCCTGCTCCCACCACAGCGCAACCATCTCTTTGAGCTTTGCTGGTTGAGTTACAGACAAGTCATGCATCTCCGAAAAATCTTCATCGAGTTTGTATAAACCCCACGTGTCGTTTTCGTATGGCACGTTTTGGTCGTGGAATGTAACCGCCTTGTATCCATCGGCCCAAATTGCGCGATGACCCATCATCTCGAAATATTGCGGGCCACGCTTTGTCTCTCGCGTTGAAGTATTGAACGTGTACGTCAGACTCTCGCCGTGCATTGGCATTTGTCCGTGCCCATTGACCACAGGCGGCACTGTGATGCCGAGCGCGTCATACACAGTTGGCGCAATGTCGGTGATGTGACAAAACTGTGAACGAATGCCACCTGGCTGATCAATTCCTTTGGGCCAATGAAGAATTAAAGAGTCACGAATACCGCCACCGTATGTTTGTGATTTGTACCAACGACTTGGCGTATTGCCAACTTGCGACCAACCCCACGGATAGTTGGAGTGCGCGTTCTTGGTGCCGATGTCGTCAAGACGGTTCGCAACCATGTCGTCTACGTCTTCCCACATGCTGTTAAAGAAACTGAATTCATCAACAACGCCTTGTGGGCCACCTTCACGACTTGCACCATTGTCCGACAGCAACGCAATCATCGTATTGTCTGTCAATTTGTGCTCATCCAAAAAGTCAAGCAAGCGACCGATCTGTGCGTCGGTATGGTCAAGCATCGCCGCAAAAGCTTCTTGCAAACGGCAAGCAAACAGTTTTTCGTTAGCAGTCAGTTCGACCCATGGGCGTACGCCAGGGTTGCGCGGCGAAAGCACGGTGTCTGGAGGAACAATGCCCATCTCGATCTGTCGCTTAAACCAAACATCGCGATGCACATCCCAGCCTTCGTCAAACTTGCCCCGCCACTTTGCCAAATAACTGTCGGGCGCATGGTGCGGAGCGTGCTGCGCACCGAATGCGAGATACAAATAAAACGGACGATCGGGTCGCACTGAAACGAGATCTCGAATCCACGTTGTTGATTGATCAACGAGATCTTCCGAGAGGTGATATCCCTCTTCAGGGGTGCGCGGCGGCAAAATATGTTGATTGTCGCGAGTGAGTTCTGGATAGAACTGATCAGTTTCGCCATTCAGAAATCCGTAGAAGCGATCAAAACCTTTTTGCAACGGCCAGTTGGTGTGAGGGCCTGCTGCAGTGCATTCTTCCATCGGCGCAAGGTGCCACTTACCCGCGCACAACGTTGCGTATCCCTCAAGCCGTAAGACTTCGGCCATCGTGGCTGCCTTGGGTGTAATGCCTCCACGCATATTTGGGAATCCTGTATTCCAGTTGGACACACCGCGCATGCCGACCGCGTGATGATTGCGACCTGTCAGCAAACTTGCACGCGAAGGCGAGCACAGCGCTGTCGTGTGAAAACCGGTGTAACGCAAACCATTTTGTGCGAGGCGGTCAATGTTCGGTGTGTGCAGCGTGCTGCCAAAACAACTTGGGTGAGAAAAACCCATGTCATCAAAAACGATGGTGATGACATTGGCTCCATGCAGACCCTTTGGCAAGTCTGGCCATGCTGGTGTGGACGTCTGGTACGACGAATCGATTGTCCCCGCAAATTCAGGTTCGTTTGGGTGTACCGACTTGTTTTGAGCCATCTCACTCTCCCCCGTTTTCTGAGTACCACAGTTCCAATTCTTGCCTTGACCAACTTTTCTCATAGTGTATGCAATTAGTTTGCTAAGTTTGTAATCGCACAAACATGTACACAACTACCGCACTACTGGAGACCTCATGGAAGTCATATTGCTCGGCACCGGAAGCCCAATGCCAGATGCCAAGCGCGGCGGTCCAGCGACGTTGGTGAAAGCCGGCGCAACCCAAATTTTGGTCGACGCTGGACGTGCGGTTGTCATGCGACTCACTGGAGCAGGCTCGTTACCTATCTTTCTGTCGGGTGTGCTGATCACCCATCTTCATAGCGATCACCTCACCGACCTCAACGACGTCATCACAACGCACTACATCATGAGTCAGGCAGAAACTCCACTCCATATTTACGGACCACCACGCACACAAGAAGTGGTCAACGGAATCCTTGCATCTCTTGCGCCCGACATCAGCTACCGCCTCGCACATCACCCAGACACATTGTGGTGGCAACCAAAAATCATCGTCACTGAGGTAACTCCCGGAATGACGTTCACGATCGGAGAAGCACAAATTTCAGTTGGTGAGACCAATCACGCACCAGTTGAGCCAACGGTTTCGTATCGCATTGAACACGAAGGCAAGTCTCTTGTGCTTGGTGGAGACGGCATTCCATGTCCGACACTGGACGCTATTTGCAAAGGCGCAGATGCATACGTCCAGACAGTGATTCGTGCAGAACTTGTCGGACTTGTCAAGAACAAACGCTTCCTCGATATTTTGGATTACCACTCGACGGTTGAGCAAGCAGCGCAGACTGCAACACGTGCTGGTGTGAAGAAATTAATTTTGACGCACTATGTACCGAGCATTCAGCCTGGCCAAGAAGAAGAGTGGCGCGCACTTGCCGCTGCGCACTTCGCGGGCGAAATCGTGCTCGGCGACGATCTCACAGCAACAACTATCTAATAGATAATCCAGTGGCCCAATACAAAAGGACAATGACATGAAAACACTGCGCACACCCGACGAACGTTTTGCCAATCTCGATGGATACAACTTCGAGCCACATTATTGCGACATTTCAGACCTAGAGGGTGGGACACTCCGCGTGCACTACATCGACGAAGGCCCTCGCGACGCAGACCCAGTGCTGTTGATGCATGGCGAGCCATCGTGGTGCTACCTGTATCGCAAGATGATTCCGATCCTGCTCGCAGCAGGACACCGCGTTATCGCTCCAGACTTGGTTGGCTTCGGTCGCTCCGACAAACCAACGGAACAAACTGATTATTCGTACGCACGGCACGTTGCGTGGATGAGCGAATTAGTTTTTGACAAGCTGCAACTCCGCCACATCACATTCTTCGGTCAAGACTGGGGTGGTCTAGTGGGCCTTCGTCTGGTTACTGCCGAGCCAGAAAGATTTGATCGAGTCGTTGCTGGCAACACCGGTTTGCCGATCGGTCGCAAAGTTGATTTCTCTTCGAATGACGCTTTCATGCAATGGCGCAACTTCTCGCAAACCACTCCAACATTCCCCGTTGGCACCATTGTTAATGGAGGCAGCCTCAAAGCACTTTCTCCTGCAGAAGTTGATGCATACGATGCACCATTTCCAGACGAGACTTACAAGTCTGGGGCGCGCATCTTCCCGACATTTGTTCCTGTGACGATTGATGATCCATCCAACCGCGACAATGAAATCGCGTGGGGCGTATTGCGCAAGTTTGAAAAGCCATTCTTGTGCACATTTAGCGATCAAGATCCTGTCACCGCGGGCGGCGAAAAAGCGTTTATGCGTGACGTTCCTGGAGCAGCCGGTCAACCCCACGTCACCATCACCGAAGCTGGTCACTTCTTGCAAGAAAACAAAGGTGAGCAACTCGCACAGATCATTGTCGAGTTCATTGCAAATAACCCGCGTTAATAACTCCACGTCGCAGTAATTGTGCTGCAATAGATTGGATACGTGAGGCACAGTCGATGGATGTTTGTGTTGGTCTGCATCACTGCAGGCTGTTCAACCACAACCTCAACTTCGCCCACGACCGTAATTCCATCGATTGTGCCGTCTACTGCAATCACTTTTGCTTTTACCGGCGACGTACTGTCGCACACTCCCCTCATTGATCAAGCAAAGCGCACGGCAATCGCCAACTCAACTCCCGAAGTGCAACTCGATTACGACTTTCGACCGATGTTCGCTGACATCAAACCTTTGGTCAGTGGCGTTGACGTGGCGGTCTGCCATCTGGAAACGCCAATAGCGCCGGATGGCGAGGAGCTTTCGACGTACCCATTCTTTGGTGTGCCAAAGGAAATCACCACCGCCATTGCCGATGCTGGTTTTGATCGCTGTTCAACTGCGAGCAACCATACATACGATCGAGGCAACGATGGTATTGACGCAACCGTCAATGCGTTGCTTGCGGCAGGAGTGCAAGAAAGCGGAATGGCTCGAACACCAAAAGAAATTGAGCCGCACATCTTCACGGTGAAAGGGATCAAGCTCTGCCATCTTTCATACACGTTTAGTTATAACGGCCTCATCATGCCCGATGAGACACAATGGCGTTCTGCCATCATCAACACAAAACGCATTTTGCGCGATGCGCAACGTGCTCGCGAGTTGGGGTCACAAGCAACCATCGTGAGTATGCACTGGGGTACAGAAAAAGATTCCAACACCAATTCAATGCAGACATCAGTAGCAGACGAACTGACCGCATCTGGACTTGTTGACTTGATTGTTGGACACCATGCTCACGTGGTACAGCCAACCAGCCAAGTAAACGGCATCTGGGTGATGTACGGATTGGGCAATGTGTTATCCAATTTGCCTACCGACGAACGTTGGCCCATCAACAGTCAAGATGCTGTGATTGCCACAACTTCACTCACTATTTCTTCATCTGGCAAAGCGGTCTTTGAGAAACCCGTGATGCATCCAACCTGGGTAGACAAAACCCACGGCTGGGTTATCCGCGATGTGCAAAAGAGTTTGCGTTCGTCATCAATTTCGTATGGACTTGCACGAGAACTTGAGTTGTCACTGGGAAGGACAACTCAAGTTCTCGGCGATTACATCACTAAATAGCTATTACTACTGCTATTACTACTGCTATTTATGTGATCCGCTGAACTCTGGGTACGCAAGCACACCCATCTCTGGCAAATCAAGCCCAGCAATTTCGTCTGCCTCTGCCGAACGAATGCCACCCTTGGTGAACTTATTTTGCAATTTGAAGAACGCGTACGACAAGCCACCGTTGACCACAATCAAGACAACACAGCCAAGTGCCTGTGCGCCGAATTGCCCCCAGTCTCCCTTGATGATTCCCTCTACTCCTGTGCTGGACGAACCATTCCATCCTGCGCCATAACTTCCGTTGGCAAAAATGCCAACTGTGAGTACGCCGAAGATGCCTCCAACACCGTGAACGGAGATTGCACCAACAGGATCATCGATGCCACGGCGTTCAAAGAAATACACCGCTTCGATTACGAGCACCGCTGCGAGAATTCCAATCACTGCAGCAGCCCAAGGTGCAACAAATGCGCATGGTGCAGTGATTGCAACTAAGCCTGCAAGCATGCCGTTAATCATCATGCCCGGGTCTGGTTTGCCAGTTTTACGAGTGATGTACAACATCGCAGTGATCGAACCAAACGCGCCAGCAAGTGCGGTGTTAACCGCTGCTACAGCAAACTGCACATCGGTTGCCGCAAATGTGCTGGCTGCATTAAATCCAAACCATCCGAACAACAAAATAAATGTTCCCAACATTGCCATTGGCACGTGATGACCTGCAATAGTGCGTGGCTTGCCATCACTACCAAACTTTCCAATTCGTGGCCCCAACACAATTGCTCCCGTAAACGCTGCTACTCCGCCAACAGCATGAACAACACCTGAGCCTGCAAAGTCGACATAGCCAGCACCCAACGACATGGAGCTCCATGTCTTAGCAAGCCATCCACCGCCCCACGTCCACGCTGCGAAGAGCGGGTAATAGATTGCACCACAGAAGAAACCCCAACCAACAAAGCTTCCCCATTTCCAACGCTCAGCCATCGAGCCGGTCGGAATTGTTGCAGTCGTGTCCATGAATGCAACCATGTACAAAAAGAATCCAACGACTGCTGGAGTTATCCCACTGCCAGACAGAGCCCAGCCGCCCTTCCATAAAAAGATCCAGTCACCACTACCCAGCAATGCGGATCCGACTGGTGAGTCCATTCCAAAAGCGGAGTAGCTAAACCCACCGAACGATAAAGCAAACCCAACGAGATAAAAACCAATAAAGCCGAGTCCAAAAATTGCAAAGTTTGTACTCACAACATGTGCCGCATTTTTTGCTTGAGTCATACCGGTTTCAACAAGCGCAAAACCTGCCTGCATGAAAATGACGAGCGCTGCACCAATCACAATCCACATCAAACTCACCTGCTGACCGAGCACGGTCACCGGGTCTGGCGTGTCGATTAAAAACTTCATACTTCTCTCCATTCGGTAGGGGCAACAGGAGCGTTGCCACAGAAATACAGACGCGTTCAGAGGCGCCGTTGCAGCCGAACGAGAAAGAGAATACGAGAGCAATATTTCGACTGTGTCTACAAATTGTTTCAGGATTGTTATTGTTTGTGAACGCCCATGGCTACCCAACGCAAGCAAACGAAACATGCAGTTAACAAACTCGAGTTGCCACCGCTTGTTGCCGAACGCATTTCTTGCCCACTGAGCAAATGGCAAGGAGAAATCGGACGCTGTCACTGGTGTAATGAATTAATCACGGGTAAGCGACGCACTACGTGGTGCTCAGATAAGTGTGGTCGCGCATGGCAACGTGAGCACATCTGGAGATTCGCTCGCTCATCTGCGAAACGCCGCGCCAAATACCACTGCATTCGTCCCGGCTGCACTGCGGCCCGACGCGACTGCGAGGTCAACCACATCGAGCCCCGCGAAGGCAAGGGTTACGGACCAGGGTGTCATCACCACTTGCAGCCCGATGCCACAGGTCGGGGCGGACTCGAAGTGTTGTGTCATGCTCACCATGCCGAGATCACCGCGGCCCAAGCAACTGCACGCGCCGCCACAAGAGCAAATGCCCGCCGTGAGGCTCAAGCCACAACCGAAACTACGATCTAACTCATGGCATTTCGAGACGGCGACGGATGGGTGATGTGCTCATGCGGTCACAAACATTGGGGACTCCATGGCGCTGCAGGTCTGCTACTCATTCGCCTCGACATGTCTGAGCCGCATGTGTTGTTGCAACTACGTGCGGCATGGACTCATGGTGGTGGCACTTGGGCCCTTCCGGGTGGCGCGCTCGATAGTCACGAAGATTCTGTGACCGCCGCTGGTCGCGAGGCATCCGAAGAGGCTGGCATCAATAGTGATGACTATTTGGTGCGCGATGTTTTCAGTGACGATCACGGACCGTGGCGATACGACACAGTGATCGCCCACACCAACGGCGATGCGGGGGCATTTGCCGCCAATGCAGAGTCGGAAGATCTGCAATGGGTGACACTCAACAAAGTGGAGACCTTTTCACTGCACGCAGGCTTGGCTGGAGCATGGCCACAATTACACAAGCGAGTACTGGCAACTCTCAACTCGTAATTACTGCAGATTAGGCTGTAGTCATGACACTTGAAGCAACAAAGACCCAGGCATATCTCGACGACCGCGCCCACGTGTTTCACTCGTGGTCGGCGCAAGGCACTCTCAATCCAGTAGAGATCACAGGTGGTCTCGGTAGTTACTTTTGGGACTCAACTGGCAAAAAATACCTCGACTTTTCAAGTCAGCTCGTCAACCTCAACATTGGTCATCAGCATCCAAAACTTGTTGCTGCAATTCAGGAACAGGCTGGCAAGTTGTGCACCGTTGCCCCACCATTTGCCAACGAGTCGCGCTCTGAAGCAGCACGCTTAATTACTGAACTCGCACCAGGCGATCTCAACATGGTGTTCTTCACCAACGGTGGTGCCGAAGCAGTGGAGAACGCAGTGCGCATGGCCCGCTTGCACACCGGACGCCAGAAAGTGATGTCGACATACCGCTCGTACCACGGCTCAACGAGTACTGCGATTGCAATGACTGGCGACCCACGCCGTTGGCCAAACGAAACAGGTACTGCTGGCATCGTCAAATTTTGGGGACCATACGCCTATCGCTCGGCTTTTCATTCGTCAAACGAAAAAGAAGAATGTCAACGTGCTCTGCAACATCTCGAAGACACGCTCATGGTCGAAGGTCCACACACCATCGCAATGATCGCACTCGAGTCTGTTGTCGGCACCAACGGCATCCTCGTTCCACCAGACGGTTACCTGCAAGGCGTGCGCGATATCTGCGATCGCTACGGCATTGTGATGTTGTGTGACGAAGTGATGGCTGGTTTCGGTCGTTGCGGCGAATGGTTTGCTGTCAACAAATGGAATGTTGTGCCTGACTTGATCACCTTTGCAAAGGGTGTCAACTCTGGTTATCTGCCACTCGGTGGTGTTGTCATCAGCCAGAAAATTGCTGACACGTTCAAGGATCGTCAGTTTCCGGGCGGCCTCACCTACAGCGGACACCCACTCGCGTGTGCATCCGCAGTTGCATCCATCAATATCTTCAAAGAAGAAAAGATTGTGGAAAACGCCAAGAACATCGGTGCAACCGTCATTGGTCCTGAACTCGAAAAACTCAAAGCAAAGCACCCATCAATTGGTGAAGTACGCGGACTTGGTGTGTTTTGGGCAATTGAACTCGTTCGTAATCGCGAGACACGCGAACCGCTCGTGCCGTTCAATGCTGCTGGTGCCGATGCCAAACCAATGCTCGACATCGCTGCTGCGTGCAAGAAGGAAGGCCTCTGGCCATTCGCGCACTTCAACCGCATGCATATCGTGCCACCGTGCACCGTAAGTGCCGACGAAATTCGTGAAGGTATGGCGATCATCGACCAAGCGCTCGATATCGCCGACTCGTACTACAAGAACTAGCTATTACTTTTTAGCTAGTCACAACTTTGCAGTAATGCGCACGCTGCCGACTGGCTTGCCGTGCCCATAGATCGTTGAGTCAAAAGCTCGAGGGTCGACACCTGACGTGTCGATTCCGAGAGCCTCAAGAGCTACCTTCATCATTGGCGGACGCGCGCGATTAGCTCCATCGGCGATCTTGAGAGCAACTGCACGCCCATCGGGCATCGCGATTGCAAATACGCCCTCTGCCCCATCTTTCCCGAGAAGTCCAGGCACACCTTGCATGAGCAGAGTGATATCTCGCGTTGGCCCGCCCACCATTTCGGGATGACTGCGCATTGCATGCGCTACTTTGCCTGGTGCGCTAGTTGGATCTGCCATTACGACCGTTCGAAAAACGCGTGCAAGTCCGGTGAGCGACATCGCGTGCGCCGGCGCGCCGCAACCGTCAATGCCAATAAATGCTGCATCTTCACCGCTCAACTCGGGAACCATCTGCGTGATTCGTTGCTGCAACGGATGCGACTCGCTCAAATATGAAACATCGTGTGACCAGCCGTTGTGCACGCACGTTGCAAGCATTCCAGAATGCTTACCCGAACAATTCATTTGTAACTTGGTTTTTATCCCGCCACCACGCAATACATCTGCCGCAGCGTCATCATCGAGCGGATAGTCCTTGGTGTTACCGAGATCATCTTCGGTCAAACCAGCAGTGGCCAAAATTTCGCGTGCTGCGGCTAGATGCATGGGAGAACCATCGTGGCTTGCGCAAACAAGCGCTAGCAATCGCGGAGGTAAGTTAAGTCCGCTTGCCACCATTGCTGTTGCCTGAATCGGTTTAGTGGACGACCGGGGATACACGATTGTCGCTGGGTCACCAAGGGCGAATTCAATTGACCCATCTCGCGCCAAACCAACTACCGCCCCATAGTGCACCGACTCGTCATGGCCATTTCGAGTGGTGACACCCAGTTGCACAAATGCATTTTCGAGAGACGAATGATCGCTCATGCTTCAAGCGCATCCATCAGCATTGACATAAACACATCATGTCTCGCACTTATCACTACAAGCGCATTCGGTGTCTGATGCAATACTCCGAGGGTGTCCATCACCACCATGCCTTCGGTCGCTGGTGATTGCGTTTCGACAACAAGATGCATCTCACGCACTTCATCGGCAATGCTTGAGTTGATGGCGTAAGCCATTGCAATCGGATCTGGCAAGTCAAATCCAGCAAGGTGGGTTTCGTTTTCGCAAAACTTTTCGAGAACTCGCTGGATGTCGATAGTGAACGTTGCAAATGGAGTGTCCATTGCTCGCAACATCTTCGATTCTGCCGGAGTGATCACTGCAAACTTGCGCGAGATGTCCCATCCAACGAACTCAAGATTCATTCCTGATTGCAATACGACCTCTACAGCTTCTGGATCAACCCACATGTTGAACTCTGCCACGGGAGTTACGTTGCCGATGTGATCGGCGACAGCGCCCATCACCACACAGCGTTTGATTTTCTTTGTAATACTCGGATCTTTTTTTAACGCGAGTGCGATATTCGTCAGCGGTCCAAGTGTTACGAGTTCAAGCACTCCATCAAACTCGTGCGCTGCCTTGATCAACTCATCTATTGCACTTCCTGCGTTTGGCTGTCTACCCGTGAGATCGAGTCCGATATCCCCCATGCCATCTATGCCGTGCACAAACTGTGCGGTACGCAGTTCCCTCGTCAGTGGCTTAGCTGCACCAACATAAATAGGCACGCTCGAATGGCACAATTCGCGTGTGTACAACGCGTTTTGGACACCCATCTCAAGTGGCACGTTGCCTGCGACTACTCCAATGCCGACCACATCTATGTCTCCGTGACGCAGCGCGATGACCAGTGCGACAGCGTCATCACTAGCGGTATCTGTGTCTATAAAAAATTTTCTTTTCATTCTTCTACCGTAACATTTATGCGATCCGTACTACGCTCGCAATCATGCGTTGGGGGCTCCGCACCACAGTGACAATTTTTGTTGCCGCCACAAATGTGCTTTTCGCTTTGCTCTCACCCACAAAACTCGTCGCTGCGGAAAACACGAATGGGGATGTTGCAAACAACTCGCAACAGACTTATGTATTCCCGTTCAGCAAGATCCCTGTGGACTACCCGAGCGATCATCTGCACTATCCTGCCGTCGACGTAGAGGGCTGTTACGCCCATGTTCTCGCACCAACTGCCGGCACGATTACCCAAACTCGCACAATCGACAAATGGGTAGAAACGGTTGATACACCTGGCACCCGAGGCGGAAAAACGATCACTCTTGTTGGAGACGACAACGTGCGCTATTTCTTTGCGCACCTCGGCAGGGTGAAAGTTGCGACAGGTCAGCGAGTCAGCGCTGGTGATTGGATCGGTGTTATGGGTTCATCTGGTAATGCACGCATCACGAGATGCCACACACACCTAGGAATGTCGCGTGTGTGTCCTGTGGTCGAGGCATTTTTATTGCAAGGTGAGATTTGGCCACAAAAATATTTGAATGCGTGGCGACAAGGCGAACAACTCTCCCCCGCTAGGGAGTTGAAGAAACTCGTGAAACAGGACCCGCTTGGATGCACACGCTCTCGCGCAGATACCCAGGCTGAATTTGCTCGAAGCTCGGGTTAGAAAGTGATCTAAATCAGGCCAAGTTCGCGCACTGCATCACGCTCTTCGATGAGCTCGGCAACAGAGGCATCAATCCGTGCACGACTAAATGCATCGATCTCCAAACCCTGCACAATCTTGTACTCACCATTTTCACAAACACAAGGAAATGACGACATGACACCTTCAGGTACGCCGTAGCTACCGTCGGATGGAACCGACATGGAAACCCAGTCTCCAGTTGGTGTGCCCAATACCCATGAACGCACATGGTCCACTGCAGCATTCGCTGCACTTGCCGCCGAAGAAGATCCGCGAGCCTTGATCACTGCAGCACCACGCTTTGCGACCGTTGGAATATACGTCTCTTCAATCCAAGCCTGATCATTGACAAGTTGCGCAGCATTCTTGCCATCAACTTCGCAATGAAACAGGTCTGGATACTGCGTCGTTGAATGATTACCCCAGATAGTCATCTTCTTAATTGATGAAACTGGGCGACCTACGCGCTGAGCCAATTGGCTGATCGCACGATTATGGTCGAGACGAGTCATGGCTGTGAACTGACGTGGATCAATGTTCTTCGCGTTCGACATTGCAATCGCCGCATTGGTGTTGGCTGGATTGCCCACGACCAACACCTTGATGTTCTTCTTGGCATTTGCGCTGATAGCCGCACCTTGTGGCTTGAAGATTCCACCGTTTGCCGATAACAAATCGCTGCGCTCCATACCCTCTTTGCGCGGCATGGCTCCAACGAGCAGGGCAATATCGGTATCGCCAAACGCAATATTTGGGTCGTCGGTCATCACTACGTCTACGAGATTCGGAAATGCGCAGTCGTCCAATTCCATTTTGACACCGCCGAGCGCACCAAGTGCTGGCGTTACTTCAAGCAATTGCAAAATCACAGGGGTGTCTGCACCAAGCATTGCTCCCGAAGCGATCCGAAACAACAGGCTGTAACCAATCTGTCCAGCTGCTCCTGTGATAGTTACTCGTACTGGCGATTTCGCTGAAGATGTCATAACTGAAACACTACTTTCCTATTGCTTGCATGATGAGGTCGGCATAGACGGCCTGACCTACGGGGTTGAGGTGAATTTTGTCTCCGTACAAATATTCCGGATGTGCTTCGGCGATTGTGTACCAGTCGAGGATCTTGACATTGCCGTACTGGTCAGGCATCGAACGAAGCAAAACGTTGTTTGGGTCTTGCCATTTTTTGCTTGGCACATGATTTGTTACGAATACAACGGTGTCAACATCAGACAATGGAACCATGATCTCATCCAGCGTCTTTTGATCAACATAGTTATTCGTACCGAGGTGAATAATCACAATTTCACCGAGACGGTTTACCGACTTGAGATAGTTGCAAATCTCGAGTGCCTGACGAAATGGTCTGCTCTTCAACGCGTCGACTGTGATTCCGCGCTCGGTAAGCACGTTGGCGGCCCCCAACATTACCGAATCACCAATTGCAATGATTTCAATGACCTGTCCATCCAATGTGGTGGTTTGCGGTGCGGTCATTGTTGTGTCGACTGTTGTGTCACCACTTGCAATCGTCGTCATGGTTGACGCGACAATGGTTGTACTCGACATCACATTGACAACACCACTCTCCCCGTCGGCAAGGCTCTGGCCAATGTCATCCAACTTGACATGCGCAGTAGCAAGACTCACCAATGCAAAGATTGGCACAACTGCAGCAACGACGCCTATGGCAATAACGCTTTGTCTCTTTTCTCTATCCGACTCGAGTCGTGAATGGCGGAATTTATCCCACGCATCACGAAGGCCCCCAGATCGCACTGGCATCTCAATGAAGCGGTACGAAACTTCGGTGACAACAAGCGCGAGCGTAAACAGCAAAACAAACTCAACAACGTTCAGTCCTCGTCCAGCAAACCGTCGGTAAAACTGAAAAATCGGCCAGTGAAACAAGTACAAGCCATACGACCGCTGGCCGACATAGACCAATACCGGGTTACCCAGGACATGCTTTGAAAGCACTGTGTGAGGGTGCACTGCTGCCGCAATAATCGCGATGCTCGCAAGTCCTACAAGGAGAAAACCGCCCTGAAACAACGGAGAATAGCCACTCGTACCGCCGTCGACGCCGCCTTCAACAACGTCATGAAAACTCCACAGCATTGCACCGAGCCCAAGAACACCCAACCAACCAACAGCCGACACAATATGACGCTCCGATGTTGGATGATCGCCGTGAAACATTGATGGCTTCCACCAAAAAGCGAGCGCTGAACCAATGAGCAAACCACCAGAGCGTCCAAGTGTGCCCAAGAATAAAAAATCAACCTTCGAAACAGCATGCCCAAAGAGTGCGATGTAGTGATCTGGGGTTTCGAGCACCGAACCATTTGCGCCGGGCTCAAATGTTTTCGCAACATAGACAGAAACCGCAACTGACGCGGCAAAAAATAAGGTACCTAACAACAACGGCCTGCGACCAAACAACTTCAACACAACAGCGATCAACACCGGCCACACCAAATAGAACTGTTCTTCAACCGCTAGTGACCACAGATGTCGAAGGGGTACAAAACCAAACGCGCTGAAATACGAGGTGCCAACCCAGATCTGAAACCAGTTGAAGCCATAGACAAATGCGGCTACAACATCTCCGCGCAAGTTTCCAAGCGTGTCACGCTCGAATAATGCGCAATACGTGGTGACACCCATCAAGAGAGTCCATAGTGCTGGCAACAACCTTCGCGCACGACGCATCCAGAACGCTCTGAAATTGATTTTCCCGTTTTCTTGCGACTCGTTGATCAACAGCATCGTGATCAAGTAACCGCTGATAACAAAAAATACTTCGACGCCGAGGAAACCGCCGCTCACCCAGCCCTTATTGGCGTGATACAAAATCACAGCGATCACTGCAACCGCGCGCAGACCATCAAGGCCTGGGAGATACCTCAGTGAATGTTCGCGATTCATTATTTTAGAGCGTATTGTTCTTACGAGCGTATTGTCCGAACGATCTCCGCCATCAATATTCCGGCTTCGGTTGGATTCAAACCAATCTGAACACCAGCGGCTCGCAATGCATCCATCTTGCCCTGTGCCGTGCCCTTGCCACCCGACACGATGGCGCCAGCATGGCCCATCTTTTTGCCCGCAGGTGCAGTAACGCCAGCGATGTACGCACTCATCGGCTTGGTCACATGATTGGTAATGAACTCTGCAGCTTCTTCTTCAGCTGATCCGCCAATCTCGCCAATCATGATGATCGCGTGCGTTTCTGGGTCAGCCTGAAACTGTGCGAGGCAATCCACAAACGACGTTCCGGGCACTGGATCTCCACCAATACCAACACATGTGCTGACACCAATTCCCTGCTGCTTCAATTCGTAGAGCGCTTGATACGTGAGAGTTCCAGAGCGAGAAACAATTCCAACGTTTGGTCCGCTCGCACTTGGCAGTTGTGCAATTTCACCAGCGGTAATTCCGATGTTGCATTTACCTGGGCTAATGATTCCTGGACAGTTAGGACCAAGTAAGCGAGTGGCAGGATAATCGCGTTGCAGCGTGGCGAACACGCGAGCTTCATCTTGCGCCGGCACACCCTCGGTGATGCACACGACAAAACCAATTCCTGCTCGAGCTGCTTCAAGAATTGCTGCTGGGGCCGCTTTTGGCGGCACCGCGATAAACGATGCGTTTGCACCCGTAGCCGCGACTGCATCTGCGACTGAATCAAAGACAGGAATTCCCTCTACGTCTTGTCCGGCCTTACCTGGCGTGACGCCACCAACAACTTGCGTGCCGTATGCCTTATTGCGCAGGCCATGAAAGCGCCCCTGTCCGCCAGTCAATCCCTGCACAATGACTTTCGTATTTTGGTCTACAAAAATTGCCATGATTAATTCTCCTACTTGGCCATCTCGACAGCGGCGCGAGCAGCTTCGAGCATGGTTGGTCGACTGGTGAGTTGTGATTCGGGAATTCCCGCATCAGCAAGAATCTTTCGACCTTCTTCAGCATTTGTGCCGTCGAGACGAATAACGATTGGGGCTCGCAGGGCAACACGCTTCACTGCTTCAACGATTCCCTTGGCTACTTCTTCGCCGCGGGTGATGCCACCAAAAATATTGATCAAAATACTCTTCACCTTCGGATCCGAGTTGATCACTTCAAGTGCTGCCGTCATCAACTCGGCATTTGCGCCGCCGCCGATATCGAGGAAGTTGGCAGCCGTGCCGCCAACCTGATTGACCACATCAAGAGTGCTCATCGCTAGACCTGCACCATTGGCGATGATTCCGACTGTGCCGTCCAATCCGATGTATTGCAGATTCTTTTCACGTGCAAGTTGTTCGCGTGCATCCAACTCTTCGGTAGCAGCGTATTCCGCCCACTCTGGATGCCTAAACGATGCGTTTACATCGAGCGACACTTTGGCATCCAGTGCATGAATCTCACCAGTTGGTTTCAAAATCAGTGGGTTGATTTCTGCCAAGTCGCAGTCGCCCTGAGTGAAACAGTTGTACAACTTGACAAGCATGTCGGCAACACCATCGAGAGCTTTGTCGGGGATCTTGGCTTCAACAGAAGCACGACGTGCGGTCTCGAGCGAGAGCCCATCTATTGGATTGATATGCAACTTCACAATTGCAGTCGGATCTTTGGCAGCAACATCTTCAATCTCGACACCACCTTGTGCGCTCAACATCAGCAAGTGCTGCTTTGCTGCGCGGTCAAGTGTGAAAGATGCGTAATACTCTTCGGCAATATCTGATGCGTGTTCTACCCAAACGCGCTTAACAACATGGCCCTTGATGTCCATGCCCAAAATATTTTTGGCGTGCAAGCGCACTTCGGCTTCATCGTTGGCCAGCTTGATTCCACCAGCTTTTCCTCGACCGCCAACTTGCACTTGGGCTTTCACCACAACTGGGTACTGTGCAGTTGCTGCAACAGCGACGGCTTCGTCAACAGTTGTTGCTACTCCACCCGCAGATACAGGAATGTTGTACTTGGCAAAATACTGTTTGCCCTGATATTCAAAAAGATCCATTGCTCTGCTTTCGTTTATTAATGCGTTTGTAGTTTTAGCGTTTATTGTTCTCGAGCATCAAGCGTTTGCTCAAGCCATGTTGCAATTTCCTTCAACGAAGTTCCTGGTCCAAATATTTCTCCAACACCCTGACTGCGCAACTCAATCGCATCGGCGTCGGGAATTACTCCCCCACCAAAAACGAGCACATCTCCAAGATCACGCGCGCGCAGTTCTTCCATCACTCGCGGAAACAAAGTGAGATGAGCACCAGACAACAACGACAAACCAACGGCATCTACGTCTTCTTGCAGTGCAGTTTCGGCAATCTGCTCCGGCAACTGGTGTAGGCCGGTATAGATCACTTCAAAGCCATGGTCACGAAGGGCGCGCGTGATCGTCTTGGCGCCACGATCATGGCCATCCAGGCCTGGTTTGGCCACAACAACTCGGTAAGGACGTTTCACGACTACAGAACCTTACGCCCTCGACAGTGACCTATTCCAACCCACAAAACGGTCGACTTCTAGTCCCAATCGGCCACACTAGTAATCATGGAAATTCGCCTGCGTTCCCCACTCGCTCGTGCGGTTCTGCCAATTGCCGGAGGGCTCCTCTTTTTTGCGGTTCTCTTTGGGGTCACGTGGCTGATGGCGACATTCGCGACCAATCGCAGCGAGCGACAGGTGGTTCTGGGAGACCGCACATTTGTGGTTGGTCAAGTAACAGACGTCGCAGAATCGATTGCCAAAAATGGCCCGATCCTCTATCCAGACTTGCGTGACGTCAATGGCAAGAGGTCGATCGTCATTGAACACAACGGCACCGATCCCCTCAAGGGCTGGCAGGTTTACTACGCATACCCTGCTGACAAGAATTCTGAATGCTTAGTCGCACAGATCAAACAATCTCATACCTTCACCGACTGTGACGGCCGAACGCTGCAGGTTGATCAATTGCAAAAACCGAGCGATGTCACTCCAGTTATCGAAGGTCAATCGACATTGCTCATTGACCTGCACGGCTGAAACCGCGCGCACATTTTTTAACTCGATTTTTTGAGCGGCGCCCACGCCAGTGAGAGGTGTTTGGTTCCCACTAATCGGAAACGAATTGTCGCCTCAGCTTTTTCGCCGGATCCACGAATCTCGATGATCACACCTTCGCCAAATGTTGGGTGCTCAATGTCGTCGCCAATGCGAAACCCGTGATTGGCATCTTGTTGTTGTGCTGTTGATGCCGGAGCAACATTGGTGTTGTTGCGATTGAGGCGCTGCTGCGGTGCATAACCGCGATCGGCATGAGAACGAAAGCTGTATCGCTCAGAGTCTGCACCTGAGTCGACGCTGCCTTCTCGCTGAATCAATTCGTCGGGAATCTCGCTCAAAAATCTGGAAGGTGGGTTGTACTGAGTCGACCCATACAGACTTCTACTCCATGCATGACTCAACACAAGTTGTTCTTTCGCGCGCGTGATGCCTACATAGGCAAGGCGCCGTTCTTCTTCTAATTCGACTGGGTCGTTGAGCGCTCGGTTGTGAGGAAAAATTCCTTCCTCCACACCAACAATGAATACGACTGGAAACTCGAGACCTTTGGCTGAATGCAACGTCATCAATGTGACGTGGTTGTCCGAATCGAGTTGGTCGGTGTCTGCAACGAGCGCTACCTGCTCTAGGAATTCGTCAACCTGAGTAAATTCGGCAGCGACACCTATCAATTCGTTGATGTTCTCTTCGCGCCCAGCAGACTCCACTGTGTTTTCGGCCTTCAACTCACTCATGTATCCACCAGCATTCAGCGCGTGGCGCAACACCGCACTTGGACCATCGACCAGCAGCGCTTGGCACTCATCGATCAGTTGATTAAATGCGTTAATGCCGCGCTGCGCTGCAGCACCCACACCAGCTTCGGCGGACTTACGCAGTGCGAGAGCAAATGAGATACCGCATTCATTGGCATACGCATCAACTTTGCCAATTGTTGTATCGCCGATACCACGCTTCGGTACATTCAAAATTCGTTTGAGGCTTACTTCATCAAGCGTGTTGTACGACAAGCGCAAATACGCGAGCGCATCCTTAACTTCGCGGCGATCATAAAACTTGGTGCCACCGATGACTTTGTATGTCACTCCACGATGGATAAGCGACTCTTCAAGCACGCGACTTTGAGCATTGGTTCGGTAGAAAATTGCAAAATCGCTCCAAGGGCGATGCTCGGAATCGTGCACTTCTTTTAGCCGATTAACAACCCAGTTTGCCTCGCCAAACTCGTCATCGGCAAAATAGCGAATAACTTTTTCGCCTTTACCCAAGTCGGTCCAGAGATCTTTTGGCTTCCGATCAATGTTGTTGGTGATGACCGCGTTAGCAGCATCCAGAATTGTTTGTGTGCTGCGATAATTTTGCGCCAACACGACTGTTGTTACTTCAGGAAATGCATTTTCAAATTGCATGATGTTTCTGAAGTCGGCCCCACGAAAGCGATACACACTTTGGTCAGTGTCGCCCACCACACACACGTTGTGGTGCAGCGCACCAAGCATCAGCACAATCTCGTTTTGCGCCATGTTGGTGTCTTGATATTCGTCAATCAAAATATGTTTAAAACGCTCTTGGTAAGTGCGCAACACGTCTGGATGCTGGCGGAATAGTCGCACTGTATTGGTCAATAGATCGTCAAAGTCCATTGCGCCGGCGCGCTCTAAGCGCTTCTGATATTCGCGATAGACATCGACATACTTTGCATCGATCGAGTTATCCACCAATGAAGCAGCGTCATGAGGGATAACCAACTCGTTTTTCCACAAGCTGATGCGTGCTTGTACACCGCGCGGTGTAAAGCGCTTCGGATCAAGACCCAAATCGCGAATGCAATACCCCACCAAGCGTGTTGAGTCGCTTTGGTCGTAAATGGAAAAGGTTTTTGGATACCCGATGTGTTCGGCTTGCGCGCGCAATATACGCACGCACGCAGCATGAAATGTACTCACCCACATTTGTCGTGCAACTGGGCCAACAATTGCTGCTACACGTTCGCGCATTTCTTGCGACGCCTTGTTGGTGAAAGTGATCGCCAAGATGTGCATCGGGTGCGTGCCCGTTGCAATGAGATGCCCAATGCGTTGTGTGAGAACGCGAGTTTTACCCGACCCGGCGCCAGCTACAACAAGTAATGGGCCGCTTGGATGCAACACAGCATCGCGCTGATCCGGGTTGAGCCCGTCCAGATCAATCGAGTTTGGGGGTTGAGAGTTGGTCACTAATTACGAGCGTTGCACAATACGCACCGGCAACTTGCGTGGGCCACGTACTTGGCCAAGACTCCACGTCACTGCATCGGCATCTGCTAGGTCAAACTTGGGGAATCGCGCAATAAATACTTCAACGGCAACTCGCAACTCAAGTCGCGCCAAGTTTGATCCAAGGCAACGATGAATGCCGAGCCCGAATGCAAGGTGACGATTCTCTTCGCGATCAATGACAACTTCGTCAGCACGGTCGAATACTTGCGGGTCACGATTGGCTGCAGGAAACGGCAACAACACAGAATCGCCGCGCTTGACAGGACAACCACCGATAGTCGCATCTTTGCTCACGATGCGCGCCATCGTTACAGGCGCATACGCACGTAACAATTCCTCAATTGCGGTTGGCAATAGTTCTGGTTCATTCACCATGCGTTCCAAATCAGATGGATGCTGTGCGAGATGCCAGATCGATGACCCAATGGCACTCCAAGTGGTGTCGATGCCTGCGACCATCAACAAGATGATGGTGCCCACGACGTGCGGTGGCGACAATGGCTGATCATAAATTTTTGCGTTGAGCAAAAATCCGATGAGGTCATCTTTTGGATTCTCGATGTGATCTTGCACATGCTTCGACAAATATGCGTCAAGTTGTTCGAAACTTTGCTGACGCTCACCAAATGGTGCGCCAACGCCTTCGAGTACCAAGTGCACGGTGTCGCGGAAGTAGTCACTGTCTTCAACTGGCAACCCAAGCATGCGGGCAATTACGTATACAGGAATGTTTTGTGCGTATTGAACCGCCGCATCGACAGTTGGGGCATCACCCATGTTGTCAATCAGTTCATTGCACAAACGACGAATTTCTGGTTCCCATTCGTTGATCACTTGCGGGCTAAATGCCGGCAGCAACAGACGCCTCGCGTCCGCGTGGAACGGTGGGTCAGAAGTGATCGGTGGTGCTCCACCTATTGGTGCGTTGGAAACCCATTCATCCATCGGTGGCTTGTTGGAGAGCACTGCGCCTTCAGAAGAAAAATGATCTGTATCCCGCGCAATTGCAGAAACATCTGCATGAGTAACTGGCAACCACGCCCCGCCGTAGCGATCGGTGTGAGCTACCGGACAAGTTTCGCGCAACTCGTCCCAAATCTCATGAACGTTGGCGTTGTATGCGGGATCGGCATGATCAAAATCCGTCGTCCAACTTGTTGCAGGTTTCACTTCGTACATGACACAACTTTACTTGGGGGTGCGCCATACTTTCGTGTCGTGGCTTCGTTATTTATCTTGCTCCCTCCTTCTGAAGGCAAGGCTGAAGGAGGGGCAATAAATAAGCCTTGGCGTGAATCTTCGGGTGCATGCGGAAAATCCTTAACCACTCAACGAAAGGCACTCGTTGATCGTCTCCACACACTGAAAGGTGGTGACGCGACATTGTTGGGAGTAAAGGGTAAACACCTCGAACGAGCACGTATGGCCAACTCGTGCCTGCATGGTTCTCCATCGCTACCCGCCCATCAGCGCTACACAGGTGTGGTTTGGGATCATCTCGATATTGCGACCCTCACTAGAACGCAACGTGATCGTGCGCTCAACAGCATCATCGTGATCTCTGGTCTGTTGGGTGCGGTTGGTGCCAATGAACCTGTGCCCGACTACCGACTCAAAATGGGCGCAAGACTCGCACCGTTTGGACTACTTTCGCGTTGGTGGCACGATGAACTTTCGGAAATGCTGAACAAGAAATTTAAAGGATCTGTCGTCATCGATTTACTCCCCCAAGAGCATCGGGCTGCATTCACTCTCGACGCCGACATAGTTGCTAAACACATTGTGGTCTCGATCAACGAAAAATCGGGCAAGGCCGGCGGTCACGACGCCAAGGCTGCAAAGGGCCGGCTCGCGCGCCACCTCGTGCAAACTTGTACTTCGGCAACCCAGGCAACGAAATCTCTGCAGAGTTTTCGAGACCCGCGCTTTGTAATCCGCGCTTTGTGATCTGCGCTTTGTGATCTGCGCTTTGTAATTACGACTGATTTGGCTTGAGTTTTTGTTGCAAAAATTCAAGTACACGCAGCACACCAGACTCCTGAACCTGCTCGGTGAGCACTGAATGATCGCTCTTTGACGAAGACTCAAACTCGACAGCAATAAACGCATCGCCAAGCAATTTTTGTAACGACGCAAATCGTGTGCCAACAAGTTTGTCGCCAGTAAAACGTAAGCCAAGCACTTGACACCCTGCCTCTGCGCGCTGCTTAATCAAAATCTCGTCGTCAAGACTCAGACCTAAGTCGGCGCTGCGAGCTGCACCCATTGCAAACGGCATTGAAGGCTGCGACAACACAGGTGCAACCATGATGTCGTCGACCATCATCCCAAGAGCGAAGCCGCCGCTGAAACACATGCCAATTGCACCAACACCGACACCACCTAGTTCGTTATGCAACTGTTTTGCCAATGCGCGCAACCAACTAATTGCTGGAGATTTCTGACGCATCGCCAAAGTGGTGAACTCACGAGAGATGCAAATCTTGCTCATCGATTTGGCCATGTACTTGCCACTTGGCTCTCGACCAACCTCGCCCACCAACAACGGCATGACGACAGTAAACCCGGCGCCGACAACTCGCTCGGCAAAAGCAAGCACACTCGGTGTGATGCCAGGAATTTCGTGAACGACTATGACACCAGGACCAGTGCCTTTTCGAAAAGTCGGATGTGTGATACCCGCAGACGTAAACGAACTGCCTTGCCACCCTGCTGGAATATTTGAAACTGAATTCATACCGTTACCTCGGTCTTGCTACGCCGACAATCGATGACCATGAGACTGCAGATATTTTAACGACGTCACCAGTTCGCGGTGCGTGCACAAATTGACCGTTGCCCAAGTACATGCCAACGTGGTGAATTGGGTAGCCCATAAAAATTAAATCTCCAGGTTGAATCGCAGCTGTTGGAATACGAGTCAAACCAGAATATTGCGTGCGTGAAGTGCGCGGAATACCCAAACCGGCAACACCCCATGCGTAGGAAGTTAAACCCGAACAATCAAATGCGCTGCCAGGCGACTGTGCCCCAAAGCGATACCGAACACCAAGTTGCGAAAGTGCAGCTTTGATTGCAACACCCGCGCGCGATGAAGGAGCGGCAACGTTTGCATACTTTGATCCAGCAAATTTTGCGGCTTGCGATTGTGCTTCGTCGAGAGCCGCAGCCTCGCGACGCTGACGTTCAGACTTCAGCAGCGAACCAAGTTCACGCTCTGCCGCTGACTGGCGTGCTTCATAGTCGGATGCAAGTGCCTCAGCCGCACTCAAACGTGCGGCTGCATAGTCGGCCAGATCGCTGGCTTTCTTCTGCTGCTTCTCGAGCTTCTTCTTTTCCTTTGTCAGATCGTCAATCAAACCTTGCAATGCGTCGGTGTTACCCGCACCAGTGTTGAGCGCAACAGAGGTGAGGTATTTTTTGCGCACCATGTCGCTCAGCGAGTTTGTCGAACTCAAGATGCTCGACAAGCTATTCGACATTCCACCGCGCACAAAAGACTTCATCGCCACGGCCTTCAAGTCTTCTTGCATCGCAGCAAGTTTTGCTTCGAGCTCGGCGATATTGGCGATGGTCGCATCAATTTCTACTTGTAAGTCTTCTTGCTGGTTGACAGCTTCGGCATAGGTCTCGTCAAGCGCATCGATCTGATTGCCGATCTTGTCTAACTCGGCGATGATCTGGTTAACTCGTTGCTGCTGATCCCCCGACGACCCGGTTGATGGTCGTAAACCCAGCGCCTGAGCAGGCACGACGAGATAACCCACAGCCACCGAGGTGGTGAGGATGATGGCGGCCAACTGAGGCACACACCGGCGTACACGCCCAACGGCGTTACGAATCATGATGAAACCAGTCTACCGAATTATTTAGCCTTATTCCCACTCAATCGTGCCAGGTGGTTTTGATGTCACGTCGTAAACAACGCGATTTATTCCCTGTACTTCATTGATTATTCGTGATGACATTTTTTCTAATAAGTCATACGGCAGTCGTGCCCAGTCGGCTGTCATCGCATCATCACTCGTTACCGCGCGAATAATTATTGGCCGACCATAAGTTCGTTCATCTCCCATCACTCCAACTGAACGAATGTCGGCGAGCACTGCAAACGCTTGCCAGATTTCACGTTCAAGACCAGCCAATCGCACTTCTTCGCGCACAATGAAATCGGCTTCTTGCAAAATTGCAACTTTGTCCGGTGTCACTTCGCCAATGATGCGCACTCCAAGACCAGGACCTGGGAATGGTTGACGCCAAACAATTTCATCTGGCAACCCAAGCTCGGTGCCCACTTTGCGCACTTCATCTTTGAACAACGTGCGCAGTGGCTCGCATAATTTTAATGTCATGTCATCTGGCAAGCCGCCCACGTTGTGATGGCTCTTGATCACACTTGCGGTTCCATCAACACCGCCGCTCTCGATCACATCTGGATACAGCGTTCCCTGTACTAAAAACTTTGCGTCGGTCAGCCCACCCGTGTGCTCTTCAAAGATGCGCACAAAAAGTTCACCGATTGCTTTGCGTTTTGCTTCGGGCTCTGTGATGCCTTTCAGCTTTTCAAAAAATCGTGCGCCGGCATCTACATGAATCAATTCAATTCCCATGTGCCTGTGAAATGTCTCGACTACTTGCTCACTCTCATTTTTGCGCATCAGACCGATGTCTACATATATGCATGTCAGCTGCTTGCCAACTGCCTTGTGCACCAATGCAGCAGCAACCGCAGAGTCGACGCCACCTGACAATCCACATATCACTCGCTCATTACCAACCTGCGCACGGATTGCAGCAACTTGATCCAAAACAATTGATGACATCGTCCAGTCGCGTTTTGCTCCGACGAGTTGGTGCAGAAACTGCTCAATAATTGCCTGACCATGTTCGGTATGTGCAACCTCGGGGTGATATTGCACTCCCCAGATTTTCCGAGAAGGGTTTTCAATTACTGCCATTGGTGCATCAGGCGTACTCGCCGTTGCCACGAACCCGCTTGGTAAAACCGAGACCGCATCGAAATGACTCATCCACACATTGAGCTGTGCAGGAATGTCCTTCTTCAACAGCTGCGATTCAGCCCCCGTAATTCGTTGCACCACAGTGCGGCCATATTCGCCTCTGCCGCCCCTTGAGACTTTGCCCCCAAGTTGTTCTGCAATCAACTGTGCCCCGTAGCAAATACCCAAGATAGGAATGCCGAGCTCGTAAATCTGTGGATCGAGCACAGGCGCACCTTCCACGTGCACGCTCGCTGGGCCACCAGACAAGATGATCGCGATTGGATTGCGCTTGCTCACCTCTTGCGCAGTGATCTTGTGGGGAACGATCTCTGAATAGACCTGAGCCTCACGCACTCGGCGCGCAATGAGTTGTGCATATTGGGCACCAAAATCAACCACCAGCACAACTTGTTGGTCGTGAGCGAGTTGATTTGCCATAGTGACCAAAGACTGTAGTTGAACAGTGGTAATTGAGCCTCAGAGATGGGACGATGGAGTGGTATGCAAATCGCCCAAACAACTCGTGTTGTGTTCCCCTCCACTCTTCTCGGCACAATTCCAGACCCGTACGGTGGGCACAACGCCAGTGACTGCATTGGCCTCTATCCAAAACCAGGATGTGGAAGCGAGCCTGTGTTATCTGGTGACCGAGGTGGCTCGATGCAATATGCCACATTCGGCATCATGATCGCCGCACTTGTCATTATTGGTGTGCGCATCTCGCGCAGCATTGTCAAACGTGACCGTGCACGTGACGAAGCACTTGGTCTCAACGACTAGTTTTGCTGTGTGCCAGAAAGCCAGAACGTTTTAAAAAACCAAGGCGTTCTTGGAATTGTTCTCGGGCTAATAAGTTCATCTCTCTACGGCATCACTCCAATTTTTGTTTATCACGCCTTTAAATATGGGGCAGACCCGTTTGGGTTGATGACGTCGCGCTACATCATCGCGACCCTCGTGCTCTTCACTGTTCGCACTGTGCGCTTTGGTCGAACCAATTGGCCAACACCAAAAACAACGATCCAACTTTTCCTGCTGGGGGCGATTGGTTTGTATGCCAACAGCGTGTGCATGTTCAACGCGCTCAAATATTTGCCCAGCGGTTTGTCAATGGTGATTTTTTATTTTTATCCAATTGTTGTTGTGTTGTTTGGGTGGGCGCTCTACAAACACAAACCGCCAGCAATTATCTGGCCATGTCTTATCACCACCATCATCGGCGTGATACTCAGTGCCAGTGACGTTTCGGGCGGTCAAATGAAGGGCGTCATCTTTATCGTTGTCGGTGCATTTGCTTACGCGTTTTATTCGGTGCTCGCAGGCGCAGTCATGCCTCGAGCCGAACTCACTACTGGTTTAATGCTCGTGTTTGCCGGCGCCGGATTTTCGTTTTCAGTGATCTGGTTACTCAACCCACACGGCCTACCAACCACCATGCCGTATGTTGCAGACGTGTGGCTGCCCGCTCTCGAGATTGGGCTTGTGGGCACAATCGGCGCAATGGGGATTTTCTTTGCGGGCATGAACCGCATTGGCGCGAGCAAAAGTGCAGTGATTCAAACTTGGGAAGTATTGGTCGCAGGTCTCACTGGCATGTTTTTTCTTAATCAGCAATTCACCCTCCGCCAAGTTTTTGGAGGAGCACTTATTTTGGGTGGCGTGCTATTGCTGACTCGCGCAGAGATCAAACGGGGCGAAAACCTGCCACAATCGGCTCACGCCTAAGCGCATCAAGGCAATCTCGTTGGCTCGTGCCACCGGTCGCTTCAACCCTTAGCCTTATTGGTACATAGCAATTTGAGTATTTCTTGCAGGGTTGGGTGAAATCCCCTACCGGCGGTTAAAGCCCGCGAACCTCACGAGCAATCGTGAGGTTGATCTGGTGAAATTCCAGGGCCGACGGTCAGAGTCCGGATGGGAGCAAGAACAGCTGAGTTGTGCATGCGCTCTTTGTGCTTGCCCTGCTTTCGTTGTCTTTGTCCACGCCCTGCATCTAGTGCACGAGGCGAACCAGGCAAACACGACAACACAACGAAAGAAATAGTGACTGTGAAAACACTTGATGAGCAGATGATGCGATTGGCAGTAGACACTGCTGTTGACGCACGCTTGCGCAGTCGTCCAAACCCTTGGGTTGGTGCAGTCGTAGTTGCAATTGATGGCCAAGTTTTTTGTGGTGCAACAATGCAGCCTGGTGAAGCGCACGCCGAAGTTGTGGCAATTCAAGCTGCTGGCGTAAACAGTCAAGGCGCAACGTTGTACACAACACTCGAGCCATGCAGCCACACCGGAAAAACTGGCCCATGTACACAAGCAATCATTAATGCAAAGATTTCTCGCGTAGTTGTTGGCATCATTGACCCCGACAAACAAGTTGCAGGAAATGGCATCAAGCAGTTGCGTGATGCGGGCATCACCGTCGAGGTCGGCGTCGAGGAAACGCTCGTCGCACAACAACTCGCGCCGTATCTGCACCACCGTCGCACGGGCCGCCCATACGTAATTCTCAAAATGGCGATGACCTTAGATGGACGTGTCGCAATGCCCGATAACTCTCAGTGGATTACTGGCGAGACTGCACGCAAGCGCGTGCATCAACTGCGAGCAGAAAGCGACGCAATCTTGGTCGGTGCAGGCACCGTGCGCGCCGATAATCCATCGCTCACAACTCGCGATGTTCACGGCCCATCACCACGGCGCGTAGTACTGGGCAATGTCTCACCAACCGACAAAGTAAACCCGTGCCTCGAATGGAATGGGTCACTTCCCGATCTGCTCGACACACTTGGGAACGAAGGTGTTATTCAGTTGATGGTCGAAGGCGGACCGCGCGTCGCCACTTCGTTTCACAATGAGCAATTGATTGATCAATACGTACTTCATCTTGCACCGATCATCGCTGGTGGAAGCGAATCACCACATGCACTCGTTGAATCATCCGACATGTCGTCAATGATGAACGGTCACATTGTTTCAACCCAAGTTCTCGACAACGACATCGAGATCATCCTCGAACCAGCTTCTACTTACTGATACCCAACTTATTAATAAACAAGGACACACTATGAACACCCCCCAACATTCACACGACAACGGCATGGCCCCAATTGAAGATGTGATTGCCGCAATCGCCCGTGGCGAGATGATCGTGATGGTCGACGACGAAGATCGCGAAAACGAAGGCGACCTGATCATGGCTGCTCAGTTTGCAACTGCTGAAAAGATTGCGTTTATCGTGCGCCACACTTCGGGCGTTGTTGTTGCTCCCCTTTCCGGTGAGCGCTGCGACGATTTGCGCCTGCCGCTCATGGTCGATCACAACACCGAGAGCCATCGAACCGCATTCACTATCTCGGTCGATCTATTGGAAGGTACGACAACTGGCATTTCAGCAGCCGATCGTGCGGCGACATTGCGTGGCTTGGCCGATCCGACTATTACGCATGGGGCATTTGCTCGCCCTGGCCACATCTTTCCGTTGCGTGCCCGCGAAGGTGGCGTGCTCAAGCGAGCAGGACACACCGAAGCCGCTGTCGACTTGGCACGCATGGCTGGTTGCGAACCGGCCGGAATCATTTGCGAAATCCAAAATGACGATGGCACTATGTCGCGCCTACCAGACCTGCGCAAGTTTGCCGCCGAACATAACTTGTTGCTGTCGTCCATTGCTGACTTGATTGATTACCGCCGTCACAATGAGCGACTTGTCGAGCGCATGGGCTCTGCTGCTGTTCCAACCGAATGGGGCGGCTTCACCTGCGTTGCATATCGCAACACTGTTGACGACATCGAACATCTTGCCTTTGTTAAAGGCACTGTTGATGACGGCAAGCCGGTGCTCACCCGAGTACATAGCGAGTGCCTCACCGGCGACGTGTTTGGTAGCAAGCGTTGCGACTGCGGACCGCAGCTTGCTGCAGCGATGCAACAAATAGATGCGGAGGGTCGCGGCGTTGTTGTGTACTTGCGTGGTCACGAAGGTCGTGGCATCGGCATTGCTCACAAGATTCGTGCGTACTCATTGCAGGATCAGGGCTTTGACACAGTTGACGCAAACACTGAATTGGGTTTGCCTGTCGACAGTCGCGAGTATGGCATTGGCGCGCAAATTTTGGCCGACCTCGGAATTCGAGAGTTGCGCCTGATGACCAACAACCCTGCAAAGTACGGCGGCATCGCTGGCTACGGACTTTCCATTGTTGAGCGAGTATCGCTCAGCATTTTAGAGACACCAGAAAATGCTTCGTACTTGCGCACCAAGCGCGACCGTATGGGTCATGTGTTTGACGGATCAGATATCGATAAGCAAACAACAAAACAACCAAACGAGAAGAGTAAATCATGACCACATTTGAAGGTTCGCACGACGGAAAAGGAATGCGCGTTGGCATTGTGTGCTCGCGCTTCAACGAGTTCATCGTTACTGCACTACTCGACGGCGCAAAACGTGGATTGAGTGCGCATGGCGTAAGTGAGAGCAACGTTGATGTTGTGTGGGTGCCTGGTGCATTCGAGATTCCAATCGCCACAAAAGCAATGGCCACTAGTGGTCGCTACGACACACTCGTCACTCTTGGCGCAGTAATCCGTGGTGAAACAGCGCACTTCGAATACGTTGCAGGCCCAGTTGCCGACTCGATCGCACAGATACAGCTCGAGACAGGCATGCCAATTGGCTTTGCTGTTCTCACTGTTGAAAACGTTGAGCAGGCAGTTGAGCGATCTGGCCCAGGCGCTGGCAACAAGGGCGAAGAAGCTGCGATTGGAGCCATCGAGATGGCAAATGTGTTGAAGGCGCTGCGCTAAACATTTTTTGCACATACGCGGCTAGTGCCGCACACATTGGCGCAACTCGCAAGAACTCTCTTGTGAGTGAAAGGCGATCGTTATGGGCATTGTGCTCAGCATGCTCGTTGCGGTCACGAGCGTGTTGCCCGCCCAACTTCCCCTCGATACTCCCCCGGTTCCCGTGTTATCCAATGCTGATGCGGTACGCCACATCGAGTTTGATCTCGACATCGCCTCATTCGCGCGGCAACGTTTTTCAATGCGGCGTCAGTACCCCACTCTTGACTGGACGACCGATGGTTGCTCTGCGCCAATCGTGGGAAGCGAAGGAAGATCGTTCAACTTTCGATCGGCGTGCGACAGACATGACTTTGGCTATCGAAACTTCAAGGCACTCGGGCTTTTTGATACTTCGACTCGAACGCTGATCGACGAGCAGTTACACCGAGACATGAACACCTCGTGCGACTCTCAGCGCCGCACACTCAAGGTGCGGTGTATTGCATGGTCAGAAATCTTTTACACGATGGTTCGTGCAGCTGGCGGGCCGTGATTAATTGGCAAGGCCAATAGAGATGATCTGATACAGCATTCGCCCAGTGGCACCCCAGATCGTTTCGTCATCTAGATGAAAAAAGTGAAAACGAAATTGATTTGGTGGTTCACCCCACTGCTCTTCTGCATAGGTATCCGCTCGCACTAAGTCGACAACAGGCACTGTGAATACTCTGTCTACTTCGGCGTTGCGCGCATGCAATGAAGGTTTGTCTTTCAGAAGACCGATGATGGGCACAATATGGCTCTTACTGACATAAGTATTCAGTGGAGTGAGCTGGCCGATGATCTCTACATGCTTTGGATCGAGATCAATCTCTTCGTGTGCTTCGCGCAATGCTGCATCGAGTGCGCTCTCACCGCCGTCTAAACGCCCACCAGGAAACGAGATCTCACCTTTGTGATTGGTGAGATCTTGTGACCTGCGGGTGAACACCAACTCTGGGCCAGACTCGCCGTTAAACATCGGGATCAACACAGCAGATGCACGCGCGTCTGGGGCGGGTGGCACATGCTGCACCGTTGTCGAAAACTTCTTGATGCGCTCAACCAACATGTCGGTCGAGCGCAAAACCGAATGGTCAAGATTATTGAATGGGTTATTGGGCCGCACCCACACAGTCGTTGGGCGAGGAATTACTTGATCACCACCAGGTCGCATGGTGGCGTTGTTTATGCGGTTGGCTTCCAGCCAGTAGAAATGAGTTGCTTGAGCACTTCGTCAAGACCAGCAGTCTTCAAGTTGGCAAGGGTTTTTCCTGGCATCTCTTCGCCTTTTTCCCATGTTTGCCATGCGAGCAACATCTTGTCCATATCTGGCTGTGGTTGTTCAAAACTCATGTTGTAGAGCCTAACGATGGCGTCGCAGATTGAGACGTGGGGTTCGCTGTTCACGTGGTGGCTTCTTGGCAAAGTTGGTACCCAACACAATGATGGCTTCGACCAGCCCAAGCGCGATGAGTGCAAGTCGTCCGATTGAGTCCAAATTGGCAATTGCTGCAGATACAAAACACATAATGATGATCAGCCAGTCGATGTATCGGTGCACACGCCGACTCACCCACTTAAACGCACTGACGCCACCGTCTGCAACTGCAGCATTAACGAGCAACGCAATACCAAGGGCGATGGGCACTGCAGGCGATTGCGACTGGGCCGACATCATGATCAGACCGCCAGCAATGCCGTACTCAACAAGTTGATGAAGCCAGAAGCCTCTTCCCTGCGCAGCCATGAATGATGACTCTAGTTGTTGGGGTGAAAATAAAAATGCCTCGGGTTTTCACCCGAGGCATTTTTGTAATTATGTAGAGCGTTGAGAAAATGATTTACATCATCCCCATGCCGCCGCCGGGCATGCCACCGCCTGCTGGTGCGCCGCCATTCTTTTCTGGCTTGTCAGCAACGAGGCACTCGGTCGTGATCACCAATGCTGCGATCGACGCTGCGTTTTGCAACGCTGCACGTGTCACCTTGGCTGGGTCGATGATGCCGGCCTTGACAAGGTCAACATATTCGCCAGTTGCGGCATTGAGTCCGATTGAACCCTTTTCTGATTCGACACGCTGGATGGCAACTGCGCCTTCCATGCCTGCGTTGTCAGCGATGTGACGAGCAGGTGCGGTGAGCGAGTCATACACGCTGCGTGCACCAGTTGCTTCGTCACCTGTGAGTGACTCGACAACTTTGAGCACTGCTGGGCGTGTGCGGATGAGAGCGGTGCCGCCACCGGCGACAACACCTTCTTCAATCGCTGCACGAGTTGCAGAAACAGCATCTTCGATGCGGTGCTTCTTTTCCTTGAGCTCGACTTCAGTTGCTGCACCGACTTTGATCACTGCAACACCGCCGGCCAACTTGGCCAAACGCTCTTGCAACTTCTCTTTGTCCCAATCGGAATCGGTGTTGTCGATTTCGGCTTTGATCTGATTGATGCGAGCTGTTACGTCTGCTTTGTCGCCTGCACCGTCAACAATTGTTGTGTTGTCCTTGGTGATGATGACGCGCTTTGCACGGCCCAACAAGTCGAGGGTTACGTTCTCAAGCTTGAGACCGACTTCCTCGCTGATGACCTGACCACCCGTGAGGGAAGCCATGTCTTGCAACATTGCCTTACGACGATCGCCAAAGCCTGGGGCCTTGACTGCCGACGAATTGAATGTGCCACGGATCTTGTTGACAACGAGTGTTGCGAGTGCTTCACCCTCAACATCTTCGGCGATGATCACCATTGGGCGACCGGTCTTCATCACTGCTTCAAGCACTGGCAACATTGACTGAACTGTTGCAATCTTGCCCGCATTGAACAAGATGTATGCGTCTTCAAGCACTGCTTCTTGACGGTCTGCGTCGGTCACGAAGTATGGCGACAAGTAACCCTTGTCGAACTGCATACCCTCGGTGAACTCGAGCTCGGTGCCAAACGTGTTGGACTCTTCAACGGTGACAACACCGTCTTTGCCAACTTTGTCGATTGCATCGGCGATGACTTTGCCGATTGAAGCGTCAGCCGCAGAGATCGTTGCAACGCTGGCGATGTCGCCTTTGTCGTCAACTTCTTTTGACTGGCTCTTGATCGACTCGACAGCGGCTGCAACAGCCTTTTCGATGCCGCGCTTCAAGCCCATTGGGTTGGCGCCAGCAGCGACGTTGCGCATGCCGTGTTGCACCATTGCTTGAGCGAGCACGGTTGCTGTTGTTGTTCCGTCACCGGCAACGTCGTTGGTCTTGGTTGCAACTTCTTTTACAAGCTGCGCACCCATGTTTTCGAATGGGTCTTCAAGTTCAACTTCTTTTGCAATCGAAACACCGTCATTGGTGATCGTTGGTGCACCGAACTTCTTGTCGAGAACGACGTTGCGACCTTTTGGTCCAAGCGTCACCTTGACAGCATCGGCGAGTTTGTTAACGCCGGCTTCAAGAGCACGACGTGCCTCTTCATTAAATTTGAGTTGCTTTGCCATAGTGAAATGAATCCTTTGGTGAGTGTTGAGGGGAAATTATTTGGAAACGACTGCGAGTACGTCGCGGCTGGTGAGGATCAAGAGATCGTCGCCCTTGTGCGAAACTTCGGTGCCGCCGTACTTGCTGTAGAGAACTACGTCGCCGACTTTGATGTCGAGTGCGAAATGCTTGCCACTGTCGTCGCTCCAGCGGCCTGGGCCTACTGCGAGAACGGTTCCTTGCTGCGGCTTTTCCTGAGCTGTGTCAGGGATGACGAGACCGGAAGCGGTGCGCTCTTCGGCTTCGCTTGGCTTGACAACAATGCGGTCGTCTAGGGGCTTGAGGTTCATATCGTTTTGTCCTCCGTAGAGCATGAAACACGATGTCTCATGCGGTTGAAACTGGGTTTTTTACTTGCCACATAAGACTTGCGCTTGGTTAGCACTCGACCTATGCGAGTGCTAATGATACGGGCCTAGGCCTCGTTTTTCCAACCACAATCCACCTGCACCAGCAGGTCGGACAAGAGGTCGAGGGGCAGGCCAATCACAGTGGTCAGGCTGCCCTCCACGCGCGCCACGAGGGCTCCACCATCGCCCTGAACGGCATAGGAACCCGCTTTACCCATCGACTCCCCGGTCGCCAGGTACCACTCCATCTTCTCGGGGGTGATCTCGGCCATCGAAACCCCTGCCGAATCCAGGCCGTGAGCTTGGCTCAAAATCGTCCCGTCAGCAGCCAGGTGCACCACAGCAACGGCTGTGTGTACCTGGTGGGTGCGACCCGAAAGTTCATTCAGCATTGCTCGAGCATCATGCTCATCTGTTGGCTGTCCAAAAATTTTGCCGTCCAGATCAACAGTTGTATCGGCAGCAATGATGACTGCGGCATCGTTATATCGAGCTGCAACTGCACGCGACTTCGCCACGGCAAGACGTTGCACATGTGCAATCGGAGTTTCGTTTGCAAGTGGTGACTCGTCAATGTTTGGTGGGTCGATCGCGAACGCCACTGCCCCTTCGCCAAATTCGTGATCAAGTAGTTGTGTCAACAAGTCAACTCGGCGTGGCGACTTCGACGCGAGAACAATTTGTATTGGCAACTCCATAATCATCAACCGCCGCTGAGTTGCATCACATGACCGTCGTCAGGAACGGTCATGTCATCGAGATCGTCAAGATAGTTATCTGGCAACACCACGCGAATCGGACCGTTGGTGTGACCACGCGCAATTCGTTCTCCACCTTCGACAATGGTCAGAGTGTTGTCGAGCGCACCGCACAACTCACGCAAATTTTCGAGCGACATGATTTCGCTGAACTTGCGTCGCGTCTCGCCGCCCACCGGATAGCCAGTGAGATACCAGCCTGTGTGTTTTCTAAAATCGCGAATGCCACGCTCTTCACCCAGGTGTCCGCACAACGCAGTTGCGTGCTCAACCATCACTTCAAGCACATCACCAAGTTTCGGTGTCGCTTGAATTGGGTTGCCGCTAAATGCATCGATCAAGTCGCGAAATAGCCACGGACGACCCAAACATCCGCGACCAATGACCACACCGTCGCAACCAGTTTGTTCGACCATTCGCAATGCATCTTGCGCTTCCCAAATATCGCCGTTGCCAAGAACTGGAATACTCGTGACCGCCTGCTTCAGTTCTTTGATCGCTTCCCAATGCGCGCTCGGCGCATAATGCTGACGCGCAGTTCGTGCATGTAACGCAACTGCAGATGCGCCCGCCTCTTCACAAATCACACCTGTTTGAACAAACGTAATGAGGTCGTCGTCAATACCCATTCGAAACTTGCACGTAATTGGAATGCCATAATTTTTGCCAGTCTCGACTGCTGCTGTCACGAGTGCGCGCAACAGCTGACGCTTGAGCGGCACTGCAGCTCCACCACCGCGACGAGTCACTTTTGGTGCTGGGCAACCAAAATTGAGATCGATGTGATCAACAGCATCTGCGCGACCGAGTTTGTCGACTGCGCGCGCAAGCATTTCCGGATCACTGCCATACAACTGCAGGCTGCGAAAAGTTTCGTCACTGCCAAACTTGAGCATGGTGTCGGTTTTGCGATTGCCGTGCACCAAACCAGTAGCCATCATCATTTCGTTGACATAGACAAGGCCTGGACCAAACTTGCGGCACAACGACCGAAACGGCGCATTGGTTACGCCTGCCATTGGCGCAAGCACCACAGGCGGCCATACCGAATGCTCGCCGAGTTGCAGCGGCTTCAGGCGCGGCACTGTCGAGCTTGTTGCGTTGTCGAAATTTGTCGAGTTGATATTTGTCATGTGAGTTTGAGGTTTGGCATCGCACCCATGTCCATGCTGGACGGGCCATCCGCAACTAAACGGTACCAACCTGCCGACGCGATCATGGCTGCGTTGTCCGTGCACATGCCCATACTTGGCAACACCAATCGCCAGCCCGACTCCGCGCACAACGTTGTCATCGTGCTCCGCAACAACGAGTTGGCCGCAACGCCACCACCAAGCGCAACAGTTTTTGCACCAATCTGCTGCGCAGCTTTACGCGCCTTAGCCGCCAGCACATCAACCACCGCATATTGAAACGACGCGGCAACATCTGCTGTTGACACAGTTGGATTTTTGCGCACGTAATTGATCACTGACGTCTTGAGACCGCTGAATGAGACATCAAGCCCATCGTGCATCATTGCGCGTGGAAACTCAATCGCTTTTGCATTACCCGCAAGCGCAATGCGGTCAATCGCAGGCCCACCCGGATGACCGAGATCCAAAAATCGCGCGACCTTGTCGAAGGCCTCACCTGCTGCATCATCAATTGTTTGACCGATCACACTGAAATCTCCATGACCGCGCATCTCGACAAACAATGTGTTGCCACCAGAGACCAACACCACGAGCATTGGAAACTCGACATGCGGATCATCAAGTAACGCTGCATACAAGTGCGCTTCCAAATGATTAACACCGATAAATGGTTTGTCGAGCACGAGAGCAACCGACTTTGCTGCTGCCACCCCTACAAGCAGCGCGCCAATAAGTCCAGGCCCGACCGTCGCAGCCACTGCATCGATGCGCTCAATAGGTACTCCGGATTGCGAGATTGCTTGTCGAATCACGACGTTCATTGCTTCAACATGTGCGCGGCTCGCAATCTCTGGCACCACGCCGCCATACCTGGCGTGCAAATCTATTTGTGTCGCAACAACCGACGACAGCACATCGTTGCCACCCATCACGACTGCGGCAGCAGTTTCGTCGCAACTTGTCTCGATGCCAAGCACCACCGTGCTGTCGTTGAACAACGTGTTTGCACTCATGGCCGCGACCGCACGATCGCGTCAAGCCGCTGTGAATACTCGTCACTCTGAATATCGGTGCACCACATCACAATTGCATCGTCGGTGTTCTCGTAATATTTCTGGCGAATTCCAGCCGGCACAAAACCAAAACGTCGATACAACTCTTGAGCCCCAGTATTGGTGTGCCGAACCTCCAGTGTGAGGGCTTGACATTCGCGATTGCGCGCTTCAGATGCCAACTCCAACATCATTTCAGTTGCTACGCCACGCTGATGCCAATCGGGTTTCACTGCGATGTTGGTGATGTGAGCATCTTCTTCAGCGAACAATAAACCGCCGTAGCCCACAAGCACTTTGCCAACATGAGCCACGACATAGTGACGCCTACCTCGTCCCATCATTTCAATTTCTTCTGAAAACACTTTCTCGGTCCATGGCCGCGGATATACCGAGTTTTCAATGGGCATGATGTCGCGAATGTGCTTGCGTTGCATGGTCACAATCTCGAGTACCGGATTGCCGCCTCTCATGACGCACTCCGTGTTGCCCAGTTAATTTCGGCGTCTGGCAAGCGTAAATACTCGGGCACCAGCGTGTCGGCCTCTTGCCACTCTTGACGCAATGCGCGCTCGTGTGCAATCTGTGCAAGCACGACTGCCGTAGGCAATGCAGCCATCTCATCTGCAAATTCAAAGCTTGGCAACACTCCGGCAACGACTAACTCGATTTCATTGCGATATCGAAGCGCGCCATTGCCAACAAAAAGGGTTGCCTGGCCGCGATCAATCGTTTGTAATGCGCATTCCTCAACCGTGCTTGCCTGCGGAGCTGTCACTTGGCGCAATTTGCCATCGATATATCGATACAACGACCAATACACCTCGCCTCGCCGAGCATCAATCACACATGCGATCACATCATCGGTTTCGCTCATTGCAGTTGCCAAAATATCCAAACTTGTTACACCAATGATCGGCACATCAAGCACTTGAGCAATCGCCTTTGCCGATGCAATACCAACACGCATTCCGGTGAAAAGTCCTGGACCAATGTCGACAGCAACTGCACCAACGTCGCCAAATGTAACTCCGGCTTGCTTGCGCACGAAGTCGATCATTGTCGTCAATACCTCAGCATGCTGTTTTTCGCTGCGCATTTCACTCGATGCCAACACTCGTGCGCCATCCGATATTGCGACACTCACTCCATCAGTTGCAGTATCGATCGACAAAATAATCATGACGTTGTCCAGGCGTCCAACGATGTGCGAAGTTTGTCCCATCGTGTTTCCCATTGCATCCCACGCCAGTCAATTTCAATCTGACGCACAGTAACCGAATCTTCAGAGTCGGCATTTTCAGGAGCCGCCAATTTCAGCACGAGCCCAGTTCCGAGTGCGTCACCGACGACATCACCCCATTCCACCAACATCACACCTCCCGCTTCTTGCAGGTCGGTCAAGCCCAGGTCGTCCAA
>Ga0194041_10000030_pt1 | contig 51954 bp, 77 predicted proteins | sample JunL449m_MetaG_FD_160082 | JGI IMG/M metagenome (GOLD analysis project Ga0194041, IMG submission 160082) | Anoxic zone freshwater microbial communities from boreal shield lake in IISD Experimental Lakes Area, Ontario, Canada - Jun2016-L442-9m | ecosystem: Environmental > Aquatic > Freshwater >...
TCGTAAGAGGTACAATAATTGGCAGAATTCTTTCGGGTTTTTCTTCGTATTTTAAACCAAATCCTCCGATTGGTTGGTGAAAAACTACTAACCGAACAACGCTAGAATCGTTGTTAAATTGTAAAAAATCACCTTCGTATATCTCTTTTCCTTTACTATCTCGAAAGCCAGTAAATTGTTGGATTATGAAGTCTCTATTTTTTTCGTCAGGATAGCCATTGTTTATTATATAAATCTGCCCTTCTTCGTTAAATCCAGCCATAAAATCTGAATCCTCTGTAAGATTTGCAAAAGATCCCCAATTTTTATGCCACGCTCTAAATTTTATTTCTCTCATAAATTTATTGATTGTAAGTTGTTTTGATTATGTTATAAAATTCTTGCTGCTCTAATTTCTTGTCTAGCTTACTCGCCTGCGCGTCTAAGCCAATTACGATTAGCCAGAAGCAAGCGGCGGCAATTATCCCTACCAGAATTGAAGTTCTCAAAATTCCCGCATCATCTTCTAGCTCGAAATTTTGATCCAAAACGCCGGCAAATCTTTTATCTTGTGCGCGGTTGAATTTTGCGGCGGCAATTAATTTTTTGATTTTATTTAGCATTTTTTACCTCGTTTTTTAGTTTTTGATCGATTTTGAAAAAATTTTAAAAGACCAAGTTGTTTGATCGTGATAATAGTTATCGGATCCATTTTCGATTGATTTAATCTCTTCTATAATATCGAGTTCACTTGATTCACTAACACCGGAATAGATATCGTAATTAGCTAATCTGATAAGCTCAGCGCGGCCTTCCTTGAATGCCGTTTTTTTATCGCAACCGCTCCAAATGTCGCGAACGAATGTTTCAGAACGTTCGCCAGCTTTTTTCTTGTAAATTTTGATGATAAATTCTTTTTTCATTTTAGCCCCTGATTTATTATTATTTGAAAAAAAGCCCTTCATTGTGCCGCCGAACGCGCGGCGGCACTGGCAAGGCTCTTAAATAGAGATAATTAAATTTGAGATTCTTCTCATTTTCTTCTCTGACGCTTTGCATTCAATAGCGTCGCAAGCAATCACCGCGTCTAATAATGATTTAACTTGGCGTACTCTCTCATTAGATAAAAATTTTCTTAATGCGCGGCGCGCAAGTAAAATTTTGTGTTTGTAATTTGAATTTTGCATTTTGTGCCCCTGATTTTTTGATTAATTTTTTAGAATTACCACGTTAGCAATTAAAAGAGCGATTTTTGAGATTATTAAGATTCTTGAAAAATTAGAGAATTTCATAATTTGTAAAAATTAAGTGTTTTTGGTTTTTGTGGTGTGTCATCATCATAAAGAGTGAGAAAATAACATGCAAGCAATTAATTAAATAAAGTGTAAAATAATTAAAAAAGAATTGAGACTAGAGCGAGTAAGGCGCAAGAGATAAAAGAAAGATGAAGCCTTGAGACTGTAGGCAATGCAAAGATTAAGAGCTACAAACCAGCATTATTATTGCTGCCGTAGAGAAATGATTTAAGAAAATGAAAAAATAATTTAAAAAAGATTTGGGGTGAAAAGAGTAATTGCGTTTATTTTTTCAAGGTTTAATGTGTAGAAATCTTGTCAAGATTAATTTTTAAGTATGTAGCAAAATGACAGAAGACAAAGTAATTAACACAATGCATGAAATCTAAATTTAAAATCGGCGACAAAGTTTTTTATTTTGAAACCTATGTTCCCTTCCTTAAAAAGAAGAAAAAAGGTAAGGATGGTAAAGAGGTAGAATATACAATATTAGGTGAGCCAGAACTCTCCGCAATTATTCCGATTGAAATTGCGTCTATTATTTTTAGAAAAGAAGGGGTAGAATATTATTCTAAAAGAACGGGTCATTGCACAAAGGAAGAAAAACTTTGCTCGGCGAGAGAAGCTAAGAAGAAGCTTAGTGATTATATAAATCACAAGCCAGACGTTGAATCAACCGAATCTATTATTGAAAGTGAATAAAAAACATCTGATAATAAACCATTTTCTTATTGCGCAAATTGAAGCGGAAGGGAAAGAAGTCAGAAAAGTTATTAAAGATAGTAAAATATTAATGGCAACCTTCGTTAATCCGATTGATCGCTTATTTCGTAAAGGTATTTTAACAAGACAAGAATATTTTGCAGGTCGTAAATATTGCAATGATTATAATCTAGCCAACCTTTCCAACCATTCTCGCCCATTTTATGATGGTTCTGCTCCATCCAAAAGTAAGGTGGCGTTTCTTGTTCCTTTCACTAAAAGTCAATTAGAAGCAAGCAAATCTATTCATGAAGCCCAAAAAGCTATCTATGCTCTTAATGCTGAACAGAAAAGAACAAGAAAATTACCAGAAATTCTTCAATTAGTATTCGAACAAGAGAAAAGCTTTAACTGCGTTGAGAAAATGCTAGGCATGAATCATTCAGTTTTAGAAGCGAGAGTTAAATTAATTTGTGAAGCATTACTAGAGTTATGATTAAAAACCGTTGCATTGATTGCAAATGTAAAGAATCGGCGCAAGAGAAACCATTCCAACAACCCTTCCAACATCTTTATTGCTCTTTATGTTATGCAAGGAAGAAATGGTTTTCTAAATTTAAAGAGGGAACGAGCGATTGGACTTATGTTGTGTTTGATAGAAGCGCGCAACAAGATGCGAGAAATGGAACTCTTATGAGATCAATTTTTAATAAAGAATAAATAATCAAAAATAGTTGTTGCATTTAATAATCCAAAGCTGACTATGTAGAAATCTAGTGTGGGTTTTATCACATTGTTACTCCATTGAATTTATTGAGATGCGAGTTTTTAGAGCCTGTAATCACACAAGTTTTGCCGACCGAGTGATTGCAGGATTTTTTTTTGAGGCCGCTCCAGCGTAACAGTTGGGCGGCTTTTTTATTGTCCGAAATTTCCCCATACTATGAAAAACAAAATGCCAATGAAAGCAGCGCTTAAAAAAGTAGAAGCTTCTAAAGCTGATAAGAGAGAAGACAAAGCAGCAGCTAAAAAGATTATTGCTAACGCTAAAAAGAAATAAAATGAAAGAAAAGAAGCTAACTCCGAAACAGAGAGCTTTTGCTAGAGAATATGTTAAAGAAGGAAATGCTACGGAAGCAGCAAAAAAGGCAGGATATAGTAAAACTGCTGCAAGACAAATAGGATCAGAAAACTTGTCAAAACCGTACATTCAAGAAGAAATTCAAGAGAAACAAGCTGTTTTAGCTGAAAAAGCTCAAGTTTCTGCGGAATTTGTGATAAATAACTTTTTGGAAATTTTAAACTTTAATAAACAAGTTGAAGAATTTACTCAAAATGATGGAGAAAATGTAAGAGTTAAAAAGAAGATGATTGATGCACAAGCAGCTTTGAAAGCAAGTGAGCTGCTAGGAAAACATCTAGGATTATTTGTAGAAAAACTGCAAGTAACTGGAAAAGATGGAAAAGATTTGATACCAATTGAAGAGCGGAAGACGAACTTAGCTCGGAAACTGGCTTCATTCTTAGCTAAAGAGACAATAGATAATAAAGATTGATTGTAACCTCCCTGTTGCCACGCGAGGAATGTCAAGCTTTTTTTTATCATTGTCAATAGAAATCTTTCAATAAATTAAGTTTTTTGCTTTCAATGACCAAAGATATTTCTAAAACTAATGTAATCGAAGATGCTTTAAAAGAGTATCCGGCGATGAGTAAAGTTTTTAATAAAGATAACGCTCAAGTTTCTGTCGCTGATGATAAAAGATTAGAAAAGTTAAAAGCTGTGGGTGGAGAGAATCGGATAATGGAAACTTGGTTCCCTGACGATGAAGGATCTCCTGATTTTCCGAATCCTACTCCCGGCAAATTTAATTTTGAATTTTATAATAAAGACGTTTATAATGATCCGAAGCTAAGACAAGCATCAATCATGTTAGACGCCCTTCACGGCATGAAACAAGATCCTGAGTATTCTAAATTGAGAGAGCGATTTAATCAATCTTGGAAAGATTCAGAATTGAATTGGATTAAATCAAAATATGTCAAGGAGTCAAATCCTGATGAGAGTCTGCCGCAGTATATGGATCGAACTATTACTGATGCGTATTTGAGAGGAGCTTTAAATCCGTTAAGTGATCAGGATTTGAAGAGCGGCAAGTATGTTGATGAATATGCTCAATTATATAGAGGTCAGATTTATCGAAATGGTAATCCTGTTGATCCTTATTCAAAAGATCAACGAGATAGTATAGAAAAAATCAAAACTTATTTAAAAACCAAAAAATAGACTCTTTTTACCCAAGTGTATCAAAATCGAACATCTAGGATGAGCGAGAAATGATAGTAAATTAATTTTATAACCAAACATCCATGGCACTTTCAACAATATTAAATGAGATGCGAGTTCGTGATAACACAACTTTTGCACTCGAACCACCTCTATCAGTTAATAATTATGTGTTACCTGCAAATACTGCGGTAAATATTAATATTTCTGATTTGGTGGATTCTGCTGGTATAACTCCAAGAGCCATGATTTTCTCATGCACTGAAAACTTTTACGTCTTATGGAATGGAACTGGTGCAACTGTGCCATCAACATCGATAACAAATGGAACTGGGTTAGAAATTAATCCAGCAATAAGACGCGTTGGTGCGAACATTACTCGATTCAGTATAATCGCCCCTTCTTCGTGTGTTCTACAAATCGCTCTTTATTCACAAGTTAACTAATTCAAATTAATAAATTATATGTCTATTCAAAAAATTGCAAACTTACAAGGTCAAGATTTTAACGGAAGATTTGGTATTCTCTCAACTGGCAGAGACAACAAGGATCAAATCGTTGCTCAAACTTCAAACGGCGTTTGCTTGCAAAACAAATGCGAGTTTGGTCTTTCAAAAGTAACAACAATCACTTCAGCTCAATTACTAGCATTATTCACAACTCCCGTGGAAATTGTTCCGGCACCAGAGGCGGGATTTGCTAACGTTTTGAGATATGTTGCCATTGCACACGACGCAGGAACGGCTTACGCTGGAATTGCTGCTGGTGAAGATTTGGTTGTAAAATATGCAAGTGGAGCGCAAGTTTCTTCTGTAATTGAAACAACTGGCTTTTTAGATCAAGCAACTGCTCAAATACGCTACGCTAATGCTTCGGCAACAACTGGATCAACTGCTGGCGACATTACGCCAATTAATAACGCTGCATTACAATTAGCTTTATTGGTAGGAAATATCACAACTGGCAACTTCAATTTACAAGTTTTAGCTGTCTATGATGTTATCCCAACTGATTTTTCTGCTTAATGCTTGACGAAATTCTGGCAAGACTTCAACAAAACTTAACTCCACAACAATTTGAAGAATTGGAGAAAGAAGTAAATGAAGTCTTGCCAGACGAGGTTTGGTATCCCAATGCCGGACCTCAAACAGACGCTTACCTTTCCAAGGCTGATATTCTTCTTTATGGAGGGCAGCCGGGTGGGGGGAAAAGTGCTTTACTTTTAGGTTGCTCACTTACGCGACACCAAAGAAGCTTACTAACCCGCACACATTTCACAGATTTAGAAGCTATAGTTGATGGATTACAAGGAATTTTAAAGACTTCTGACGGAATCGTTAGAGGGAATAGACCAAAATATAAAAGTCCGGACGGCAGAATAATCTCATTTCAAGGAATGAGTTCATCTGGTGAGCTTGATGCGGGCAAACAAGGTAACGCTTTCGACTTCATTGGAGTTGATGAAGCTGCACAATTACCAGAAAATGACATCCGATTAATGATCGGTTGGAATAGAACAACAGTAAAAGGTCAAAGATGTAGAATTATCCTAGCTTCAAACCCTCCTGTAAATTCAACAGGTGATTGGCTAGGAACTTTCTTTGCTCCTTGGCTTGATCCAAAATATCCAAATCCAGCTAAGTTTGGTGAGTTAAGATGGTTTATCTTCAATTCTGAAGGCAAATCTCAAGAGGTTGCTGACAAGAGCGTAATTACAATTGACGGCGTGGATTATTACCCGCACTCAAGAACTTACATTCCTGCCAGACTTGAGGATAACCCATATTTAAACCCTGCTGATTATAAGAAGAACCTGCAAACAATTCCTGAACCTTTTCGTTCGCAATTGCTTTCTGGGAACTTCTTAGCAGCAAGAGAGGATCAACAGAATCAAGTTAATCCTACTGCTTGGGTTCAAGCGGCTATTGCTAGACATGAACAAAGAACAATTCCACCACAAGGAATTCCAATGTGTAATATTGGCTTAGATTGCTCTGCTGGTGGAAAAGATTTTGCGTGTCTCGTTACTCGTTACGATCATTATTTTGGGAAAATAGTTAAATTTAATACTACTCAAAACGATGCTGGTGAGGAAATGCTGGCAGAACTTATAAAAAATAGAAGAGATCGCTCACATATTACAATTGATATGGGTGGCGGATATGGTGGCAGCGTTTGGAAAATGTTAAAAGATTCCATCGGAACTGAAATGATGGTGGCTTTTAGAGGTGGTGAAACACCTTCTCGAAGAAGTTCAGACGGTAAATTAACCTTTACCAATGCCAGATCGCAAGCTTATTGGGAATTTAGAGAAGCTCTTAATCCCGAACAAGATGGTGGTTCTCATATTGAATTGCCAAATGATCCAAGGATGTTAGCTGGTTTAACCGCTCCTACCTTTGAGATTAGAGGCGTTAAAATTCAAGTTGAGCCAAAAGAAAAAGTAAAAGAAAAGCTAGGTTATTCTCCTGATGAAGCTGATGCCGTAGTAATAGCTTGGTGGGGTGGGAGAAAAGGATTAATACCAGAAACAATGCCAAGATTTAATTTTAATTACGTTAGACCAACAAGAATGAATGATAAATACGCAGAACGGAGGGAATTATGAGTGGTAAAAGTGGTAAAACTGGCGCAGCTTTAGGATTAATAGCTGGATTAGCACTAGCTCCCTTAACTGGGGGAGCTTCACTAGCTTTAGCCGCAACTGCTGGGGCTAGTTTAGGGGCTGGAGTAGGTAGTGCCAAAGATAAATTTGTAGATCGGCCAATGGCAAAAGCGCAAAGACAATTTCAAAATAATCTTCTTAAGCCAATATCAACGCCACAAGTTGCCCCAACTCCTGACAGTGCAACAGTGCAAGCACAAAGAGCTAACACTCTAACGCAATTACAACAAAGAAGCGGAAGAGCCTCAACTCTTTTAACTAATCAATTCGGTGGCTAATGGCATTTAATCCAAAAACCCAATTCTTAATTACAAGAGCGCAAACACTCTTGTCGGCTAAGACTCAATTAAATTCGTTTTGGCAAAATGTAGCCTATAACTTTTATCCGCAAAGAGCTTTTTTTACTAGAACTAGTCCCTTTCCATATGGTCGTGATTTTGCCAGCAATCTTACAACATCTTATCCTCTTTTAATAGCTAGAGATTTAGCAAGTTCGATTTCAACTTATCTTCGTCCCGCAGGTGAGCAATGGTTTAAAATTTCCATTGCTAACAATAAAAAAGAAAAAATCCTAAGCAATGAAAGCCGCCAATTTTTGGAATGGGCAACAGAGCAACAAAGCAACTTTATTTATGATCGTGAATCTGGCTTTCAAAGAGCAGTAGATCAAGGCGATTATGATTATTCAGTGTTTGGACAATGCGTTATTTCGATTGAAATTGATTATAAGACCAAGAATTTACTCCACCGCTGCTGGTTATTAAGAGATGTAGCTTGGCAGGAAGCGGCTAACGGGCAAATAAACTTTGTTGTACGTCAATGGAAAACTAATATTCGTCAAGCTTACGCTCAATTTGGCGACAAGTTAAGTCCTCAAACTATAAAGAGACTTGCCGAAGAAGGTGATTGCAACATTACTTTATATCATATCGTAATGACAAACGAAGATTATTACACTTCTTATAGCGACACGGCAACGAAAGATCGTAAAATTAAGCTTCCTTTTGTGTCAATCTATTGCCAATTGGAAGAAGAACACGAGATTGAATGCGTTGGCTCTCCAACAATGATTTATTGCATTCCACGTTGGCAAACTGTTTCAGGCTCTCAATATGCTTACTCTCCTGCGATTGTTGCAGCTTTGCCAGATGCTAGATTGCTTCAATCAATTACGCTTTCGCTTTTAGAGGCTGGTGAGAAGGCGGTTAATCCTCCTATGATTGCTCATGAAAGCGCAGTTCGTTCTGACATCTCTTTAATAGCTAACACTATTTCTTGGATTCAAGAGGGTTATGAAGGGAAAGCTGACGATGCTGTTAAAATAATGAATCTTGATCGTTCTGGTCTTCAATATGGCTTACAAATGCAGGTTGATACAAGGGCGCAATTAACAAGAGCATTTTATTTAGATAAACTTTCTCTTCCTGTATTCGATGCAGCGATGACGGCGACAGAAGTAAGACAAAGAATCCAAGAATGGATTAGGTCTGCTTCTCCTTTATTTAGCACTCTTCAAGACGAATATAATAGCCAAATGTGTAAAATGCAATTTGACACTTTGATGCACGTTAGAGCTTTTGGCGCGCCTGAAACTATTCCTGAAGAATTGCAAGGCGAAACTGTAGATTTTACATTTACTTCGCCACTTATCGAAGCCAAAGGTGCAGATAAAGGGCAGAAATTTATTGAAATGATGGGCGCAGTTGCTCAAACAATCCAACTTGATCCTTCTGTTCGTTTCCTACCAAATGCTACTCTTGCTTTAAGAGATGCCTTAGATGGTCAAGGAATACCTGCTAAATGGCTAAATGATGAAGACGAGGTCGAGGAAATGAAGGCTAACGAACAACAAGCACAACAACAACAACAATTTATCCAAACCCTAGCTCAAGGCGGACAAGCTGCTGAACAGATAGGGAAAGGAGCGCAAGCAATTAATCAAGCGGGGTTAGAATAATGTCTAAAACCAAAACTTTATTTGCTAAAAACTTCTTTGGAGGAATTGATTTAAACGATCTTATTAAGAAAGACGAAGTAATTGCCCTTCAGAAAGTAGCTAAAGGAAGAGCTAACGAATATGAACAACAACTAGCTTACTCGACCATCATTAACAAGCTTTGCAGATCCGCAGCGCCTTCGTTTAACGAAAGCCACGCAATAACAAGTTTCAATGAAGGTGTTAGGCATGTTGGAGCGTTGCTATCAATAGCAGCCGTTTCAAACATCGACATTTTCAAGGAAAACAATCCTATTAACAACAAAACTAAATAATGACTGAAACTGTTTCGATCCAAGAACCTACAATCGTAGAGACTTCTAATCCCGTTCAAGCAACAGAACAAGTAAACCAAGCACCAGTAACCGAACCTGTAAAAACAGAGACACCAAAAGAACCCGTTAAATCTGCTAGTCTTTTAGACAAAGCAGCAAGTGAAGTTAAAACTGAGAAATCTTACTGGAAAGATGATTGGAGACAAAACATCGCCGGAGAAGACCCAAAGCTTTTAAAAGAATTAGAAAAACATAAGACACCTGCCGAGCTTGCAAAGGCTTATAGAGAACTACAAAAACAATTTTCAAGCACTCGTCCAACTCCTGAATTAGCGAAAGATGCTACCGCTGAACAAGTGGCGGAATGGAGAGAAAAAGCTGGCATCCCTGAATCTTGGGATAAATACGACACTACTTTAGATAATGGCGTGGTGATTGGTGAAAATGATAAACCAATTGTAGAGTCTTGGCTAAAGAAAGCTCATGAAATGAACATGAAGCCTGAAGACGCTAAAAAAAGTCTTCAAGCTTATTTTGAAATGAATAATGCAGCGGAATCTGAAAGAATCCGTAATGCAGAAGCTCAACAAAATGCTGTTTCTGAAGAGTTAAAAAAACAATGGGGCGTTCAATTTAAAGAGAATTTAACCGTTGTTGCTACTCATTTAGAAAAAGCGTTGGGTGCGGAAACCTTTAACAAATTAAACCAAGCTGTTTTACCTGATGGCTCTTATGCTATTAATGATCCTGCAATTTTAAATCACTTTTTAAAAGAAGCTAGACAAGAACAAGGTGGCCACACAGTAGTTGCCAGCCCAACAACCGATTTACCAAGTTTAATGGAACGCAAGAAGCAGATTGAAAAAATTGCACTTACCGATGAAAAACTTTATTACAATTCTCCTGAATTGCGAGCCGAACTCAATAAAATTGAAATGGATCTTGCTTCAAGGAAAAAATAGAATTCCACAAGAATTAACTAGTCACGTTTTGTGACTAGTTAGAGCAAGATTGCTCATTTAGTTCTGACTAACGGACGCTTTAAAAACACAACTGAAGACCCTAACGGATAATCTTTAAGTTTGTTTGTTGGCACACTCCTTAAAACAGATTGTTTCCCTTACAAACTTAATTATACTATCCAATGACTGTTGCATTTACTCCTAGTGCTCCTTTAGTAGTCTATAGAAACGAGATCGTTCTAGGCTTCCAAAGAAGACAAAAACTTCTTTACAATTCCGTATTAACCCAATTCCAAGCAAAAGGCCATCAAGCTGTGTTTGAAGTTGCTGATACTGGAAACGATTACGCCGTTACTCGCGGTGCAAACGGTTTCGTACCATCAAGCACTTTCACTCAAGCTCAATACACTGCTACGATGCAGATGCAATTTGCTAAAGACGTTCGTAACAAAGAAGATATTCTTGGTTCTCAAGGTGATATCGAAAGAGTTATGACTGAAGCCGCAATTGGCAAAATCAACCGTTCTATTGATAAAGTTATTTTAGATCAATTAGACGCTGGTTCTCAAACTGCATGGTCTTCTGATCCATTGACTTCTATCTCAACAGATACTTTTGCTGCTCTATTAGCGAAATTGACTGCTGCTAAAATCCCAATGGACGGCAATATTACTGCGGTTATTCAACCTTCTGTTTTTGCTCAATTATACAAATTGCCTAACTTTGCTAATGAACTATATGTTGGCAAAACTCCAACTCCTGAATTGGATTTGAAATGGAAAGATGAGCCACGTACATATAGATGGATGGGTATTAACTTTATCGTTATGCCTGGCTTGACTGGCGCTGGAACTTCTTTAGAAACCAACTACATTTATCATAAAAATGCTATTGGTCTTGCTGCGGATCTTTCTGGTCAAGGTACTCCAACTGTTGACGCTGGTTACGACCAACAAAACAGCTACTACTTCGTGAATGCTAACTTCTACATGGGCGCGAAAGTGATCCAAGATACTGGTATTTACAAGTTTTACACTGACGGTACTTCACTTGTGAACGTTCCTGCTTAATATTAACTTAAAATACTTTTAAATCATGGCTTACGCTCCTACTACAAATTCCCCAGTTCAGATTTTTAGCAACATTAGTTCTAAAATCTACGCAACTTCCGTAACTGGCGTTGCTAAGTTCTGGCAATACAACAGCGCTGATACTTTGGCTACTGTTCAAGGTTCTGGTTATTTCTCTAATGGGAAAGAACTTGGAATGAATGTTGGTGACATCGTGTTCGTTTCTGTATCAGACGTGCTTAAAACTCCTTTACAATATGTATCGGCTGTTAATGCAACAACTGGTGCAGCGACTGTAGCATCCGCCACTGCCTAATTCGACTTGGGGGTGGCAATCGCTGCCCCCATTTATTTATTAATAAATTTTAAACAAACATGTCTAAAGCTCCAATTATCGCTCCGATTACTTCTCCACAACACATTGAGCCATCTAGCTTAAGAGAGGCCGGAATCGATCGCCAAATATTTAGATTAAACCTAAATAACGCTTTTACTAAAGAAGACTTACTTAATTCCCACAAATGGAGACAAATTGCCAAATCACAACCAACTTTAAAAACTGGCTCAGTAATTGAAGTATTGCGCGAAGATATGGCTTTCTTTGCCACTTTATTGGTAGTTGGTAAGGTTATGGATGAGGTTTTTTTAAAATTTATTAATTTCGTACCTCTTGAAGATAAAAAATCCAATCCTTCAAAAGAAAGTGATTTCTCTATTGAATGGAAGGGACCAGTTAGGAAATTCGCAATTATCAGAAAATCAGATAACTCGCTACGCAAAGATGGCTTAACTTCAAAAGAAGAAGCCCTTTATCACATTAAAAATACCTTGTAATGACTACAAAATTAGCAATTTATAACGGCGCTCTGGCTTTATTGTCAGAGACGCCCTTGTCCTCTCTTTCTGAGAATAGATCATCCCGCCAATGGCTCGATTATGCTTGGGATAATGACAATCTTGTCGATTATTGCCTTCAACAAGGACAATGGTATTTTGCCACTAGAACAATGGAAATAACTCCTTCCACTACTATAGTTCCTGCTTTTGGATGGAAGTATGCTTACGAAATTCCTAGTGATTTCAAAGGTATGGTTGGGTTGTGGATTGATTCATTTTGCAACGTAGGTTTGCAAGATTACATGATCGAAGCAGGCGTTATTTATTCAGCTTGGGATGTAATTTATATTAAATACGTTTCAAATGCTTCAACCTATGGCGGTAATATTGCTGCATGGCCTCAATCTTTCGCGCGTTATGTACAAGCAGAATTAGCTTTACTTGCCGAACCTTCTATTTCAAACAGCGCCACTATCTATCAAAAAGTAGAAATAGCCCGAAAACAAAGACTTGGGATTGCCAAGAATAATGATTTCAGAGACAAGCCAATGGACACCTTACCATTAGGACGCTGGACTAAATCAAGAATTGGATTTGGTCTTAATAACTTTGGTTCTGGTTTTTATGGAAATGGAGTAAACGGATTCTAAAATGGGCAAAGTAAATCAAGCATTATTAGCATTTAATCGCGGGCTTATCAGTAAGTTAGGTCTTGCTCGCATAGATGTTCCAAAAGTGGCTTTAAGCGCACAAGTACAATCTAATTGGTTCCCTCGCTTACTTGGCTCAATGATGCTTAGACCAGGAACTAAATACATCGGGGGCACTCAAAGCAATAATAAAGCGCTGTTTGCTAAATTTATCTACAATAACACACAAAGAGCTTTAATAGAATTTACCGATAGCATTATCAGGTTCTGGGTTGACGACGCTTTAATTACTCGTCCATCAGTTACTACAACAATCACAAATGGAAGTTTTACAACTGACTTAACAGGCTGGACTAATGCAGATCAGGTAGGAGCTACTTCACAATGGGCGACTGGAAGCTATATGCAATTGGTTGGAACTGGAATAAATCAAGCAATCCGTTATCAGGGCGTTTCTACTGGCGCTAACCAAGGAATTGAACATGCAGTTAGAGTAATTATAGAAAGGGGCCCAGTTACTTTTAAAATCGGCTCAACTCTTTATGCCGACGACTTAGTTTCTGAAACAACTCTTGGAACAGGAACCCACTCATTAGCCTTCCTCCCAACTACCGCAAACTTCTATATTGTCTTTTTTTCATTATTAGAGAGAATAGTTCTTGTTAAATCTATTCAAATTGAAAGCGCTGGAATAGTAACCCTTCCCTCTCCATATACCGAAACTTTACTTCCATCAATCCGCACCGACCAATCTTTAGATACAATTTATGTTGCTTGCGGTAATACCCTTCAACAAAGAATTTTACAACGCCGTGGATCTGCTGCAACCAATTATAGCTCTTGGTCAATTATTCTTTACCAGCCTGAAGATGGACCAGTCAGGGTAACAAACACTTCACAAATTACACTTTCTGCTTCTAATATTTCGGGAAATATTACTGTAACTGCAAGTCAAAGTTTATTTAAAACTGGACATGTTGGGGCAATTTTTAAACATGTTTCAATAGGACAAAATATTGCTCAAGGAGTCAGTGCAGCCAATACTTTTACCACTGGTTATATCATAGTTACAGGCGTTGGAGATGCTCGTTATTTTACAGTTACAATAACTGGAACATGGGTAGGTACAGTTACTTTGCAAAGGTCATTTGATGAAGGTGCTTCGTGGATTGATGCAGTAAGTTATACTACTAACCAAAATTATAATTATGATGACGGACTAACCAATTCAACTGTTCGCTATCGCATAGGCATTAAAACTGGAAATTATACTTCAGGCACTGCAAATGTTTCATTGTCCTATACTTCTGGTTCAATTACTGGATATTTTAGGATTACTTCGTATACTAGCACAACATCTGTTGCCGCAGAAGTTCTTAAATCATTGGGATCGACCAATCCTACTACTAAATGGAATGAGGGAGAATGGTCAGACTATAGAGGCTGGCCATCAGCAGTGGCACTTTCAGAAGGGCGTTTATTTCACGCAGGAATTTCTAAAATTATTGGCTCAATCTCTGATGCTTATTTAAGTTTTGATGATCACATTACTGGTGATTCTGGTTTAATATCAAGAGATTTAGGATCGGGGGCAACTAATCAATGTTATTGGATGGCTTCACTTTATCGTTTATTTATTGGGGTTGATACTTCAGTTAAAGGGATAAAAACTACTTCTTTTGAAGAGCCAATGACTCCAACTAATTTTAAAGTAGTAGAACCTACCACTCAATCTTGCTCTAATGTAAACCCAGCTAAACTTGATAAAAAATTAATTTTTGTTCAAGGTGCTGGAACAAGAATTTTTGAATTAGCTTACGATCAAAATACAATTGATTATGCTGCGGATGAATTAACCAAAGCAGTTCCCGAAGTTGGTAAGCCTTCTGTTGTTCGTCTTGATACTCAAAGACAGCCAGATACAATGATTCATTGTGTGCGTTCTGATGGAAAGGTTGCAATTCTTTTGTATGATATTCTTGAAAATCTCAAAGCTTGGTTTCTTTATGAAACTGACGGAGAAGTTGAAGATGTTGTAACTTTTCCGGGACCAAATACAGTCGAAGATTATGTTTATTATTCTATTAAAAGAACAATTAATGGTCAAACAGTTCGTTATTTAGAAAAGTTTGCATTCCAACAAGATTGCCAAGGCGATACTTTAAACAAACAAGCTGATTCATTTATTGAATATTCTGGCGCGGCTACTTCTACTATAACTGGGTTAAGCCATCTCGAAGGCGAAAAAGTGATTGTCTGGGCTGATGGCAAAGATTTAAGTCCTAGTAATTTAACTAATCCAAATTCTCCTCCTAGTGCTTCTAATCCTTATATTCAAACTACTTATACCGTAACTGGTGGTCAAATTACATTAGGACAATCAGTTTCAAATGCAATTGTAGGACTTCCTTACACCGCTCAATATCAAAGCTCTAAATTAGCTTATGCCTCTTCTTCTCCTTTAGGAGCAAGAAAAATGGTAAATTCTATTGGCGTGATAATGAATAATACTCATTCAAAAGGTTTGCTTTATAACTCTTCTTTTGATGGACTAGATCAACTTCCAAATGTTAATCCCGTAACAGGAATTATAACTCCTTATGATACTATTTTTTCAGAAATAGATACTCCAATGTTTAATTTTGGTGGATCTTGGAATACGGATAGTCGTGTATGTCTTCAAGCTCAAGCTCCAAGACCTTGCACGCTATTGGCAATAGAAATCGCAATCACGACTAATGATAAGCAGTAGGTTTGCAACTAAAAAAGATTTTGAATTTTTCTTTAGAGGCGAAACTCTACCTTACTCTGCTAAAGCGTGGGTTCTAAAAAAAGGAAGAAAAAAATATGCAATCGGAGGTATTTGGTTAATTCCAACTCAATTTACTTCCTTTGTTAGAGTCAGAAATAATCTACCAAGGAAAGCATTTTGGGAAATTTCTAAACAAGTAACGGAAGAATTTAAGAAATTAAATGTTACAATAGTTTGCGAAAGAGATGTTGAAATTCCTAATTCAAAAAGATATTTAGAAAAATTAGGTTACAAATATTATAACACTATAAACAACAAAGAATTTTATAAGCTATGTCCGCAGCAACAGTAATTCCAGCTTTAATGGTAGGTGGAGGTCTTTTATCAGCTAGTTCTCAAATTCAAGCTGGTAATGCTCAATCTCGCATGGCGACTACTGTTGCTGGACAATATAACCAGAATGCAGATTTAGCCGATATTGCCGCAGCTAATGCAGTCGCAGGTGGACAAAGAGGAGCGACAGAAGCTTTAAGGCAAAACAAAATGTTGCAATCAAAACAAATTGCCATTGCCGCCGCACAAGGAGCCTCAACTTCTGAAAAAAATATTGCTGATTTAATTTCTAATACTGCCAGTCAAGGTGAATATGAAGTTTTAAGTGCTTTATATGAAGGAAACACTAAATCAGATGCTTTAAAAAATGAAGCTATAGGATTAAGAAATAAAGCGACTATGACTCGCTATGAAGGAAAACAAGCCAGAAAAGCTGCTAATATTGGAGCTATATCTAGTTTAATTGGATCTGGCGCAACTGCTGGATCATTCTATGCGAAATACAATTCTAAATCTCCTACTGATTTAACCGCAAAAGCTGATTTAACCGCAAAAGCTGAATTATAATGAGTAAATTCCCAATTGTCGATCAACTATCAGTTCCTCAAGCTGCTGGTTATAACGCGCCTCAAGTTGTAAGTGCTGATGTTACCGCTGTGCCTGAAGCTACCGCTAAATTAGGACAAGTTTTAGAAAAAACTGGTGGTGTATTATTGGAAATAAAAGATCGCCATGAGAAGTTTAACTATTCAATTGCTAAATCTAAAGCTTTACAACAATCAGTTAATCTTGAAACAGAATTAGATCAAAGCCCCGATTATGCAAACCTTCCTCAAAAATACCAAGAGGGAATGAAAAAAATAAAAGATGAAACTAAAAAATCTCTTGGAGAAAACGGATATTCGCAAAAATTAGAAGAAGATTTAAATTTATACCAAGCACAAAGATTTGGACAAGTCCTTAAAACTTCCGAAGCAAAACAACAAGCCTATGGAATGGCGACTGCGGCTAAAGAAGAAGATGCAAACCTCGATGCTTTTTTAAAAGCAAAAGATCCAAATGTTCAAAAAGATATTCTAAGCGCTACCAAAGATAATTTTGCTTTAAGTATTCCTTATAGTGATCCTAACCGCGATTTAAAAATTCAAAAATATAATGAGGACGTAAATAAAAGATTTGTTACAACTCAAATAGCTAGTCTTCCTCCTCAACAACAACTTAACATTCTTAACGGCGCTGATAAAGATACTGAAGGAAAAGGAATAGCTAGGATGCTTCCCGCTGATGAAAGAATGAAGCTAAAAGATAGGGCAGAAATGCTTTTGGAGCAGCAAAAGAATGATGCTGAAAGAGCTGCGGCTAAAGCTGAAAGACAAGCTAAGTTAAATGTTGACAATGAATTATTAAAAGGCGCTTCTTCAGGAGTTGCCTTTGACCAATTACCTATTGCCGTACAGCTTAAAGCTTCTAATGAAGATGTGGCAAGATATGATGCTGTCCGTCAAAAACAACTAGGTGAAGGCAAGGTTCAAGCAACAGAACAAGAAAAGAATTATTGGGATTACAAAGACATGTATGTAAAAGATCCCACAAAGTTTTCAGAAATTTCTCCTCTTAAAATTGCCGCAGATGTTCCATCTAATAAAATTGCAGAGCTTCAAAAATTACAACAAAAAACTACTGTTCCTGCTTCAATTGCTGCTTTTCACCAAGTTGCCAATGGCACTATAAAGCAAATAGGATACAAACTTACTGATGATACGGGAAAAACCCAAGCAGCTGACTTTAAAACAAGATTAAATGAAGAATCAGAAATATTTCAAGAAGCACATAAACGTCCACCAACGGTAAGGGAGCTTCAAGATATGGCTCACGATCTTGTTGTTAAGCAGTCTTTTGAAAAAGATAGTTTATGGGGAGGCACTGAAGAAAAAAGAAAATATCAAGTTCCTAGAGGAAGAGCTATTGCAATTCCCAATGATTTTAGAGAAAAAGCCTATGATGAGGCTAGAAAGTTAGGAAGACCAAAACCAACTGATGAAGAAATTAGAAAAGTTTATATTAGGTTTCCAAAGTTAATTTCTGACGCTGGAGCTGCCGAAGTTACAAATACAAATGACTTACTTCCTGTTGGGAAAGGTGGTAAAAAAGGCTTTTTGCCAGATCAAAGTCCAGAAGCTGAAAAAGCTTATTATGAAAAATTAGGTGATTCTCGTGGTCGTCCAACAAATATTAAAAAATAATGAAAAATAATAGCAGTTTTTTTGACGCACTAGATTCAGTAAAGGCAGAGGACACAGCAAAAAGAAATGGTGCTACTGGTTTTTTTGATGCTTTAGATTCGATTAATAATGAAGAAAAAACTAATAAGGCAAGCCAAATTAAAACTAATGTATTTGCTTCAACTCCCATCCCTCCTGAGAAAGCAACACAACAATATCAAATGTCGCGTGCTACTGGCATTCCTATTGAAACAGTAAGAGCTAAAGAAAATGAAATTAAGCAAATGACGGAGCTTAATTCAATTAGTTACGATGATTTAGTTAATAATTTCCCAAAAACTGCTGCTCAATTAGCCGATTCTTCTAAAACCGCAATGTTGCGCGATGATGTAGATAATCTTACTTATTTTGAAAAGATAGTTGGCAATACTAAAAAAGAATTTCAAAGCAACGAAATTGGTCGCCAAACCACCGATTTAGGGCTTAAAAGCATGGCGTTCGATGTAACTGGCAATGAAAATTTTAAGTTAAGCAATAAAGAATTAAACGAACTTTATTTTGCTGAAAGAGATTTACAAAAATTACAAAATACTGATTATAAACTTGGGCTTTTTAAAAATGACGCAACTGAATTAGCAGCGCAAAGTCCAGCTTATACTTTAGGGCAAATTCCCACTGTAGTGCAAATGGGTTATGGAGCGGTAAAAGGTTATGGTGTAACTGGTTTGGCTAGTGGAGCAATTGGAGCTGTAGCGGGGGCATTTGCTGGGCCAGAAGCAATTATACCAGGTGCTAAACTTGGTTTTAAAATTGGCTCTAAGGCTTTTGGTAGGTCGGGTGCAAATGCTGGCACTTTTACTGAAATGTCCAAAAGAATAACAGTTGATTCTTACCGAGAATATAGAGACTTTGTAGATGAAACAGGCAAACCAATTGAAAAATCAGTTGCTGCTGGTGCTGCAATTTTAACTGGTGGAATTGGTGGATTATTAGAACTTATTCCTGCTAAAGTTGCAACAGAACCATTTAAAAAACTTTTTACTAAAGAATCCGCAGAAAAACTTTTAAAAACTTCTATTGGTCGCGAATATCTTAAAAACATTGCAAGCACAATGTTGGCTGAAGGAACTACAGAAGCAGCGCAAGAATATTCCAATGTTATTTTAGGTGAAGCTGGAAAATATGTTTCAGAAGGAAAATTTAAATCTTTTGGCACTGAAAAAGATAAGGTAACTCCTGAATCAATCTTGCAATATTTAGGCAGCAAAGAGGTTTCTAATCGTGTAAAACAAAGTTTTGTTGCTGGATCAATTGGGGGTGCTGGCTTCGCAACTGCGGGCGCAACTGTAGATTATGCCGCTAGAATTGTTGAAAAAAGACAACAAGAGGCTGAAGATAAAAAAACAATTAAAGATGTTGTTGAAAAAGCGAAACAAAGTAAAATTTTGCAAAGAAGCCCTGAAGCTTTTAAAGAAGCTACTGCTGAAACACTTGGCGAACAATCTGTTTATCTTTCTGCCGATCGAGTTCAAACATATTTTCAAAGCAAAACCCCTCAAGAAATAGAAGCGATAAATGCCGCGCTTCCTGAAATTCAAACCCAAATACAAGAAGCTCTTGATACTGGCGGGAATATTGTTCTTAAGGGCAATGACGTAGCTGCCGCATTAGTTAATATTCCCGAAGCTGCTGGTCTTGAAGATTTTATGAAGCTAAGCCCTGAAAGCTTTTCTGATTTAGAAGCCCAAGATGCTTTCTTACAAAATGTTGTCCCAAATATTCATTATCAAGAACAGCAAAAAAAATCATTTACAGAACAAGATGCAGTAAAGAAAAACATTGAAAAGCAAATCCTTAATTTAGGAATGCCTTATCGCGATGCTAAAGAAGTTATTACAAAAACTCAAGCTTACTATGATACAGTTAGTTCTAGAGTTGGAGAAGAAGAAGCGAAAAAAATTTTAAATAGTTACCTTGGGCAGCTTGAATTAAACAATGGTATTTACAAAGAAACGCCATTTAAAGCTGTTAATAAAATTGAAGACCTAGATTTATTCCTAGACAAAGCCCGCAAACCAATTAAAACCCCTAAAGCTGGCAAACCCCTTCTTAAAACCCTTAAAGAGATGGGTGGCGTTAAGTTGGGATCAAGTTTAGCTAGTGAGCTTAACGCTATAGGTATTAATCCCAAAACTTATGTGGGGCTGTTTAAAAAGGATGGTGGAATTGATGACGTTGACAATATTCCAGCAAGTGAATTTCAGGAAAAATTCCCCAATGTCATACCAGAAATTGAAGGCGATTATGTTTCAAGACAATATCTGTTAGACCGCCTAGCTGACGAAGTTCGCGGACAAGATATTTCTCAAACTTCAAACGCAGAGCAAGAACAAGTTGTATCATTCTTAGAAGAGCTAGACAGAGCTGGAATTGATATTAATGCAAGCAACGAAGAGATTAAGAAGGCGATTAAGGAGTTTGAAAGGCAGACTTTTAATCAAGCTCAAGACCAAACTCAAACCCCAGCCTTCAAAAAATGGTTTGGAGATTCAAAGGTAGTTGATGAGAAGGGTGAGCCTTTGGTGGTTTATCATGGGATGCCAGAGTTAAATAAATTTAATGAAGATCCAATCTTTAAAACTGCTAATGAGCAATTTGGAAGCGAAGATAAAAATAGAGCTTATTATTTTACTGACTCTTTGGCTAAAGCAAAATCATATACTGATGAAAAAAGAGCTTATGATTATCAAAACGCTCAAGGTGGAGTTGTAGAAACATATCTAGCAATTAAAAATCCTTTAGTTGTTAATGCTGAAAATAAAGTTTGGAGACAATTTGAAACTGAAATTAACGGAGAGAAGTTAGTAGGCACAAAACAGATTGTTGGCTATGCAAAAAGAAATGGCTTTGATGGCGTTGTTGTTAAAAATGTTAAGGACAATTACAATAATAATGAAAAATCAAAAGCTGGTGATGTTTATGTAGCCTTTGACCCAACCCAAATCAAATCCGTAGAAAACAAAGGCACTTTTGATTCTGAAAATCCGAATATTTATTATCAATCTGCTTTCCATGGAACTCCTTACAAATTTGATAAATTTACGTTAGACAATATTGGAGGTGGAGAAGGGGCGCAGGCTTTTGGTTGGGGGCTTTATTTTGCTGGTGACAAGGAAATTGCAGAATGGTATAGAAAAAAATTATCAGTCGACCTTAGTAAAGGAATTTTTTTACTAACACCTGAAATATCTTTAAAGTATAGAACTGGAAAAGATTTAAAAGATGCAGCTCCCGAAGTTATTAAAATCCTAAAAAAGAAACTGGACGAAAAGACTTCTGAAAAATTAAATATAAAAAACGATCTTTCTAAAATTGGATTTTTTTCAAAAGAAAAAAAAGAATTAAAAGCTGATTTAGAAAAGTTGGAAAACGAAATATCAAACCTGAATCACGATTTAGGAATTGTGGAGATATATCAAAAGGCAAAAGAAGGGCAACTTTACGAAGTAAATATCCCTGAAGCTGATACTATGTTGGATTGGGATAATATGTTGAGTAAGCAGCCGCCTAACATACAAGAAGCCGTAAAAAAAGCATTTGATCAGATTTCTCAAGAAGATATGATAGATTATCTTAGCAATTGGAATGCGGATGATATTTATGAATTAAACGGAAATGAGCTTTATCAACTTCTTAAAAAAGTAGCTGAGGATGACGGACTTCCAAGTAATCTTAAAGATTATTTTCGTAGCGATGAAGGAGCTTCTAAGTTTCTTCATGCCAATGGAATAAATGGCATAAAATATTTTGATAGAAATAGTCGTAAGAAAAAAGAAGGCCACCATAATTATGTAGTTTTTGATGACGCTGCAATTAAGGTTGTAAAAACATATTACCAAACCACCCCAACCTTCTATTCTTCTTTAGAAAAACAAATCACCGATTTACCGCAAGGCAAAGGTTCACCCGAGCAATGGGCTGGCATAATCAGAAACCTAACTCAAAAAGGCGTTAAGCAAGAAGAGCTTGATTGGACTGGAGTTCAAGACTGGATAAAAGAACAGAAAGGCAGCGTTACTAAGGAGCAGATTCTTGATTATTTGAAAGCTAATAAGATTCAGGTTGAAGAGGTTGTTAAGGGCGAAACTTCTAAACCAAAATTAGAGCAAATAAGTGATACAGAGTGGAATTTAAGTGGATATAGAATAGAAGAAATAACTGAACCAAAAGAAGATTTAAACGATGTTTTGCGTGAAGATGGATATTTTATACATTATCCAGAAGGTGATTATTTTACCCACGAAGATTCCCTGCAATCTGCCGAGGAATTTGTTTTAGATCAGCTAGAAAATCAAGATGGGGTATTAGGAGATACTAAATTCTCTAAATACACCCTAGCAGGTGGCGAGAATTACCGTGAGTTGTTGCTGACTTTGCCAGTTCAAGAATCTATTAACAAACAAGAGATAGGCTCATTAAGAATTGCAGCCAGAGCCTTAATAGAGCAAGAAGGAAGTTGGAAAGATAATTATGATAGCGCTGGTAAAGCCCTAGACGATTTAATTGAAAATCCAAACTTATTGGAAGACTACAAATTAGAAGAAGGGCAAAAACAAATAATTAAGAATTATTTAAAATCTAAAAATTTACGCAAAGATGAGAAATCTTCTATCTACAAATCCTCCCACTACGATGAACCAAATATTTTAGCCCATATCCGCTTTAATGAACGCACAGATGCAGAAGGCAAGCGCGTTATGTTTGTGGAAGAGTTGCAAAGCGATTGGCACCAAGAGGGGAGGAAAAAGGGGTATAAAGACGCAGAACTACTTAAAAAAGTAGAAGAGGAAATAAAAGCTATTGGCGTAAATAAGCCCTTTGGTCAAGTATCTTATACAGATTTATTGGAAGCTAAGGCGCCAGAATCTCTTTTGAAAAAATATGAAGAAGCTTATGATTCTTATATGAGAGTTCCCAACGCCCCCTTCAAAACCACTTGGAACGAACTAGCCTTTAAACGTGCCTTACTCTGGGCGGTTGAAAACGGCTTTGACAAAGTTGCTTGGACAACTGGTGAGCAGCAGGCTGAAAGATATGATTTGAGTAAGCAGGTTTCTTGGATTTCTTACAACAAAAACGACTCTCAATTAGCATTTAGAGCTGGAGATCGTACTGAGTTAAAAAACAATATTTCTCCAGATCAATTAGAATCTTTTGTTGGAAAGGATGCTGCTAAGAAGTTACTAGAGAACGAACCAATGCAGGGCACTAAAACTGTAAGAATTGAAGGTGACGATCTAAAAGTAGGCGGCGAAGGCATGAAAGCCTTCTACGATAAAATTGTGCCAACGATGGTGAATAAGTTGGCTAAGAAGTTTGGTGGTAAGGTTGAAGCTATTGAGTTGGGCAATAGTAGCACTCCCTCTAAAAATCAAAATAAAATTTTAACATTTAGAGATTGGGTGTGGAAAAATATAAATAATGATTATTCTTTTAATGACGCACAAAAAGATATAAATAATAATAGCGAATTATATAAAAAATATTTATCCGACACAGGTAAATTACAACACGCTGTAGAAATCACCCCCGCAATGCGCGAGTCAATCCAAAGACAAGGATTGCCATTATTTCAAAATGAATCAAACCCAAGAGGACAAACTCAATTCATTGGACAAAAGCCAATTATCACCCTTTTTGAAAACAAAAACAAATCTACAGTTCTCCACGAACTAGGACATGTCTTTTTACAAATCAACCGAGACATCGCTGCCGTTCCAAATGTTTCTGAACAAATAAAGAAAGATTGGAAAATTCTTGAAAACTGGCTAGGAATCAAAGACGGAAACATTACCACAGAAGCGCATGAGAAATTTGCTCGTGGTTTTGAGGCTTATTTATTTGAAGGTAAAGCACCATCGATTGCTTTAAGAGATGCTTTTGCAAGATTTAAAAGTTGGTTAATTAGAATTTATAATGACAATATTAAAAATTTAAATGTCAAACTTACCAATGATGTAAGGGGTGTATTTGATCGTATGTTTGCATCAGATGAAGCAATTGAATCATTAAAAAACAACCCAATATTTCGCGCTGATGATAAAATTCTTGAATTGCTGACAGCTAAAGAAAGAGAAGATTATCAAAAACTTAATGACACTGCTAATGAAAAAGCTAAGGCAAAACTCTTGAGCAAGATGTTAAAAGAGAAAGAAGAAGAAAACACAATTTTTTACAAAAAAGCTAGAAAACAAGTTCAGAGAGAAGTAAGAAAAGAAATGAACCAAGATAAAACTTTCCGCGTTGTTCATTTTCTGAAAACTGGTCAATTGCTTGGTGAAGAGCCAGTTGAAGGCGCTACAGGTTATAAACTAAGCCGCGAAGATATTAAAAACAATTACGATACAGAGTTTTTAAAATACCTTCCTGCTGACATTCTTGCCAAAGACGGCGTTCCCGTGGATATGGTAGCCGAAGAATTTGGTTTTAATGATGCTGGACAAATGCTTTATGCAATCGCAAATGTTCCAAACTTTAAAGAGGAATTAAAGAAGGCTACTGACGCGGAGATGGTAAGACGCTATGGTGATATGCTTTATGATGGCACAATTGAGAACGAAGCTCTTAATGCCTCTGAAAATGAAGCGCGTGCAAATAAAATTCTCTACGAGCTAAATGCAGCCAATAGAAAAGTTAAAACTTATGTTGAAACCAAAGAAGCTTACAAACAAAAAGCCAAAGAAATCATAGCGACTAAACAAATTAAAGATGCAACCGACACCAATACTTTCTATTTAAATGAAGTTAAAGCAGCCAGAGAAGCAGGAAAAGCACTTGGACAAAAGGATTATGAGAAAGCTGTTGAGTGGAAGAAAAAACAACTCCTGAACCATTATCTTTTTAGAGAAAGCCTTGCAATTAAAAATGAAGTTCAGAAAGCTCTTAAGAGTTATACTAGAATTAAGAAAAAACCTAAAGCTGGCAAAGTTACAATTGATGAGGATTTCAGATTAAAAGCTGTTAATCTTCTTCAAGATTTTAATTTAGCCCCTAAAGGCGTAGATTATCAAAAAACTAATGCTGAAGCATTAGATAAATGGAAGCAAGAGCAAACCAATTCTGGTGTTTTGGGACTGGTTGAATTTCCTGAATTAGGAGAATTTCAAGATAAAGATAATATTCGATCACTTACAACCGATCAATTCAGAACGCTTGATGATGCAATACAAAATCTTGTTACCGTTGGGCGCAATATAAATATCTTGGAAGTTAATGGCAAGAAACAAGAACTAAATTCAATTGTTGACAGAATTATCGAGCAAGCAAATACCAACATCAAAAAAGATAAACCTGAAATAGAAGCCCCAACCAAAAGAGAAAAATTAGTTAAAGCTTTTGATTCTTATGCTTCTTCTTTAATTAAAACTAGCCAGACTACTCTTAAGATTGATGGTGAAAAAAATCTTGGAGAATTTTATCAGCTTTTTGAAAAAGATTTAAATGCAGCAGAATTGGAAAAACATAAAATGTCTGATGAACTTTATAAAAAAGTTGATGCTATTTATAATAAACACTTTGGCGGCTATAAAATTTCTGACAAAAGAACTTATTTCGATTCAGTTGGAAAAAGTTATCCTAAAAAAGCAATTTTAGCATTTGCTTTGAATTGGGGAACTGAGATTAACAGAACCCGCGTAAGGGATGGGTTTAACTATTCAGATGCTCAGGTTATAGATATTATTTCTTCTTTAAACAAAAATGAGTTAGAGTTTGTTCAAGATATTTGGGATTTAGTTAATAGCTATTGGTCTGGTATTGAATCAACTCAAAAGAAGCTTTTCGGAATTGCAGCTAAGAAACAAAATTCAGTACCTCTTAAAATTGTTTCTAAAGATGGTCAGGAAGTTTCTTTAAAAGGTGGTTATTATCCTTTAGCTTACACAGCAGAAGCTAATTTTAAATCAGACACTGTACAAGATTTGAAAGAGACTTTATTTGGAACTGGTTTTGATGAAGTCTCTTTTCATGAGTCTATGACAAAAGAAAGAACTGATCAAAAAGTAACCAAAAAAATTGTTTTAGATTTAAACCCTCTTTCAAAGCATTTAACTCAGGCAATTAATATTATTGCCATGAAGCCCGCTGCATGGAATGCTTACAGAATTATAAACAACAGAAGGTTAAAAACAAATTTAGTTAAGAAAATTGGAATTGCTGAATATAAGCAGTTGCAATCTTGGGTTTATGATATGTATGGACGCACTATTACGCAAGAAAGTTTTATTGCTAAGGCTGCTAATTTATCAAGAGACATAACTGTAACTTGGACAATGGCTTTTAAATTAGCAACTGCGATAATTCAACCTACTGGTCTTTTGCAATCAATTGTAAAAATTGGTTACAAAAACATGGGCTTAGGTATTTGGAAAGCTTTAGGAAATGGCAATCCTGTTTCAATTAATAAAGCTGCTAAACTAGCTTTTGCAAAATCTAAAATTTTAGAAAATCGTTCAAAAACAATGACTCGTGATATTTACGAGGTTTTTGACCATATGCACAAAGCTGGTAAAATTCGCAAAGATATTACTAAATTCGCTTTTTTAGCTACAACTAAAATGCAAATGTTAGCAGATTTGCCAACTTGGTACGGAGCTTATTACAAAGGATTAAAAGATTTTAAAGGCGATGATGCGAAGGCGGTAGAGCTTGCAGATAGATTGTTAATTGAAACTCAAGGCTCTTCTTATAAACAATCTCTTTCGGCAATCCAAAGAGATGATTCAGCACTTGTAAAAGCTTTTACAATCTTTGGAAATTATGCTAATGTAAAGCTTAATTTGCTGGTTGGAAGTTATCGCCAAACAAACTTTAAAAAGCCAAAAGATACTGCTAAGTTTATTTCTGATTTTGCTTTATTATTTGCTGTAGATGCAATTTTAACTGAATTTTTAAGAGAGGGAATTTCTAATTTGCTTTCTGGTAGAGGCGAAGATGATGAAGATGACGAGGAAGATAAAGCTTTGCATTATGCAAACTTAGTCGTTGGGTCATTAACTTCACTAATCCCGGTAGTAAGCCAAATTTATTCTGGTTGGAGTTATGGAAAAGATTCTTATAATCCATCAGGATTTAAAGGAATTTCAATAGTTGGTGAAGGAATAAGTAAATTAGGAGAAGAAACTGTTAATGCCGTAAGTGAGGATGAAGAAGTTGATTTAATCAAAGTTATGCAAGGAATAAATGAAACTTTTGCAATCTTTACAATGGGCGGTGGAGGGCAAATTGATATTTTCTTAAAAGCTTTAAAAGAAGAAAGGGAAGGAGGCGAACCTGCGCCAATAGATTTTATTTTAAAACCAGCTAAAAAATAGCTTGCATCTATCCAAATGATATTTACTATTTTTCTATAATCGGAAATTAATCCGAAAATCAGCCGCTACTCAGAAATGAGGGCGGCTTTTTTATTGCCTAAAATATGACAACAACAGATTTAAAAAGTGGTGTAGTAGGAGAGCTTGGAGCCAAGTCTCCTGTGCTTGTAGCCACTATGGTTAACATTACGCTTTCGGGAGAGCAAACTGTAAATGGTGTTGCAGTAGTGGAAGGTGATAATGTCCTTGTAAATGCTCAAGACGATGAGACAGAAAATGGCGTTTATGTTGTTTCAACAAGCGCGTGGACTCGTGCTGTATGGTTTAATAATGAACTTAATGCAGTTTCCGGCACTTTAATTCTTACAACTTCTGGTACTCAATATCCAAATACTCTTTGGGAAGTTGTTTGCGCTGATGCTCCAATTGTTTTTGGAACAAGTGAGATTACTTTCAATTTCTTTCAAAAATCAGGCGCTGGCGGCAATCCTTTATTAATTGCCAATAATTTAGATGATGTAGCAAGTGCCTCAGCATCACGAACTAATCTTGGACTTGAAATTGGTACAAATGTTCAAGCTCAAAATGCTAATTTAAGCGCTTTAGCTGGATTAACTGGTGCAGCAAATAAAATTCCTCAATTTACGAGTGTTGGGGGAATGTCTTTGCTAACCACAGGAACCGCATCTGGCAACGTACCTTTAGTTGGAACTCAAAGCGCAACTACGGCTTTAGCGGGAACTATTGAAATTGCAACTGATGCTGAGGTAACTGATGGAACAGATTCTTCAAGAGCAATTGTTCCATCTGCTTTTGCGGCATCGAAATTTAATGCTATTAATTTGATTTCTACCGCAACAGCTTCTTCTTCAGCTTCAATTGCATTTACTGATTTATCTTCGCAGTTTTCTAAATATATAGTCGAATTTATAGATGTTGTCGCAGCGACTAACGATGTATTATTACTTGCAAGATTTAGTACTGATAACGGGTCTACTTATCCAACAACAACTTATCTTTCTTCTGTAGAAACTTCTGCAAACACAAATTGGGTATTTTCAAATACTCCTGCGAATTCTATCGGGATTATTTCTTCAAACGGCGCTGGTTATGGCTTATCAACGACAATAGCTCGAGCCTTAGAAGGTTCTCTTGAATTATATAATCCAAGTAGCACTACAATTAATAAAAAATGTGTTTTTAAAGGAACTTACATTAATGCGGTTGGTGATAGAAGTCATTTTATTGGTCAAGGAATTTATACTAGCAACACCTCTGCCGTTAATGCAATTCAATTTTTAATGTCTTCTGGCAACATAGCTTCAGGCATATTTAAACTTTATGGAATAAAATAATATGACTCAAGAAGAAATAAAATTACAACCTCATAAATTGGTTAATGGAATAGCAATTCTATTGATTGAAAGCGAAATTGCAGAATTTAATCAGCCATTAAGCGAAGAAGAATTGCTTAATCAATTAAACTTACAAAAACAAATTAAAATAAATCAATTAAAAGCCAACCGCACCAGCGAAATGGAAGTTGAAACCCCAAAACCAAGTTCATTGCAAGTTTATGAAATTGATGGAGTTGCTCGCACTTTTAAACTTAAAATTCCTGACATAGCAATTTTAAACTCTCGAATTATTCGACTTCAAAATGCTATTGCTGGCACTACGGCGCAATGGACAGATATTGACAACAATAGATTAGATTTAAATTTAGATCAATTTAAAACTTTAGCCAATCACTTAGACGTTAGAGATCAGAATTTATTTACTCTTTACACTGACAAGTTGGCGGAAATAAACGCTTGCACAACTTTAGAAGAATTGAACGCAATTAACATTAACTTTTAATAATCATGTCCAAAAATTCTCCTTTTAATTATAGTCCTGTTGCTTCAACTGGCGGTGGCGGCGGCATTGAAATAATAACCAACAATGGGCAAAGCGGGGCTATTACAGCTACTACGACAAGTGGAATTGTGGTTTATGAATTTACTGGAGCTGGCAGTTTAACATTACCTACGGCGGTAGGAAATACAGCAATTTTTATGGTTAAAAATAGACATACATCTAACATCACTGTAACTTTTACAGGCGGTCAGAACGCCGATGGATCAACATCTATTACAATCACATCTTACCAAGCTCTACAATTTATTTCAAACAATACTAATTATAATATCTTTTAAATATGGCTTACAATCCAAATAATCCTAATGGACAAGCTGCTGCTGCGGCTTCAACGCCAGTAACATTATCTGACGAAAATGTTCAAGACTTTTACATTGTTGGTCAATCAGCTCAAACAGCAACTGTAAACAACATCTTATCTACAACAGCAGGAACAGCGGCAACAGACGCAACTGGCTACAGATCAGCAATGATCCAAGTAATATCAACAGGAACTGGCGGAACATTTATCTTTGAAGGATCAAACGATAATGTCAATTTCGTAACCATCTTAGCATATAACCAGAGCGTAGTAACAGGAACCCCAATAAGTGCTGCAATTACTGCAACAGCATCATCAATTGGCTATAGTTTGCCTGTAAATTTTAGGTATATTCGCTTAAGAATTGCTACTACAATAACTGGTGGTTCAATACAAGCGTTTTCTAAATTTATGCAAACGCCTTTTGCGCCAGCTGTAAATCAAATAGCACAAAATACTGCTGGCAACTTAAATACAACGTCAGTAATTGCTTCAGGAGCTGTTACTTCAGTAGGAACTATTACTTCATTAGGAACTGTTACTTCATTAACAACTCTGGCAAATGGACAAACTGCTCATTCTTCTGCATCAACTGGATCACCAGTTAGGGTTGGTGGTAGAGTTAATACAACTTTGGACACAACTTTAATCCACGGTGACGCATCAGATGTAATGATTACTTCTGCAGGACAAGTTATTCAAAAACCATTTGGATCAGCAGAAAATGACTGGCAATATGCGGCCGCTGCTTCTGGGATAGTTAATACAACAACAGCTGTAACAATAAAAGCCGCTGGTGCTGCTTCTATTAGGAATTTCATAACTGCGATAACTATTATGGCGGAAGCTTTGGGTGCTGCTACAGAGTTAGTAATTCGGGATGGCGCGGCCGGAACTGTTATTTTTAGGACAAAAATACCAGCTACAGGGTTGCCAACTACTAATATAGAGTTTCCAACACCTTTAAAAGGTACAGCAGCTACGTTATTAGAAGTTGCTACTTTAACGGCTTCGGTAACGGGTGCTGTCTATGTTAATGCTCGCGGATATCAATCATTCTAATCAACTAAAAAAACAAGGAACAAAATGACTAACAGAAATTATAACACTACTTTAGGAAAACCATTCATCAGAGGTCAAGAAATCATTATTAGATACGGAATTTCCGAATCTGAAAGAGTTAGATTGACGATTAGCGAAGTCGAAGCCATTGTTGACTCCAAAGGAGACACTAATATTATTCAAGGCTACTCAAATAATCTTGATAAAATAATAAGTCTTTCACAAATTGATTCAGATACTTTTGAATTGATTGATCCAATTACTGGAGAAACTATTGGCGAAAGCATGTTATTAAAAGACCTTTTCGTTGCAATAGTTTCTTATATTAGAAAGCTTCAAAAAGAAGCAGATTCAGAATAATATATGGATTTAGATTCTTTATACAAACTAGCTGGAATTGCTGCTTTCATTATTGCTGGCGTTAATTTCGTTATTGCTATTGTCGGTAAAACCTTTTGGAATTTAACTTTTAAGAGGCTTGAGCAAGAAGTTGCAGTTCTAAAAGAAGCTGAACACAAAAACTCCATTGTAAGACATGATTTTACAAATGTAACTAATTCTGTTTATGCGAAAATGGATAAATTAGAAACTACTTTAACAAATGCGATCGACATGGGATTTACACATGTTAAAGAACTTTTTGGAAAAGAAGTAGATAATATTCATAGACGATTTGATGAAAAAAAGTAAATTATCAATCCTTTGTGAAAAAAGCGGCAAGCTTAGTCTTAAGCGAGTTGTTGGCGTAACTCTCATTGGCACTGGACTTTTGGGAAAAGTTGCTTTAAATATTTACGCAGCTACTCATATTGAGACTTTGCTTGCTAATTTCTCAAATATAGATAATTCTTTTGATAGCTTGATTTATTCGGGAATTGCTTTGCTTTTTGGAACTATTATAGATAAATTTACAAAACATGATAAATAAAATTTTGGCAATTCTTGGAGCTATTTTAGCAGCTTTAGCATACGGCTTTTTGAAAGGCAAAGAATCAATTCAAATTTTAGAAAATAAATATGTGGCAAGACAAGTTCAAAAAAAGAATAAATATGTGGATCATTCTCGCAAGCTTACTGATGCTGAGCGCGCTAAACTCGTGCAAAAATACACAAAAAGAACCAAGTAAAGATTTGTGTTACGGCGCGCATTTAGAATATTTTTACCCTTCGATTCAATATTCTATTGCCGACAAAGATGCAAAGATTGCAAATAATGAATTTGTTTGCGATCATTGTATTGATAGTCTTACTCACGATGAACAAAGTTATTGCGTAGATTAATGCTTACTCTTGAAAACTTACGCCGTCCTAATTTTAAGCCAGAAGATTTTGTAAAATCAAACACGGCTGAACAAAAAGGAATTGATAATACCCCAAATCAAAATCAATTAATTGCCGGCATGGTGCTTGCGGATAAAATGCAAGAGTTACGAGATAAAATTAATCTTCCAATCATTATTTCAAGCGGGTTTCGCTCTGCCGAATTAAACAAGGCAATTGGTGGCGCGCCTAGCAGTTTGCATATGCAATTCTTGGCTTGTGATTTTAATATTAAAGGGCTTGATCCTTACGAAGCCGTCTTGAAAATTAAAGAGTCAAAGGTTAGCCTAGATAAATGCTTTGTCGAGCGGAATTGCGTGCATATTCAAACTTGCATGGATGAATCTAAAAACCGCAATTTCTTTGGAACTGCAACAAAAGTGAATGGGAAATGGGTTGTTACTAGTAACTTTTAACCGTGCCGAATTCGACACCTTTAGATAAACTTAAGATAAATTTATATGAAATCCCCAATTAAAGAAACACCCGATCAGATAGTAATTGACAAAGCAAAAGTAGAATCCCTCACAAAAAGGTTTCTAGCTGCTATTAAGGCTTTCCTTGTCAATCTAATTACACAATCCGAATGGGACAGACTAGGGCTTGAAAAAACATGGCGTTATTTTCTGCCCCTGATTGTTATTGTTGGGCTTTGGGTGCTTTATTATTTAAGTTATTGGGCTGCTGGAATTACTTTGGCAATAACTGGTGTTTGGTTGTGGCGGTCTAGGAAATAAGCATTAGCTTATCTTAAAGTGCCTCATTATATCTTCAGCCAATTCCAAGGCAGCTTCTTTAGTTAATAAAAATTCTCCAAGATTTTCTTCTACGCGATCAACTTTGTAAATTATTTTTATTTCAAGCAAGTCTCTGCCTTGAAACTCTGGGTGATAATTTATCTCTACTGCGTTACTTAAAATTACTGCCATTTTCTTTTAAGATCCTCAATATCCTTCTGCATTTGCTCGAAGAAGTTGATAAAGTCGGTGAGAGAAATAAACTTTGCTACACTTTCACCTGATGAAACGCGGTGTCCTGAGGAATCAAAAAATTTTCCCTGAGCGGTCAACATTAACGAATGACCGCCTCTTCTCCATTTTACAATCCCCTCATCCAATAAACCCTCTGGCAACTCACTAACATCTTTCCAAATACTTACTGGATCGACATGTTCTTCTTTAATGTCGATTTTAGGCTCCTCTTTAGACACTTCAAGCCAAAATTCAGGATATACTTGTTCATTGCCACCTTCTTCGTAAAGAGAATACCATTTATTTAAAAACCACTGAGCTTTAAATATTTTGTGTCTTTTGTTATCTTTCTGCTGAACAATAATTACTGATCCGTCTTTTGGCGCACAAGACATTGGTAACCATTTAGGCTCTGGTTTCGACATTGGATATTTTTTATCTAATTTAGCGTTAAAATCTTTCATCTGTTTTATACCACATTTTAAAGCGTCTTTTACTGCGTCCATTGCAGATTTTTCGGCTTCTAAAGCATCAACAAGTTTTTGCGCTTTTCCCAAGAAGTAGTAAAAAACATTTGCCATCCGTCTCTCTCCTTCTGTTTCTGCTGGTTTCATTCCGCCACCACATAGAGCTATTTCTCTTTTCAACTCCCCCAAAGCCCTATCAACTTCGTTGACTTCTTCCTTCTTAAAGTCAACTGGATTAGTGTTTTCGATGACTTTCGGCTCATTATCTGTTGACTCTTTAAAGCGATAATCTTTTTTAAAACCAAAGTCATTCCATCCAGCATTGTAGCCTTCCATGAAATCTTTTGATGCAACTTCTGGCACTTCCTCTTGTTCCTGCGAGTTGTCTTCTGGGAGTTCTTCGAAGCGATCCCAAAAATCTTTCAATTGACAAGAATAATAACCATTACTTACTCCATCGGTACAAACTTGCTGTAAATCACAAAATATCACTACTCCGCCGTTCAATAAACTAAACCTCTTAAATTCCGCCCAAACAAAACTTTCTTTTTGTAACGGTCTATATCTCTTCCCCACTACTGGCATTTTATTTGTCATTTTTAATCCTAATTAAATTATATCTCGGACAATGTTGTTTTCCATCAAGCCAAGAATGATAAATGCATTCTTTGCTATAAAATTTCTCACCATGATATTGGCAAGAAGATAATGCTAAAAGTAAAAACAGTTTTTTCATAATTAATACCTCACCACGCCAGACTAGCTCTTTGCTAAAAAAGTCTCGACCAAGAAACACCCTTCCCAATTTACAATGGGCTGCGGCTAATCTGGCTTGGAAAAGAATTAAAACGAAGCCAAAACGCGCCTAAACGATGCATAATTTCGTGTCCTGACTTCGTAAATTTGCCTTCATCTTTGCCAAGGCTGGCTTAATAATTTTATTCTATTCTGCATTTGTTTAGCTGAAATTTCGTCCTCTATTGCTTTTTCTTTATGATCTTCCGCCCATTCTAAATAATTTTTTAACCACTTCTTACAATCATTGATATAAGATTTAAGAGCTTTTTCTTTGTTTAAAAAGAATCTTTTATCGGAAAATCTAATTTTGCCATTCCGTACAGTTACCAATATTTCATATTCCCTTCCTTGCAAAGTATAACATTCAATTTTTTTATTTTTATCATATGAAATATTTTGTATTTTTAATCTTTGTTCACATTTTTTAAATGTTTCATTAATCAAACCATCACAACAATAAACGACAGTCCCATTAGGTAAAGTTGGCTCCCATTTTTGTTTTTTTCTTTTCATATTCTTTAGTTAATTGATATTTTTGTTAAGTTTTTTTAAAGCGGCACTGGCAGAGAATTTCACTCTGCACGAACGGCATTTTCAGTTGATATGATACGTTTGCGCTGGATACAAGCCCACGTATCGGTATCTTAATAAACTATCTAGCTAGTTCCGTTTATTAAAACCTACATCCTAACTATCCGTTCATAAACTCTGAATACAGCTAGATATAAGCAGAGTTATTTGAACATTTCGTCTTATTCCGACACAGTGCCGCCATAAAAAAACTTACGAAGCAGAACCAGAAAAGCAATTTCACAGAACTTTTCTGATTCCGCCCCAGTTGAAAACATCTTCCGATATTACGCTACACTATACCAACCCCTCACTTGGGGCAGCCGCTAAATGTGATTAAGGAGCTACCTTAAACGACTTCAACTCTGGAATTGCGGTCTGTAAATATTGCGCGCATATTTACGAGCAGTCCTATCAATCTCTGCTTCTGACCTCGTCTAAAGACGCAGTATAGTAAACACGACCTGATTCACAGGCTTATTCCAAGCATTGCCTTTAAGTGGAACTAACCTTGGACTTCCCCACTATTCCTTTCGGAATTCTTTGCCTAATCTTTGGATTGTAAATTCTATTGATCTTTTCATTACAAAAAAAGTCCATGCTCTTAATGCATAACAAAACAAAATAATAATTCCTATAATTCCTATTATTGCCATTTTAATAAATTTTAAATTATAACATTCCCCAAACAAACTTTTTTAAAAGTCTCAAATTGCTTTTCTATTGCCTCACGAAAAATCTTTGAAGAGCAAAATCTTTTGTTTGCTTTTCTCATGATTTTTATTTTGTTGTCTGTTGCCGCGTTACTAGAAATATAAACCCGAGTGTATTTTTCTTCAGGATTTTTACGAGGTCTTCCACGCATTTTCTTTGCCGCAGTTTTATTGTCAATCATTATTTTTACAAAGTTTTAATTTCTAATTTAAAGTATTCCTCACCCTTGGAAACAATCTTCTTCTCAAGAGTCATATGATAAATTTCCTTGTCATTGAAGCCATATTTTTTCTGCATTATATCCACTAGGATTTTTACAGGATTATCTATATCACTTGCTTTATTGCTAAATCCGAACTCAAAGGAGAGTGAATAAGGAGCATTTGGAAAGCTTAAACAGGCGGGAAGATTGTAGAGCAATTCCTCCTCATAAGCTTTATATTCTGGCGTTTTGAATCTTCTTCCTTGAAACGCTTTGTTAATAGAAAGAGTCTTAATCTTTTTATATATTTTCATTTTAATTTTACCTCTTCCCAAGCGATAGGGGTAAAGTTTATTTGCTCAACCGAAACATTAATATAAAAATCATCTTCCAAGTTATTAGTATGCAAATGACCATGAATATTCTTTTTAAACCTTCCTTTTGAATTAGGATGAACTGGAATATGGCTTGCTAAATAATTTTCCAACACAACATATCCGCGAACATCTCGGAAATATTTAGTATAATCTTTGAGTTTAAAAATATCATGATTGCCACGCACTAAAATTTTATTGCCATTACATTTAGCAAGACAATCTAAGCCTTTTCTTGGAATTGCCACGTCTCCTAAATGGTAAATTTTATCTTGAGGGCGCACAACTTTATTCCAATTGTCAATTAAAGTCTCGTTCATTTCTTCAATACTTGCAAAGGGACGGACTGGATTATTTTGGTTATCTCTAAAATTAAGAATACTGCTGTGTCCAAAATGAGTATCGCTGATGAAAAAAATATTATTTGCCATTTATAGCTCCCATGCTTTTAATTGCGTTCTTATTAAATATCCCAATCTCTAACATTAAATCTTGAGCTAGTACATATCCAAACTTGTCATCAAAAGTAGCAATTTTGATAAACTTGTTTTTTTCAAGCAATCTAATTGAAGTCTTATTATTCTTCTCAACCATTGCTATCAATCTCGGTATTTCTAGTTTTTTACATTTTTTAAGAAACTTTGGCAACTCAACAGACATTATTTGTTGATTCCAGTAATTTTCAATAAGCGAATATTCAATATGAGGAAGCCCACCTTTCGCTTGGTATCTTACTAATTGAATGTAGCCAATAATTTCTTTGCCATTCTTTATTTCTGTTTTATTAAAAATTCTAGCATTCATTTTCTACTTTTATTTTATATTTAATCGGTTGCCGATCCTTTGCTATCAAGGTATAGCTAATCTCCAAATGTCCTTTAAAGTTAAATCCTGATCCGCGCAATGCGTCTTCAAGCATATTAAGCATTTCTTCCAAATTAATCGCGTCTCTTTCAATCATTATTTTCTGATTGTTAGCCTCATCTTCAATTGTTATTCTCATTTTCTATACTTTCCTCATTTTCAATTAAATAATTCATTAATTTCTCTTTGCGTTTTTTCGCTTTGCTCTTCGAGGGTTTGTTTTGTTAAGTTCCAAAAAATAGTTGCTCCATTTTCTTTTGGTATTCTTAAATGTTTTAGCATTAACCAACATTCTTCATCAAGATTTAAAGCAATAAGCACTTGTGATAAAGTAATTGGTTCAAATAACTTATCTAAGAAGCTACAGAGGTCGGGACTTTTGTAGCCTGGTCCAATCTGCATTATCAACCTACGATTCTCTTGCTGGATTTCTTTTAATGATTTAACCATATTACTTACCCCCCTCAATTAATTTCCATCCTTCGCTATTCTTTTTTATATCAAGCCGAGCAAGAGTAAGAACTTGTTTAACATTCTTCCCCTCGACTTCGACTTGAGCATTACCATTGAAATAATGGACAATGATTTTGCGATTAAGGCTGTCTTTGTAATATTCTGTTTTCATTTTCCTTGTTATTTAAAATGGAGGAAATCCGTCATCTAAATCTTCATTATAATTAGACTCTGGCGCGTAACCATTCCCCTTGTCGATTGCATGCTGAGAAACTTCGCCATCCTTTTTGCTATCCAGCAATTGAATAGTTGAATTAAAACCCTGCAAAACAACCTTTGTTGCAAATTTCTTTACTCCGTTTGCATCGACATAGTTAGTTGTTTGCAAAGCTCCCTCTACATAAACTTTCGATCCTTTTTTAACATAATTTTCAATTACTGAAGCAATATTTCCAAAAGCAGCAATATTTACCCATTCTGTTTTACTTTTTTTCTCCCCCGAATTTTTGTCTTTCCAAGATTCAGAAATTCCAATCGAGAAATTAGCAATCTTTTTGCCATCTTGAGTTGATTTTATTTCTGGGTCTTGACCTACATTACCGATTAAAATTACTTTATTTACTGCCATTTTATTACTCCTTTGTATTGTATGCTTTGAAAAAAAATCTAAACAATTTTGAAAATGTTTTTTATCGATAATTAAATAATTGTAATTTCCAAAAATTGGGAGAGGTAATTCATAACAAAAAGCCAATTCATAACAAAAAGCAGATCTTTCTGGCACAATAAGACTTTTTGTTTCTTTGCCAAAAATTATAGAGTTTTCTAGGTCATAATGCTTTATATTGACTAACTCCCCTTCGTGCATAAAAAAAGCATATCTATTTTTTGAAAAAATATCGCCTATTTTAGATTTTTTAGCTTCTTCATATTCATTTTTAAATTTTTCAAAATCTTCGTTTCGTTTCGATGAAACTCTATCTAAGTTCATTTATTTCTCCTTAAATTAATATTTCTCTGGCGCGTCTGGAATATCAATCCCATAACCCGCCGCAAATCTAATCACCGCGTCAATATACTTCGCCGCATTCGCCTTATTTCCTGCATTAGAAATAGTGATTCTAGCTTGGTAAATTTTCCCAGTAATCGGATTTACTTTCTCCGTTTTTAACCCTTCTTGATCTTCAATAGCGTCTTTTATTGACTCATGTAAGTCTTGCTTTGCAATAAAATTTCCTTCTTTCTTAAAATGCTCTTGGATTGTCGGCAAAACAACGTACCAATAATATCCTCTTTGATTATCACTTGGCGCAGAAGCTGGCACTAACATTAATTTGAAATCATCAAAAAAAGGCTCGTTTATGCGTCTTGTTAGCTCTTTTCCTACACTTGCCCTAATCTCCATCAAATTCTCTTTATTTGATTGCCTAAAGAAGAAAATGTTTGGAAATTTCGGGTCTTTCTCTGGTTTGCAATATCCAAGTTGGATAAAGAAATCTTTCCCACCAGCAAGATATTTCATAATTGCGTCAGAAAGCTCGACTTGCAATTTAGACCAGTTTGGTTTGTTGAATTGTAGGAAAGGGATTTTCATTTATCTCGATTTGATTTGTTAATTTTAAATATTCTACAATTTCATTTCTTCCTAAAAATTCAGCAATTTGCAAAGCTGTTTTTGGTTTTTTCCTATGAACCACATTTCCTTCTTTACTAATGAAACTGTTAGGCTCTAAATCATACGCAGTTGCAAGTTTATTTTCGATTAGTCTTTTTACTTCTTCTGTTTGGCAATTAATTATTGCTTCAAATATACTCATTTTTTCCTTTGTTTAATTAATATTTAGGTTTTTGGTGTTTTAATTTTTTTATTTCTAATTTTAATTTTTGTTTTGTTTTCCAAGATATTTTTCAAACAAATCTTGCATTGTTATTTCAAGTGCAAAAAAAATTATAAAAATAGCAATAAAAATTTGGTCAATCTTATTGTCTTGATATAAAAACACTGCAAAAGCAATTAAAAGATATTTACATTGCCATAATCTTTTTAAGAAATTTTTCATCTACTCCCCCTTAATTTGTTTTAAAATTTCATTTTTTCCAACAAGTAATTTTTCAATTTTTGCAATTTTCCTTTCCAATAAAACATTTTTCATTAGTAGGTAACTGCTAAAATCTTTTAAACGGATTGAACCGCCCTCAATTCTTCTTATACAGTTTTGAAGATGCTGGTCATCCATATCGTAAATGCGCTTTGTGCCAGACTTAGATTTCCAGAAAAACATTGAATTAAAATTAAATTCAAACTCCTCCTCGTCTTCCATATAGTCTTCATACATTCCCGCGCCGTGTTCCATATCATCAGTTGTATCACTCATCTACTCCCCCTTAATTTGTTTTAAAATTTCATTGCGCATTGTTATTGTTTTTTGATTCCCATTTGGTTAAAAACATTTCCTTAGCTTCTTTGTCGTTTTCTAAATATCCCATAAAATCGCTAATCATTGACTTAATGCTGTCTTCTACATTTCCATCGTTAACATAATCCTCTCTCCACCAATCCTTGCCGTCAGAAATAAGGTAAGAAAAGTTAGGCAAATCAGAGCAATAAAGATAAATCAAGTGTTGGCTCGAATCTAGGAATTTACCTAGCTCATAGTTTCCTGTGAACTTAATATCGTAAATAGTATCTCGTTTAATGACATCGGTGCGTCCGTAAAGTAAGAACTCTTGGTTGCCAACTTTAATTTCTTTTTTGACTGATTGTTGCCAGAGTCCGCCAACAACAATGTTGGCAATATGCTCTATCGGATGACTTGCGTCAATAATTTGACCCTTGTCATGCATTCCATCAAATACCACCGCCCTAATATTATCCTCAAAATCAATTCCCTTCTGCATAGCCTCGTTAGGCTCAAACCTCTCTCTACTCAAAGTTTTAAGGAAGTCAGCCCTACTATCGGCAGGGCTTTTGTAGTCATCTCCCATATAATAACTATAAGAATTTAGGAGCGAACTTGTAATTAAGAATTTAGTCATGACACTTTAGAAAAGATTGTTAAACATAAAAGTATAAATAAACAAATCTTCATTCCTCTCGAAGCCTCTGTTTTATTAATGCCTATAGACGGTTCAGCATAAGCAACAGCACAGAGAAACAATCCAAAACTAACTATTCCGTAAGTAATATTAATTAGCATCTTTCACCTCTTCTTTTTTAGCCTTAGTTTTAAATTCTTTAGCCTTAGCATCAAACTCACAACCAAGCTCTTCAACTTTAGCTTTTAAGAAGGTAGCTTCCATTTGGTAAGAAGACCAAAGCTTATCGTGCTTGTTATAAACTGCGTTGTAATAGCTGTTTAGTTGCTCCAAGTCTTTAATATTGGCAATTTTGATTTTTAGCTCTTCAATTAAAGCGTCATAATCTTTTGCTAATTCTTCATCTTTTTTAAGTTTTTCTTGGTAGGCATCAAAGATTGCTTCTGAAAGAAAGTTATTAATGCCAGCAAGAGGTTTGTATTCTAAAATTGAATTAATGCCCAAAGAGTTTTTTGTATAATATGATTCATTAGGAGCTAAATCAATTATGCGTTTATTGCCTTGAATTGACATATAACCAACAAAATCAAGTTCTTTAATAACATCTTTACCAGCCGAACCAGAAACATCAATTCGCTTGTATAATTTATCATCAACTTTTTCTTCTCTCTCATGTGAAACAAAAATTGCTGATTTATTTTTACCTTCCAAAAGTTTTAAGAATCTTTGAAACTCTCCTTTCAGACTTCCCCAGCCTTTTTGCGATAGTTGACCATCTGATTGTTTTAATTTTGGATTTGACAAAGCCAGCCAGTCACCAATTCTGTCAACCATTTTGCCAAGCGTGTCGATCACAATAGTCTCGTAAGCTGAAATATCTTCTTTTGTGAGAATATCTAATAAGTCTTGATAAGATTGGATTTGAACGCTGTCAGATTGATATTGTTTTGCAACTCGTCTTAAACCATTGTCAAAATCTATTAAAAGCGGTTTTGGTGCTGATAATGCTAAAGAAGTTTTGCCCGCACCCGGTACGCCGTAAATCAATCCTTTTAGCTTAATTTTTGTTTGCGTTAGTTCGTTTGGTTTTTTGATTAAACTCATTTTCATTTCCTCATTTATTTGTTAATTTGACTTGCCCAATAGTAATAATATTCTTGTGAATCATTGTCGTTCATAAAACCTCTAAATGGTCTAAATCTTGAATCTCTATCTTGCCGAAAGAGTTCTCGCAAATAAAAGTTTTTGCTCGATCTAAATTCTCACCATAAATTGCATTGCCAATATGATTATGAGAAGTTACCGCCGCATGATCGTGTCCACTCATTCCCCAATTTGCCATTTGTTTTTCAGCATCAATCCAAGCTTGGTGTATTTCTGGTGTTATTTCTAATTGTTTTGTCATATTTTACCTTTTTAATTATTATTAATTTCCGCTAAAAGCTCAGGATTTTCAAAAATATTTCCGATAACCTCAATTCTTTCATGCACTGCGCCAAGATAAAGATCCATACCCGCAACATTTTTGACAAAAAAGGCAGCTTTATCATAAAGTATTTGTGAAATTAATGGAGAAGGATCATAAATTTGAAAATGAAATTTACTTGGCACTTCTATTATTCTTCTAACGACATCGCCTTCAAAAATCTTTTTGCCATTTTTATCAAGTAAGCCTGTGTATTGCATTAAACAATCGCCAATATACTTATTTTTAGTATATCCCGTTGCTCCAGTGCAATCGATTTGAACTATTAACTCATCATCAACAGTTTTTTCATCATAAGGCTTATTTATTAAATAGTGCATTTTACCAGTTTCTTTATCGAAAGCTCTAAATTCTATTTTTTTATTCATTCACCACTCCATTGGTTGTTGTTAAGTTTTTATTATTTCAAGAATTTTTATTAAATATTGCAGATCGAGTTTAGTAAAATCAAAATTGGAAATTTTGCTAATTATTACTTTTTTCTGAAAAAGATTTTTTAATTCTTCAGTTTCTATAAAAAAAGTTTTGCTGTTAAACTTTCCAGCATTTATTTGTTGAACAAATCCATCTTTTTTTACTTCTAGTTTTAATTTTGTTCCAAAGTTGGTAATGGCAGTTGTAGGCGTGATTCTAATTATTTGTTCACGCATAAGAAGCTGTGAATATTGAAGGCAATATATTTTATCTCCTATTTTGAGCATTTACCCCTCCATTGATTCTTGTTGAGCGCGTCTTAATCCTTCGCTTTCAATTTTAGCCGTTTTGTACCATTTTTTAACCTCATACTCAATATCTATTGCAATGTTTTTGACAAAACAAGCTGCCAATAAATCTCCATGGTAATCAATTTCGTCAATTTTAATTGAAATATCAGGATTAGAAGTTGAATTGACAATCGCGTTGACAAATTTGTTTTTTGCTTGTTTTAAATCAGCACCTTCAAAATCGCCCCAATCGTAAGTTTTAATAATTATCATAAAATTATAAGTTTTTAATAAATTTTCCTAAATTGATTAATTCTTCTTCCGAAGGTTCTTTTGCATTTGCAATGGTTAAATATTCAAAAAATTTTTCAATACTTTCTTCTTCAATAATTCTACGACCATCGTCAAGATTATGGACTTTTAGAACTATATCTCCAAGTTTTATTTCTCCGCTGTTGATAACTTTTGGTAATTTTTCTTTAGTCATAAAATAAATGATTAGGTTAATTTCCTTACCGCATTAAAAAGATTTAATTTCTACTTGCAACAATTATTTTTGCTGCCGTAGTAAATAAATCTCTTGACATTAATCTAGCCTAGAGGCTGTAGGAAATTGTGTTGTCAGATAGTAATCTGAATATCTATCTCGCATTTACTTATTGTTTTCCGTTGGTACAAAATTTGGATTTAACATAGCGGAATATAAGAATAGCTGCCGCACATCCTCCGCTATAATAATAGATTGAGCAAATTCTCTATCTGCTTTTTCTCTAAGTTCTTTTTCCTTAAGTTGATTGCTTATTTTTATAATTTCTGCGTATTTCTCGTGAATATTTAACATAATTACCTAGATGTTGTTTTCATAAAATTTTTTTATTTATTTTATTGTAAAAGTTTTCCATTTTCCGCATTTTTCACAAACGCATTGTTTTCTAGTTTGATAATAAAAGCCTTCTTCGCCAAAAGAGCAGTCGTACATTCTAGTCGATCTGACAAGTTGCCATTTGTGATCGCATAATCTCATGGATACGGCGGAAAGCCTTCTGTAAAGTTTTAAAATTAATTTAATCATTTCACTACCTCAATTTAATTGTTAATAACTTTAAAACTCGCAATAATTTTCACACCCGCCAGTTGGAACTTTTATTCTAAAATCTGATTGCCTTTGTTTGCATGTCGGGCAAATTATCAAGACAACAGTATTCGGATTATTTCTAAATTCTGCCTCACCCCCAAGCTCGTTTATTTTTTTAACTCTTTTAATAAATTTTTTTCCCTGTTTTTTAGTTTGTTTTTTTATTTGCTTTAAAGTTCTTTCGCTCAACATTTCACTACCTCAAAATTTACAACCCAAACCCACGGATCAGCCTCAAACTTCTCTTCTGGTTTTTTGTGCGTGTAGTTCCAAAGTGTTTTAAAAAAGTCAATTGGACATTTATTGCCAAAAGGCTTAATTATGCTATATTGTGGAGCTTCGGCAATCGCATCCTCCTCACTAACATCCGCCAAGCATTCCAATCTAATTTCTTTTATTAGCAGGGTTAGGCGTGAGTGTTCTTGTTTCATCTGTTGAGCTGGTTTCCACTGTGCAAAATCCCATTCTGCATCAGCTTTATAAGCTTTAAATGGTCTAAACTGAAAAAATTTTCCGCCTTTATCCTTTAAAGCAAATGCCTCCTTGCAAAAAATCTTTTGTCCTACTTGGTAGGGGCATCTTTCATTGGAGAAGTCTTTATGTTTGCCCACCTCTCTAAATTGCGTCTTATCCCCAGCAATTATTGCTTGCACTTCTTGTGCGTTAAATATTTTACCTTTCATGTTACCTCTTATTTCTCATCATTTTGTCACAAAATTCCAATACTTCATCACAACGTTTTTCCCACGCTTTAGTAGCATATCTCCACCTAAGAAGCAGCAAACAAATTGAGTTTAAAAAAATAAGGTTAAGAATAAGGCTCGTAATTAAAAAGTAGATCATATTATTTGCTCATTAAGTTATTAAAAAGCTCTTCCACAGAACTAAACCTAGTTGCCTTAGTTAAGTCTTCGTTAAAAGCTTGTTGGGTTTCTTCATTTGGCTCATGCTCTCCAAAACACTCTTCACAGCATTCTTTGCCGTTCAATTCAGCGCAGTTAAAATCGCTGTCTTTTTGTTGTTCGCAGATTGTGCAGATGTAGATGCTCATTTCACTACCTCAAAACTCACGCACCAAACCCAAGGATTAGCCCCAAACTTCTCTTCTGGTTTTTTGTGGTTTGCGTTCCAGTTAAAAATAAAATCTTCTCTTGGCGAAGGCTGTTTGTTCGAGCATTTACACACAAATTCGCTTTCACCGCAATTGCCACAACCGTCATCTATGACTCCCTCTTTTCTAGCATCCTCCTCACTAATCCCCGCCAAGCGTTCCACTCTAATCTCTTTTATTAGCAGGGTTAGGCGTGAGTGTTCTTGCTTCATGTGTTGGGCTGGTTTCCAATTACCAACTAAACAACCGCCATCCGCCTTGTATTCAACCCGCAATTCTTTTTCAAGAGTGATTCCTTTGTAAGAGCTGGCTTCACAAAAACTCTCTTTGCAAAAAATCTTTTGTCCTACTTGGTAGGGGCATTTACCGTAAGGCTGCGTAGGCTCGATAAAAGATTGTTTGGTATTAACTACCTCCCTAAATTGCGTTTTATTCCCCGAAATTATCGCTTGCACTTCTTGTGCGTTAAATATTTTACCTTTCATTTTCTACCTCTGCCATAAAAAATTGTTTATTGCTATAAATTCTTTCGCCAATATCACTTGTTGTTTTTTCAAAAATATGTTCTGATTCTTTCGCAATAAAATACTTTGATTTTATTCTAAGTTTTTTTTCAAAAGTCTCTTTTTTTTCAGAAAGACCAACTCCTAAAAAACTACGCAACTTTTCTTCATCTTCTAAAATAAATCCGACCCCAAACTCTTTCATCATGTAAAGCGCAACTATAGGATTTCTATAATAATATTTTTTACTCATTGTCATTTTTTACTCCTTTGTTATTGTTAATTGATTGTCTTAAAGCTTAAATTTCTTGATTAAATCAAAATGCTCTTTCTTGTAAATCGGTTTAACAAATCCGTTTTCTGACGTGGTATTTTTAAACCAGTCCGAACGAAAAAAACCTACAAACTCATTATTCCAAATCGGCAAAGCAATATCGTATTGATTTAGAATTTTAAGTTGGATAGCAAAGCCATTTCTAAGATAACCAAGAAGCCCAAGATGATTTTTAGCTATCCGATAGCCTAGCCAACCCTCTTCTTTTGCTTTTTGACAGAAATCAACTTGTGATTCGCAAAAATTATCAATATTCATTTCTACGGCTCCCCAGATATCAATTTCTTCGTAGGGCGTTAGCGAACTCCTTTTTTCTACGCCTTTAATAATATCTAACGCGGATCTAGTCATGTTTTTTTACCTCTAAATTTGTTTGTTCGTAATCATCTAAAAATCTCTCTTGGTTTAAAAATACGACTGCTTGGCAGCTTAGGCGGTTGTTTTCATAGCAATTGACTAAATATTTAGCCGCGCCCTCATAAATCTTTTCTGCGCCGTGCTTTTTTCTTGCTCTTTCGTATGCAATTAGGGCTGTCTTACGACTTCCTTTTGGAACAACTTTTCCATCTAAAACTTTCACTGGAGTATAATCTTCCCAGAATTTTTGGAAATCTTTGGTTAAAAGATTAGATGTTTTTGATTTTAATTCTTTCTCTGTTTCTTTCTCTGTTTCTGTTTCTGTTTCTTTCTCTGTTTCTTTCTCTGTATTGCTTGAAGGTCGCTTAAGCGTTTTTTGAGCGTTCGCTTGAGCTTTCGCTGCCCTTGCTAAACCACCTATTCTAGCTGATTCACGGCATTTTTCTCTTTTTTCTTTCTGATATTTTAGGATTTCTAAACCAGTTTCAATCACTTTGTCTTTTACTGATAAAATAGCTTGTTTTTCATTATCAGAAAAAGCTAAACACATTCTAAAAAGCTGGTCTTGGTTTTGAGGTAATTGAGAATCTTCGACTATATAAACGCAAAGCAAACTTATAAAAGCACCTTTTTCTTCAAGAGAATAGCGCGATAAAATGCCTTGGTACTGATTTATATAGAAAGGAAAGTGTATTAAGGGATCTTTATTTATTGTAGTTGGTTTCATTTTGATTTGAATTACTCGTTAATACTTGGTTCTTGATGTCGTTTGAATAAAACGAGAATTGCCTATTTACCGCGTCAATAATGATTTGGGGGGCGTTTATTCCATTTAATGAATCGAGAAGTTTAGCAATGTGCCTGCGATGTAGTTTATTTACCAATTCTATTTGGTCAACTGTGTTTTTCATGCTTCTTGTTTTTACTTGTAAAGTTTGGCGATCTGCGACAGGGGACTACCGCAGACCATAAAAAAAATTGTAAATTAAAAAGTTGTCCCCTACTTCTTAATTTCTTCGTAAAATGATGCCCTTCAGCAAGTCTAGGCTGCAACCTATTCTTGTCTGAGTTAAGTTTGGACTCGGAAATATTGACCGAATATTTCCGAATAGTGCTAATGTTTATCGGTTATTAGCATTAAATCCAAATCTGTTTGGGGGAAGTAGTCTTGCATTAGTTAGCGGATTACGACCCCCATTCTAACACTCTCAACCCCTATTTCTAAGAGTCAAGAGAACTTGGTCGTTTAGCTTGAAACGCAACTCCAAGCTAAACGCCATTTATACCCATCAAGAACCACGAATGTTGGCTTTTTTTAAGGAAAAACTTATGACTATTCCGTTAGAAAGAAAAACATCCTCTAGTAGGGTTTCACCACTCTCAACCTTCATTTCTAAAAGTCAAGAGATTATTTTTTGATAAATTCCCCTTGTAGTTTGGCGATCTGCGATCGGGGGACTACCGCAGACCATAAAATAAAATTCTAAATTAAAAAGTCGTCCCCTACTTCTTAATTTCTTTCACCACTCTCAACCCATATTTCTAAGAGTCGAGATTTATTTTATGTAATGTATTTTATTTCCGATAATGCCTTCTAAATTTCTATGACGCTTGTAAAAATCTTCTACCTCATTTTCATAACGCTGTTTTCTCAACTCATCTTTTTCTACATAAGATAATTCTACAAGGCGTAATTTTAATTGCAATTCTGCCACAACTAACAAGGCTTCTTTTGCAACTTCTGTTTTATCAACCGTTCCTAATTCTTGTTGAGAAAATTCCTCTAATCTTTTTATTCTTTTTTGAAGAAGATCCTCTTTAAGATTGTTGATTTCTTGTTCTAGCGTTAATTCTGTCATTGTGCCCTCTGTAGTTTTGGCGGTTGAGACAAGGGCACTCATCCCAACCATATGAAAACAAAATTAATCTCTGTGCCCTGATGATTAATTTTCTGCACCCTCAACCCCTATTTCTAAGAATCAAGCTTTATTTGCCTTTTTACAGAAGGCTAACTGTCATGCTGGCTTGCAATAAACCAGTTTGCCGAGCTGACATCGCGTATTGCTACGATTGCAAATCACTCATGCCTTTATCTTCAGTCAGGCTGACTTGGTAGCGGTTGCTAGAATCGAACTAGCCGAGAGGAATTACCTAAATCGCTTCATGAGGGCGACTCTACCCAAGACCGCTATTTACTCCCCGCCTTTGCGTGCAGGGCTTGTCCTTTCGGAATTTAAGAAAGCTTAATTTTTCAGTTTTCCCGCTATTACTAGCTATTTGTTTTAGCCCCGCACCTCATATTCCCTTTCGGGCGAACTGCACATCACGAAGAAACCGATGGAATCCCCGCTAAAACTTGCCCTCTGCGTTTCCCTCATATGCACTTTTTACTCTATTTTTAGGAGACAGAAGAAAAATAGTACTAACGCATTTCTGCGCTTTTCTATACACATTTTTTAGATATGTATAGAAAACCAAAGAAATCTATATGTATTCCCCGAAAGCTTTTTTAGGACTTTCGGGTTAGCCTTAGAATAACCAAGGCACACTTCCCTTTTAGAAGCGTGTTTTATCCCCCGCTACGCAGTGAATAAATTAGCGAAGTTGGCGAGAAAATAGTGATTGCCCGCCAACCAACAAACCTAGTTGCAACTAAATTTATTCTATCTCATCACCTATGTTGCAAGGGAGAGGATATAGTCGTATTTTTTAAAACTACCGCTTAAAAATTACAAATCAAGCTTTTGTTTTACTGAATTTTCAAAAGATTTATAACACGAATCTTCATTAAAACTTTTAATATAATAATGCGTTAAACAAGTTACTATAACAAAGAAAATAATTATAATTGCCAAAAAGATTTTATCTATTAAAGTGAACATATTTTAAAAAAATTTGATTAAATAAAGGGTTAGACTAAGAATTAAAGAAATTGCAAGCGGTAAAATGATGATTTTTTTGACAAGATCAAGTCGTTCTTGAAGCTCTTGGGCTTCGGATTTGTAAGGTTTCATTGTTTTTCCTCGTTAAAATTGACCAAACCTTTTTCGTGAAGTAAAATTAAAAGTCTGGCGGCGGTGTCTGCGATTGATTCGTTTTGCTCTTGTTCAAAAGTCATTACCTTATCGAAACCAGTATAATTTTGGTAACCGACAAATGCCTTTCCTTCGTGATACCAAATTCGTAATTCATACTTACCAATTCCGCGACTAAAAAAATCGTGTTGTTTTGGCAAAGCCTCCAAAATCGTTTCTAAATCATAAGATTTTACGTTAAAAATCCCTTTTAAATTACTATATTCTTTTTGCGCAGTTCGATAATATAAAGTTCCATTTGAATTGACATGATAAAATGCTGGGGGAAATTTTTGTTCAAATCCAGCTTCCGCAAGCTCCTTAGAAATTTCGTAATTAGTTGTTTTCATTTCTACTCCTTAACTTTAAAAGTTATTAATTTTTCTAAAAAATCGACAGCTAAATGATATTCCGAGCCGATTCTATATTCTTTTTCCACTTTTTCTAAAAGCTCATCTTTTTTCCCAAAAAAACAACCAGCTCGAAAATATAAATTGTTTTCAAGGTTCCAGCAATAAAGCTTTTGCTTAGAATTACCGATTCTATCAACTGCTTTATAATTTATAATTTTTAAGTCAAATAACTTGCAACCCTCGCCAAAGCTGCAATCCTCGCCAAAGCTACAATACTCACCAAAACTGCAATTCTCGCCAAACCTGCAATACTCGCCAAAGCTGCAACTACTGCCAAAGCTGCAATCCTCGCCAAACCTGCAATACTCGCCAAAGCTGCAACTACTATTGCCAAAGTTTTTTACCAACCTTAAATCTGAAAAAGCTGGAACTATTCGCCTACCAAATTGTTCCAAAGGCAACGCGTCAAATTCCTCTTGTGTAAATATTTTCATTTCTACTCCTTAATTGTAAAAGTTTTAAAAGCTGGTTTTCTGCCTCTTTTTGCACCAGCGGGCATTGGCTTATTAGATTCTTTGCAATAAAGCTCAATATGATAGCGCAAGCATTGATGACTGATTGGCGGTTCAATCATTGCCGCCATTTCAGGGAAGCCTAGATTTTCGGCAATCATTTTTTCGTAAATTTCGGCGGGTGTAAATTGTTTTTCGTTCATAAAGTTTTGATTCCAAATTTCAAGTGGCAAATATTTTCGACAAATATCGGCTGTTTGTTTTTGGTTTTGTTTTTCTGCATCCCTCCAAGAAGAAAGACCCGCTCTCATGCTTCTGCTTCGTTCATCTTTCATCAATTCCCGCACTGTGTCGGCACAATGTCCTTTCGCTAAATCCAATTCGCGCAAAGATTCGGGATTCATTCTTACGAAAAGCCACAAAATCCAATTGCCGCGCTCGCAAGTGTTTAAAAACTCTTCCAAGGTTAAATCTTTTGCAAAATCAAAGTTATCTTTGCAAGCTTTGTGTTTTACTAAAAATTCTTTTAATGTTTTTTTCATAGTTTCCTTTTTTTAATTAAGTTTTGATTCCAAATTTCAAGTGGCAAATATTTTCGACAAATATCGGCTGTTTGTTTTTGGTGTTGCTTTTTTGCAGCAGCATCAGCAGCAAAATAAGCAGCATCAGCAGCATAAGCATCAGCAGCATAAGCATCAGCAGCATAAGCATCAGCAGCATAAGCATCAGCAGCATAAGCAGCAGCAGCAGCATCATCTAATTCTTCCCTTGTCGCCTTACCTTCACCGAATGCAATTGCAACATCAACCGCTCTAGTGCTTCGCTTGTCTTTCATCAATTCCCGCACGGTATTCGCGCAATGTCCCTTTGCCAAAGTGAATTCTCGCAAAGAATCAGCGTTAGTTTTAGCAAATAGCCACAAAATCCAATCACCGCGCTCGCAAGTGTTTAAAAACTCCTCAAGTGTTAAGTCTTTCGCAAAATCAAAGCCATCTTTGCAAGCGTGATTTTTCTCTAAAAATTCTTTTAATGTTTTTTTCATAGTTTCCTTTTTTTAATTAAAATAATTCCGGGTTGATTAAGTATTTTGCGAATTTATTAATATTTTTTTGAAAGATTTCCAAAAAAATATTAAATTCCTTAAAATCTTTGAAAGATTGCACTATGTTATAACCGCCGCTTCCCACTTCCCGCTTAGTTATGATGTGCAATTCTCCAGTTTTTGGGTGGTGCATTTCTTTCTCTATTTTTAACTCCAGCAACTCTAAATTAAGATCCAAAGCCTCAATAATTTTCTGAAATTTTTGAATTGTGTAAAACTCTTTTATCATGATTTATTTCCCCCAATTTAAAAAATCTAAGCGTTCATTAATCCTTGCAAGCATTTCTTTATCGCAAGTTACGGGTACACCGTCAGACATTAAATAAACGCCTTCTTCATCTGATTTAGTTAATCTTTCGATGTTTAATGAGCCGAAAATACTTTCGCCCGTCAAAGTTTTAACATGAATGCGCGGCTGAATTTCTTTTGTGATTATAATTTTATTTTTCATGTTATTTCCTAAAATTGTTTATTTTCTTAAAGGTTTCGATAAATCCATTTTTAGCCAAAGAGTGAAGAACCATTATCGCCAATGGCGTAACGTAGCAAAAAATTATAATTATCCCAATTAGGTTAAGAATTTCCATTTTTTACCTCCAATAATTCAGGATTTTCAAATTTGTTTCCTACTATCTCATAGGCTAAAACTCTTTCAATCGTAAGAGGTACAATAATTGGCAGAATTCTTTCGGGTTTTTCTTCGTATTTTAAACCAAATCCTCCGATTGGTTGGTGAAAAACTACTAACCGAACAACGCTAGAATCGTTGTTAAATTGTAAAATATCACCTTCGTATATCTCTTTTCCTTTACTATCTCGAAAGCCAGTAAATTGT
>Ga0194041_10000033_pt1 | contig 48888 bp, 48 predicted proteins | sample JunL449m_MetaG_FD_160082 | JGI IMG/M metagenome (GOLD analysis project Ga0194041, IMG submission 160082) | Anoxic zone freshwater microbial communities from boreal shield lake in IISD Experimental Lakes Area, Ontario, Canada - Jun2016-L442-9m | ecosystem: Environmental > Aquatic > Freshwater >...
GATTGCAGTCGGAACGGCGCATCATCGAGTCAGCCCAGAGCCGTCTCAAACTGCCGGCACGGAGGTGATCGATGCCCTTCGGATGATGGAAATCGCTGCTCGCTCAGCACTTGATCAAGCAGTCTCAACGAGTCGTCTTGCGCAACTGCTGCGGAACATTTCTCTGGTGGCAGTGCCCGAAGGGGATTGGAAGTACGAGAACCCGGCCCGAACGATTGCAACACGCTTGGGCTGTGAGTCAGCACATACCGTTCGAGTTGAAATTGGTGTGCCTCAACATGCTCCGATCAGGGCGGCTTTGTTAGGTATCCAATCAGGGCAGATGCAAGCAGCCCTGATTGTGGGCGGCGAGGCCAAAGCCACCCAGCTCCGCATCGAGCGTGCGGGCGGGATTGCCCCCGGCACGAGTCCAGATGGGGCAGGTCGGGATGGCGTAGAGCTTGATGTCGCAGGGATTGATGGGGCAGGGCTTGATGAACGTTGGACGCCCGAAGGCGAGATCATGGCCGAGGCCGAAATCGCTGCCGGAATCTGGTCGGCTGTGGAGCAGTACGCCTGCATCGATGCAGCACTCAGATATTCCGAAGGGCAGTCGGTACCCGATCACCTTGATTCGATTGCCTCGCTGTGGCAGCAGTTCAATCAGGTTGCATCGCTCAATGCAGATGCTGCTTTTGGCACCCCTCGTTCAGCGGAGTTTTTGCGCGTTGCAGGCCCGGGGAACCGGCCCCTGGCCTTCCCCTACGCCAAGTGGCACAGCACGCAGTGGGCGGTGGATCAGGCAGCAGCCATGGTCTTGTGTTCAGTCGGCCTTGCCCGAGAACTTGGCGTGCCAACTGATCAATGGGTCTTTCCTCGAGTAGCGCTCGAATCCTCGCTGTCCGTCTCGCTGACAAAGCGAGCAGAGATGGGTCGCTGGCCCGCCATGAAGGTGCTCGGCGATGCCGCAGCGGCGCACCTACAGAAACCGCTCAATCAGGTGCAGCACGCCGAGGTGTATAGCTGCTTCCCAGCAGCAGTTCGGGTGCAGCAACGTGAACTTGGCTTGGCCCAGGATCAAGCTCCAACGCTGACCGGTGGCATGGCATTTGCGGGCGGGCCGTTCAACAACTTCACCTATCAGGCCACCGCCGCAATGGTGGATCAACTGCGCCAGGACCCTGGTTCGCTCGGTCTCGTGACCACAGTGTCGGGCTTGTTGACCAAGCCGGCCTTGGCAGTGTGGTCAACGGAGCCGGGGGAGGTCCTGATTGCAGACCTCGTGGACGCTGCCGCTGCGGCCACGGCTGTTCGAGAGGTCACCAATCAGGGCTCGGGCCTTGCAAGCATTGCCTCTTACACGGTGACCTATGCCGGGACGGATCCCTCCTCGGCATTTGTGATTGCTGACCTTGCCGATGGGCGACGCTGGATTGGTACAAGTACCGACTCAGAACTGCTCGCAGAGGGAGTGACTGCCGAACTAATAGGCCGGCAGGTGATCGTTACCGGTAACTCCTGCGAGTTTGCCGACTGAGTCGCCCAGACGGTTTAACGGTCGCCAACCTGTTGTAAAAATTGCTGGGTGCGCGCGTGTTGGGGGTTTTCCAAGACCATCTCGGGTGTGCCTTCTTCCACGACTACGCCATCGGCCATAAAGACCACTCTGTCGGCCACGTTTCTGGCAAAGCTCATCTCGTGAGTCACTACCATCATGGTCATGCCCTCATCGGCGAGAGACCTCATGACTCCGAGTACCTCGCCAACTAGCTCTGGGTCGAGCGCAGAGGTGGCCTCGTCAAAGAGCATGATCTCTGGGTTCATGGCAAGTGCCCGCGCGATGGCAACACGTTGTTGCTGACCGCCCGAGAGTTGTGCCGGAAACTTGTTTGCGTGCTCGGCAAGCCCCACTCGATCGAGTAACGCTTGTGCTGTCTGTTCGGCCTCAATTTTTGAGCATTTGAGCACCTTACGTGGACCAATGGTGACGTTATCTACAGCCGTCAAGTGGGCGAAAAGATTGAATTGTTGGAAGACCATCCCGATCTTTCTGCGCACTTCGTTCACGTCGGTATCAGCCTGGCAAATATCGGTTCCGTCTATCATGACTTGGCCTTGATCAGGTGTTTCAAGAAGGTTGACACATCGCAACAAAGTGCTCTTGCCCGAACCTGATGGACCAATGACAACCACCACTTCGCGGTCGTTCACATGAAAGTCAATACCCCTGAGGACCTCATGTGCGCCAAAGCGTTTATGAAGATTTCTGATTTCTACAGTCGGTGCTGTGCTCGTTTCGGCTTGGCCGTCGGTCATCGTTGGCCTGCTTTGGTTCGTTTTTCTACGTATTTCACTAACTGGCTGAGCGGCACCGTGATAGCCAAGTAGCAAACTGCCGCTGCCGTGAGCGGGGTGTAGTTGCCGATCGAATTTGAAAAGGTTCGTCCCCAAGTAGTGAGTTCTCGTTCGCCAATTGCCACGCCGAGTACGGCAAGAAGTGAGGTGTCTTTGAGTAGGAGTACTAGTTCGTTAGTAAGTGGCGGCAGAATCACCCGGAAAGCTTGCGGCAAGACAATTGATCGTGTTGTTTGCGTAGTGGTCATGCCAAGTGACCGGGCGGCTTCAACCTGGCCGCGCGGAACTGCCTCGACGCCCGCCCGGATGGTCTCAGCAAGGTAGGCACCAGAGACCAGAGCTAGAGCAAAGCCGCCTGCGCCATAGAGGCTACGAAAGAATGAGGGCAGGTTTTCTGCGCCGAAGGCAATGGGGATACCAAATCCCACGATCAAGATGGTGAGTAGAGCGGGCAAGGCCCTAAAAATCTCAATATAGAGAGTTGCCAGAATCCGTGCCGGCGGCACAGAAGACTGCCGCATCAAAGCCGCGACTAGGCCAAAGATAAGGCCACCAGAAAATCCAATGACTGTGTAAATAAGCGTGTTGCGAGCCGCTTCAAAGATGATCTGTGGGAACTGTCCCGAGAAGTCATCCCACTTGAAAAAGCGATCAGCAAGAGCGCCCCACCGAACCGTGAGAGCGAGCGTTACGCCCAAGATGACGAGCCCCAAGGCGAAAACGCCCCATTGAGTCAGAGTGGAACGTTGATTTCGGGTCATCTAGGACCGCTGTCGATTCGTCTGCGCAACCTTTAGGATTGCGGTGGAGCTTGTCCGAAGTACTTCTCGTACAACTTGTCGTAGCTGCCGTCGGCCTTGGCCGAGGCAAGACCTTTGTTGAATAGATCAAGGGTGGCGGAGTCGCCCTTCTTGACTGCAATCCCGTACTTCTCGCCTGTGGGAATGCGCTCCGAGATGGCCACGTTGTCGTTCTGTGTAGCGCGATAGGCATTAATCGGGTAGTCCTGCACAATTGCGTCAATTGTTCCGGATTCGAGGGCTGCAAACAGATCGGCCGCGCCTGGCAGAGCGGTGACGGTTGCGCCAGTTGGAGTGTTCTTGTTGACGAACTCCTCGCCCGTGGTTCCCGATTGAACACCGATGTTCTTTCCAGCGAGGTCGGCAAGAGTCTTATAGGTTCCGGCGTTTTCTTTCAGCACCAAGAGGGACTGATCCGAGTCGAAGTACGGCTCGGAGAAGGCCATGTTTTGTTTGCGCTCGTCGGTAATGGTTACCGAAGACACAACGGCGTCACAGTTGCCGGCATCCATAGCAGCGAAGATGCCGTCGAACGGCGTGACCTTTACCGAAAGGTTCCTATTGGCACCGTCTGCAATTTGCTGCGCAAGATCAATATCGAACCCGGTGTAGCCACTCGGGGTCTTCTGTGCGGTTGCCTCGAACTCCATTGGTTCGTAGGGGATGTCAGAGCAAAGAACCAGGTCTTTGCCGCCGACACTGGTTTGAACTGCTGCATCTTCGTTGTTGCTGCTGCAAGCTGAGAGTGCGAAACCTGCAACAAGAAGAACCACCGAAGCACGAAGTAGACGACGAGACATGGGTTTCCTTTCTAAAGGTTGACAGAGGGTAACGCGCAAATGATCGCGCCGACCGACTGAAACGCGTCTGGAGCGCTTTTTCGACAGTATGTGTCGAAAAAGCGCTGCAGACGCGCAGTGCAAACGCGCCGTGCAGACGCGCGCTGTAGATCGCGGCCGGCTACATCTTGGGGGTGTCGTCGAGCCCGTCGTTCATGCCTTTATACATCTGATAAATGTCCTTGCACTTTTGGCACACGGGCAACTGCTTCGGGTCACGTGAAGGCACCCAGACGTGGCCGCACAGTGCCTCGAGCGGGGTTCCTTCAACACGAGCAGCAAGTACTTTGGCAGCGGCGTCTTCGTTGCGCTTGGTCTTGACGATATGCGCAACGGGTCCGTCCTCGGTCTCGAGTCGTTCCTCGGTCACGGTGGTCGTTGCACCACCTGGCTCGATAATTGTTGGTTGCATGGTGGCTGTTGCAGGCATCTGGATCACCCATCTTGGATTGCGTCTCGGAGTACGACTGCAGAGGAAAAGGATTATTGCGGCGCAAAAGTACGGCTGCGCAGCAAAGAGTACAGGCCTCGGTCAACCCGTTTCACGCTTGGGAAGCAGCCGGTACGCAATGCAGCAGGCGGCCCTCGGGTGTGACCTCTTGGCCGGCGATAACAAGGCCTGACCGGCGCAGCGCGTCGTTGACTAACAGGTCCACGATCTGATCGCTCGCCTCTCGGTGACTCACCGTGACCTGCGCTGGGATGACCAAAATTGCGCCGCCGTTCGCCTTGGCCTCGGTCACCACAAACGAGATGTCTCGGATCACATCTTCCAGTGCCGGTAGGGGAGTGAGGTCCCCCGCCTTCAATGCAGCAGCATCCGCAGCGACTGCTGCGTCATGGGCTCGGCGGACAGCGCGGACCTGGCGCATCTTGTAAATCACATAGGGGGTAATCAGAACCACGGCAATCAACAGTGCTCTGCCAAGGGTTTCTCCTTGCACCTGCCCAAGCAGCGTTGGCGGATGAGGAGCAGTGCCAACGAATCGTTGGATGTGTAATCGTTGGATGAACAGGGTGACAAACACGCAATCGTGGAGCGTATCGGCAGTGCCAAGGGCGACATGCTTTGGCAGGCCAAGGATTCGCGGTCGGAGTGCTGACTAGTAGTCTCTGAAGACCATGGAGAACATCGGCCAACCCACCACGGATTCAACAACTGCAGACCTAACTGCGGCAGACGTAACCGGTGCTGCAGATGTACCAAGCACACCAGATGTACCAACCGCACCAGATGTACCAAGCACACCAGATTCGGCAGCGGACCAGGACGAACTCGCAGCGCTCGATCAGCTCGAAGCTGATCTTGCAGCAGTGGAGCAGGCGATTACCACGCTTGAGCAGATCTCAACGGATGGTTCGCTTGGGGATTCTGCGGCTTCGCAGATTGCGACTGCGGTTCCGCAAGACCGGTTCGCTTCGGCAGCAACTTCAGATCAGATTTGATCGGGAATGGTCTCGTCGATCAGTAGGTGAATTCGATTGCCGATGGTCCAGGTGCCATTGGCGTGTTCAAGCCAGCGGCCACCCAAGTTAGCTAGGCGTTCCCATTCGGCCCCGATGATGCGCTCAACTGCGAATATCACCCCAGCGTGGGCCACAGCGAGCACATGCCCATCGGGGTGCTGCTCAGCAATCTCATCCAAGGCGGCCATGACACGGGCCTCGACTTCATCGTCATCCTCCCAAGCAGGTGGGCGCGTTCCAGCATCAAGATACCCCGGGTATTGCTCTTCAATCTCGTCTCGAGTCAATCCTTGCCACTCGCCGGCATGACGTTCCATGAGCCCAGGTAGCAACAGAATCGGACCCACCCCGATCTGCTCAGCGATAATCATCGCTGTCGTGGCTGCGCGGTCTAGGGGTGAGCAATAAATGGCGTCAACTGCGCCGACGCCATGAGAGGCAAGGCGGGCTTGTTCTCGGCCCAACTCGGTCAGGGGAGGGTTCTCTTGGCCTTGCCAACGACCGTCGGCATTCCAAACGGATTGTCCATGTCGCACAAGAAGCAGGCTGGTCACTGGGGTGAAGATACCAGCCGACCTGCAGTTGTTGTGCTTTCGCGTTGGGGTCTTTGACCCCTTCCTGAGTAATCTTGTGGGGTGAGTTTTAGTCAGCCGTGCCTGCTCAAGGCCCGAAGATGAGTCGGCCCACCCAAGTGGGGGTTCCTGTGGTGACCACAGAACCATCGACCCAAGAGAACCAAGTGGTTGTTGTCGCACCGGTGGTTCGTCCACGGCGGGCGGCGCAGCGGGCTGCTGAGATGAACGCTGCTACTGCGAACGCTGCCGAACAGATTTCTGAGGACCCAACCGCGGCGGAGGCTCTCGGAGCGGAGCCAACCCCGGAGGCGGTCAGCAAGATCAGCCTGAGGACGCAACTGGGTGGCCTGTTGGTAACTCCCGAGACTCGCGGCCCGAGAATCCGGCTCGGATTGTTCTGGTTCTTTATTGTTCTCGCAGCTGCAACGAGCGGTCGAGTTTGGACAGCGGTTGTGTGGTCCGTGGTGTCTGCTGCCGCGGGGTATCAGATCGTCACCGTCTGGCAGCGTGAACAAGCAGCACGGGCGCCTGAAGAGGGCACAGAGGATGCTTCTCATCGGCTGAGTTCTGGCGGCCTGTTCAGACTTGTGGCCGCCTTCGGTGCGGGCCTCATGCCGATTGCTGCGGCCTACAGCACGGGAATGGCTGGGAGCGCCTTGATTGTTCTGCCCCTAGTTGCCGTTCTGCTCCACCTGCTCTTCGGGCTGCAAGCCTCGTCAGCTGCCCCCACGGTGATTGGAACTGTGTTACCGGCCATTGCTGCAATCTCGGTGGTGCTCACGGTGCGCTCTGGTCTGTGGGCTGGGCTGTTCTTAGTGCTCGCTGTCAGCTTGTACGACGCTGGTTCGTTCCTGCTCGGCGCAGAGGCCAGCAGTCGATGGGAGGGCCCAATAGGCGGGATGATCGGTGTGCTCGCTGTGACGTTCACCATCGCCACCTTTCACCCTCCGCCCTTTAGCCGCGGTTCGGCTTGGGTTGCGGGGATTGCCGTGTGTCTCGCATGTCCGATCGGTCAATGGCTTGGATCGTATTTTTTGCCCTCGGCCGACACCCACGCCCCAGCGCTTCGCCGCATCGACGCCTACCTGCTAGCTGCGCCTGTGTTCCTAGCGTGTATCTGGCTGCTGCCGGCATGATCCCATCTGGCATGATCCGGTCTGGAAAACCTGAAGGCTCTAGTGTGAGTGAAGTGCTCCACCTTTTAAGCCGGGCTTGACCTACATTCGCGGTAACGCCACTCAGGTTCTGCGTGCTAGCACGCACCCCCGTTTCAAATTCGAACTACAGACAAGGCCGCCAACTTGCGATTCGATCTGATCAAACTCATCACCATCTCGGAGCCGGAGAACCTTGAAGACTGCTCCTTACCCGAATTGCGCGAGATTCGCGATCACTATCAGGATCTTGAAAACGGCCTGTCCTATGCCCGGCGCATTGTGCAGGGCAGACTCGACACGGTGACCGTCGAGCTTGATCGCCGCACCGAAGGAGTCACCGAGGACGACGTGCTTGAGCGTCTCCCCGATGCGCTCGCCGCTCATTCTCGTGGACCAGGTTTGCCGAGGCCAGTGAGAGATGTTGAGCCGCCAGAGTGGGCAGACGAAATCGTTCTCGAGCTTGATGAAATCCTGACACCAGCGGAATTGGGTCAACTGACGGAGCTTCCCACCGAGCGTTTGAGTCAAGCTGCACTCGGAATCGGTGATCTCGAACTAGCAGTTTCAAAGCTGCGCCACGAGATGCATGACCGCATCGATCGGGTACAAGACGAGCTCATCGGCCGCTACCGCAGCGGTGCAACTGTTGATGACCTGCTTCGCTAGCAAACCCACATCTAGCCGCTGCTTGCTTCAGCAATCGAAGTGTTCGCGGCAGTAGCGGTATCATCATCGCCATGAAGGAAGATCTGGATCGACGCTGGTACGACCTCGGAGAGTTCATCCGTGAACAGCGCAACATTGGACAACTCTCGCTACGCAAGCTGTCTGAGATGGCAGGAGTGTCAAATCCGTACTTGTCGCAGATCGAACGCGGATTGCGTAGGCCCTCGGCCGAGATTCTGCAGCAGATCGCACGAGCGCTCGAGATTTCCTCCGAGACGCTCTATGTGCGTGCGGGGATACTCGACGAACCCGATGGTCAGGTCAACGTGGTGGCTGAAATCCGCCGTGATCCCCGAATCACCGAAGAGCAGAAGAAGGCGCTTGTGCGCATCTACGAGTCCTTTCTGCGTGAGAGCGAGGCGGCCGCCCGGGAACTCCTTGACGCCGCTTCGGGTACCGAGGCCTAAGCCGTGACTCAGACTCGGCAGCCGTGCGGGAATCAAACGGGGCGAAAGGAGTTGACGTAGCTGTGAGTTCCGTTGCGGTTCTGTCCATGCATACATCTCCCCTTGAGCAACCTGGAATGGGTGACTCTGGCGGGATGAACGTGTACGTGCGTGAGCTTGGCGCATCCTTGGCCCAAGCAGGTGTGGATGTTCGCGTCTATGTGCGTCGGTGGGCTGAGGGCCTACCCGACCGAGTTTCGGTTGAGCCCGGTTTTGAGGTTGTGCACATCGACGCAGGCCCGCCCGCCCTCGCTAAAGAAGACCTACCTTCTTGCATTGACGAGTTTGCAGATGGCGTCGCTGCCGATTTGGCTCTGGCCCCAGTCGATGTGCTGCACGCGAACTATTGGCTGTCAGCAGTAGCCGCGCATCGACTCAAGCATGATCTCAATTTGCCTCTCGTGGCAACCTTTCACACGCTTGCTCGCGTTAAGGCCGAGGCGGGCGATTATGAGTCCCTCGAGCGCGCTCAGGCAGAGGCCCAAGTGGTCGGCTGCTGTGATGCAATCTGCGCTTCCAACCCCGTTGAAGCAGAGCAGTTGATTCAGTTTTACGGCGCGCTACCGGAACGTATTGAGTTGGTCGCGCCTGGCGTTGACCATGCCTTCTTCTCTCCTGGTGATCGCGCGGGTGCTCAGGCGGCGCTCGGAATCGACCAGCGGCCAACCTTGCTTTTCGTCGGAAGAATCCAACCGCTGAAAGGCTTAACGATTGCAGTTGCTGCACTCGCTCAGCTCGAAAATAAAGACGCCCGATTGCTTGTTGTAGGTGGGCCCAGCGGTGCAGAAGGTGCTCAAGAACTTGTCCGTGTGCACTCACTGATCGGGGAGCTTGGGTTGGAAGAGCGTGTGACTTGGGTTGAGCCGCAACCCCATCATGCGCTCTCCACTTTTTACCGTGCCGCCGACGTGGTCATCGTGCCGAGCCGCTCGGAGTCCTTTGGGCTCGTGGCGCTCGAGGCTGCGGCCTGCGCAACACCGGTGGTGGCCGCGGCAGTGGGTGGTCTGCGCACACTGGTTCAAGATGATCAGACTGGGTTCCTGATCGATTCCCGAGATCCGAGTTTGTTTGCTCAGCGGATTGACGAACTGCTCGCTCACCCTGACCGAGCCGCTGCGATGGGCCGGGCTGCAGCAGCGGAGTCCGATCGTTATGCATGGGCTACCACGGCTGGCCGGCTCCGCCGCTTGTATAGCGATCTGCGTGTTCGCCAGCTCGTGGAATGTCGATGACCCAAGATGCTCTGCCGCCCGCAAGTGCGCAGGAGCTTGACCAGATTGAGGATCGCATAGCGCAGTGGCTAGCAGAACAGCTACAGCAGAACCCGACTGTTGAGTCGGTGGAACGAGACACCGACTCGGGTGAGCGCCGCTGGATGATTCGGGTCTCGGCAGAAGAGAAAGCAATGTTCTCGGTGTGGTTCCATCTTCGTCAGCGAACGCTGCATGTGGAGACCTATCTCATGCCTGCTCCCGAGGAGAACAAAGCACAGGCCTATGAGTATTTGCTGAGGCGAAATCTGCGCTTCAACGGGCTGAGCTTCGCAATTGGTGCTGAGGATGCAGTGTTTTTGGTGGGGCAGATTCCCGTGCAGTGGGTGACAGAGGCCGAACTTGACCGTCTTTTTGGGTCGGTTTATTCGTATGTGGAACAGAGTTTCAGGCCAGCGATGCGCTTGGGGTTTTCCTCGCGCTACGAGGGTTAACCGGGGAGCAGGACCCGCTGACAACTCGGTCGCCGCTGCCTACAGTCACGGCCGCAAGGTTCAGGGGTTTGGGGAAGCACCTGGACCTTGCCCTTGCTTCACACAAACTGCATCAACGGCAAGAACCGAGCGGTTGCTTTCGAACTGCTCTCTCGGGCGCTCGCTCTGCTCGGTATGCTCCCCGCCATGGAAGAACTCGAACTCATTGGTGGCGGATCCATGGGAACTGCCTTGCTCCACGGCCTGTTGAGCCATGGTGTGGTGGTTGCAGAACAGGTTTCACTCGTTGAAGTTTCCGAAGAGCGCCGGGGGGAACTCGCGTTGCTTTTCCCTGGGGTCAAACTGCTCGAGCGGCCCGTGGGCGCACCACAAGTCATTCTGGCCACCAAGCCCAATCATGTGATCGAGGCCTTGGCCGCGCTGCGCAATCTGGGCGTGAGGCGGGTGTTATCGGTTGCTGCTGGCATAAATCTGGCAACGCTTGAATCTGCCATCGGAGCAGATGTGGCGGTGATTCGAGCGATGCCAAACACGCCAGCATTAGTCGGCGAGGGTGCCGCTGCGATGAGTGGTGGGTCATCGGCTGCCGAGGCTGATCTGGCTTGGGCCGAGTTGATTCTGGATGCTGTTGGAACGGTGGTTCGTGTTCCCGAATCACAACTCGATGCGGTCACTGCAGTGTCTGGTTCTGGGCCGGCCTATGTGTTCTTGATAGCCGAGGCCATGATCGAAGCCGGGGTGCTTCAAGGCTTGGATCGAGCAACTGCCGATGCACTCGTGCGACAAACCTTGTTGGGCTCGGCTCGTCTGTTAATTGACGGGGACTGGGACCCTGCAGAGTTGCGGGCCCGCGTGGCTTCACCCGGTGGAACCACCGAGGCGGCACTGCGCGTGTTACAAGCTGGAAAGCTGCAAGAAACGCTGATTGACGCGATTGCGGCGGCCACCGAGCGGTCTCGCGAACTAGCTGGCTAACCCCCATCATTTTTCGTTTCGTCTTGCAACGATCCTCACAATCCGCCCCCCGTGGGTGGGTCCCTCGCAGAACAGAACGAGGTTGTTGGACGGTTTTTGGGGGCTTGGGCGAGGCGGGGTACGTTGGCGGGGCATGACTTTGCGATATGACACGATCTCTTTCCTCTCGGATTATGGCCACACCGATGAATTTGTCGGAGTGGTGCATTCGGTCATTCGCCAGATTTCACCAGCGGTCAGGGTGATTGACATCACCCATGAGGTCGCCCCGTATGACGTTCGAGCCGCTGGTTTGGCCCTCGGTCGAGCTGCTCAGTACTTGGCCCCGGGCGTGGTGATTGCAGTGGTCGACCCTGGTGTGGGTAGTGGCCGCCGAGCCGTAGCGGTTGAGGTTGGCAATGGACAGTCGATCCTGTTGGGCCCTGATAACGGAGTGCTCGCACCGGCCGTTGCCATGGTGGGCGGAGCAACCCGAGCAGTTTGGTTGAATAACCCCGAATATCACCTTGCCGGGGCGGGCTCGCTCTTTGATGGCCGAGACGTGTTTGCTTCCGTAGCTGCACACTTGTGCAACGGTGTCCCCCTTGAAGAACTTGGAGAGTTCATCGAGCCCGCTGGGCTGATACCGGGAACCTTGCCGATCTCGGAGTTGGACGATGATGTCCTCACCGCCGAGGTGCTCTGGGTTGATCGATACGGAAACGCGCAGCTCAATGCCGACCCAGAAGAACTAGATGGATTGGGTACCGTCTTCGAGTTGAACCTTCAGGCAGCTGCATCAGTTGGTACAACCGGCTCCACCGGCTCCACGGTGCGAACGGTGAAACGGGTGAGGAGTTTCTCTGAGCTCACCACGGGCGCCCTGGGATTGGTGATTGACAGTTACGGTGCCGTGGCCTTGGTGTGTGACCGAGCTTCAGCCGCCGAAGAACTCGGCCTGGAAACAGGAGACGCGCTCAGCTTGAGGCCGCTCGATAGCGCAGACGACCCAGCTCGTGGGGTGACTACCCCTGTGCAACTTTCACCATCGTTTAGGCCCCAGTCATGAGGCGGAACACAACGATCGCAGTGCTCATTCTGATGCTGGTTCTGGTAGGTGCTTCGTTTCTGCAATTAGTCGTTCTCGCTCCCAAGTAGCCAGCTTCAACGCCCATGAGCCCGCTCATGGGTGGCATCGGGCACACCTGCGACTACTTTGGGGGGAAATGAACTTGGCGACGATTCTCGAAAACCACCCTGATGATGCCTGTGCGCTCATTAGCCGTGGCAAACCCACCACGTTCGGTTCCTTACGCGCGCAGGTTGCGCAACTTCGTTCCGGCCTCATCTCGTTGGGTCTGCAGCCGGGTGATCGCCTTGCTGTTATCGCCGGAAACAATCGGTATTTTGTGGTCTCATATCTTGCTGGTTTGGGCGCCGGACTCGTGATCGTCCCGCTCAATCCAACAAATCCCAGCGCAGCCATGCAACACGAGATCCACCTTGTCGGGGCGAGTGCAGTCATTGTTGGTGCAGCAGGCCGCCACGCATTTTCAGATATTGCGCGCTCGGATCTGCCAACCGTTCAACATGTGATCGGTGCTGGCTTCAGCCCAGAAGGTGGCATGCAGTTCGAGGATCTTGCTGGCGAAGAACGCCAAGAAGAGTCACCGATTGTGGAGCGGTCTCCTGATGATCTTGCGGTGCTGATTTACACTTCTGGTACCGCTGGCTCGCCAAGGCCAGCCATGCTCACGCACGGCAACCTCTATGCCAACATTTGCCAAACCTTGGCCTCTTCGGAAGAAGTGCAACACGGAGACGATGTTGTGTTTGGGGTGCTACCGCTGTTTCACATCTTTGGGCTGAACGTGGTCCTTGGAGTGTCGTTAGCGGTTGGCTCGGCAGTGTTGCTGATTGAACGATTCGATCCCGTCTCGGGTCTTGAATCAATCCAGAAGCACGGCGTATCGGTGGTTTCGGGACCGCCAACGATGTGGGCTGCGTGGGCCGGAATTCCTGGCATCGACGCCGCGATGGTCTCTTCGGTTCGGCTCGCAGTCTCGGGTGCGGCGAAGTTGCCCGTTGAAGTCGCCCAGGCGGTTGAGGCAAAGCTGGGCCTCACCCTTGAAGAGGGCTATGGGCTGACCGAGGCGTCACCCGTGGTGACTAGCCCGACGGGCACCGAGGCACCCTTTGGCTCCATTGGAATTCCGGTCCCCGGGGTGGACCTTCGGATCGTGGATGAAAACGATGAAGACGTGCTCGTGGGCGACGCCGGCGAGATTCTGGTGCACGGCCCGAACGTGTTCGCCGGGTATTGGAAAGACCCCGAGGCCACGGCCCGAGTACTGACCGAGGATGGTTGGCTGCGAACGGGTGACGTAGCCGTGGTGGACGACGAGGGGTACTTGTTCCTCGTGGATCGCTTGAAAGACTTGATCATCGTGTCGGGGTTCAACGTTTTTCCCGCCGAGGTTGAAGCAGTGTTGCTCGAGCATCCAGGAATCGATGCCTGCGCCGTGGTTGGCGTGCCACATCCCTACACCGGAGAAGCCGTGAAAGCTTACGTGCAGGCGCGGCCGGGCGCCCCGCTTGAAGAGGACGACATTGTTGCGTTCTGTGCGGAGCGACTCTCAAGCTATAAGTGCCCCAACAAGGTCTGGTTCGTTGAAGAGATCCCTCGCGGTGTGACTGGCAAGATCATTCGCCACCAGTTGCAATAACTCGCGTACAAGGGGTGCTCGTCAAGAGCTGGCGACTTTGTGAACATGTGAACAAGCGCAGTAGCTTGACTTGATGTCACCCGCTCGTCGTCGAGTCATTCCAGAAGCGACCGTTGCACGTTTGCCGGTCTATCACCGCTGTCTGTTGCAGATGCAGGCCGAAGACCGGACAAAAGCCTCCTCTGAGCAACTCGCTGAGCTGGCAGGAGTGAATGCGGCCAAAGTCCGCAAAGATTTGTCATATTTCGGTTCGTACGGCACACGGGGTGTGGGCTACGGGGTGGATCATCTGCTTGTTGAGATCAGACGAGAGCTCGGCCTGACCCATGATTGGCCATGCATCATTGTGGGTGCTGGCAACCTAGGTTCGGCTCTGGCCAAGTTCGCTGGGTTTTCCGACAGGGGATTCTCGGTTGTTGCGGTGGTCGACATCGATCCTGGGCGCGTCGGGGATCGCGTGGGAGAGCTCACCATTCAACATGAGGAACGGCTCGCAGAGCTCGTCCTTGAGCACGAGGTGGTGATTGGTATTATCACCACCCCACCGGCCGCTGCTCAAGAGGCTGCGGACACACTCGCGAGAGCCGGGGTTCGGTCAATATTGAACTTTGCTCCCACGGTTTTGGACTTGCCACACGGGGTCTTGGTTCGCGACGTAGATGTGGCTGTTGAGCTACAGATTCTGGCTTTTCATGAGGAGCGCAGAGCCGCTGCTGAGGCCGCTGCTGCAGAGCGGGCAGACTCGAAGCTGGTTTCTGGAAATGCAAAACCGACTACTGCAAAACCGACTACTGCAAAACCGACTACTGCGCGCACAACTGCTCGCTGAGCATGTCTGAGTTAGCGCAACTCTCGGTTCAATTGCAGGTGCGCGGCCGACGCTGCGTTGTGGTGGGTGGCGGTCCGGTGGCTCTTCGCAGAACCCTCGCACTACTTCAGGCCGGAGCTCAAGTGCAACTGATCGCACTGAGCGTTCACCCTGATCTACGCGCCGCTGCAGATCGTGGAGAATTGCAGATTCAGCTCCGAGGATTCGAGCCCGCAGACCTCGAGCCCGCAGACCTTGAGCCCGCAGACCATGAGCCCCCAGACTCAGCGGGAAGCCGCAACAGTGATTCGATCCTGCTCGTGGTAGTCGCCACCGATGACCCAGAGGTCAATGATCAGGTAGGAGCCCTGTGCGCTGCTGCGGGGATTCTGGTTAATCGGGCTGATCATGCCGGAGCCGGGAATCTGAGCTTTCCAGCCACCATTCAACGTGGACCCGTTGCGCTTGCAGTGTCCAATTCCGCTGGCATCCCAGCGTTGTCTCAATGGGTAGCTGAACGAGTTGATACTTCGCTAGATCAGGTACTCGGGCTCACTGCAGAACAGGTTGAACAACTAACAGTGGTTCTGTCTCAGGTCCGCGTTGAGCTCGCAGAGGCAAGAACACAGGCCACAGATCATCGGAGAGATGTCACATCTGGCATTCCTGACTGGCGATCTGCGCTAGATGAGACCATTCTTGTATTAGTCCGAATGGGCCGCTATACCGAAGCGAAGGAGCGCCTGCTGGCGTGTCTGTCCTCGTAGTTGGAGCCAACCACCGAACTGCACCTCTCGACCTGCTCGAGAAGATGGTCATTTCTAGCGAGCGCTTGCCCAAGATACTGCATGATCTTGCCTCTGCTGAGGACGTGGTTGAAGTGGTGATCCTTGCCACCTGTAACCGAACCGAGGTGTACCTGATTGCCGATCGTTTCCACGCCGCAAATAGCCAGGTCACCGAGTTCTTCGGCGATCTCACCTTCCTGCCACCCGATACGTTCGAAGGGAATCTCTACGTGCATCACGACGAGCGGGCCGTGCGGCACTTGTTTGAAGTGGCGGCCGGTTTGGATTCCGCGGTGCCGGGTGAGCATGAGATTCTGGGTCAGGTTCGAACGGCCTGGGACGTTGCTCGTCAGGAAGGAACGGCCCGCCGTTCCATGAACCTGTTGTTTCGCCATGCGCTCGAGGTGGGCAAGCGCGCTCGCACCGAGACCCGCATTGCGCATCACGTCACCTCGGTGTCTCAAGCAGCGGTCATTATGGCGGGCGAGAGATTTGCTGAAGAGCGCAATTCTAATAGCGTCGCGGGTGAGCCATTGGAGAACGGCTCGCCGGAGTCGGGCGCGCGATGCGCTGGAACTCGCGCCGCTGCAGGGCTGGCTGGCAAGCGGGTGCTGGTGCTTGGTGCTGGGCCAATGGCGCGCGGCATGGCGTCATTTCTGGCTGATGCCGCTGTTGGCGAACTCGTCATCGCTAACCGTTCCGAGGATCGCGCCATCAACCTTTCATCCTCGCTGCTTGATCAGTCCGAGCTGACTGCGATCCGAGGGGTTGGTCTCGACTCGTTGGCGCATGAACTCGTGCAGGCCGACCTTGTGCTGAGTGCTACTGGCGCCCCCACATCGGTGGTGTCGCTTGCGGCGATGCAGCAAGTGATGCTGGCTCGAACGCAGCCCTTGCTCATGGTCGACGTAGGAGTTCCTCGAGATGTTGACCCTTCGATCGGTCGACTCGACGGCGTTGAGTTGCTCGACATGCAAGATGTTTCTGCTCTGACCGATGCAAACCTTGCGGCTCGGCACGCCGAGGCTGATGCAGTTCGAGAGATTGTTGAAGAAGAGGCCCTGCGCTTTGCAGCAGTGGCCTCGGCCCGCGAGGTTGATCCACTCATCACCTCACTGCGCGAGCAGATTGAACGTATGCGGCAATCGGAGCTCGATCGGTTCGGATCTCGCCTAGCGACGCTGAGCCCCGATGAACTCGAAGTAGTTGAGGCGCTCAGCCGTGCGCTCGTTGCCAAGATGGTGCACCTGCCAACCGTCAGGTTGAAGGAGTCCTCAGGTTCTGCTCGCGGCGAACGACTCGCCGAGTCGCTGAGCGACTTGTTTGATCTGAGCTGACGTCGACCTATGCGTTCGGTTCAGATGCTGCGCATCGCGACGAGGGCCTCCACGTTGGCGGTCTGGCAGGCCGAGCACATCGCCGGACTCCTTCAGGTGGCGCATGCTGGTATCGAGGTTGAGCTGCTCACGGTGAGCACGGAAGGCGACCGTCGCCTTGATCTGCCCCTGTCTGAAATCGGCGGCAAGGGCGTGTTCGCAACCGAGGTGCAGGCGGCGGTGCTTGACGGGCGAGCCGACTTAGCAGTTCACTCGGCGAAGGACCTGCCGGCAGTAACTGCCGAGGAACTGTTCTTGGCAGCGATCCCTACTCGAGGAGATGCCAGAGATGCCTTGGTAGGCAGTTCACTAGAGGATCTCGGCGAGGGTGCAGTAGTAGCAACTGGTTCTGCGCGCCGTCGGGCCTTATTGGCCCAGATGCGCCCCGATCTGCAGTTCGAGGAGTTGCGAGGCAACATGGCAACTCGCCTAGCGAAGGCCGAGAAATTTGATGCAATTGTGGTTGCTGCAGTGGCCTTCGAACGGTTAGGTCTTGCCGGGCATCTCAGCGAACTCCTCAACGTGGATGCGTTTGTTCCCCAGGTTGGTCAAGGAGCCTTGGCCGTGGAATGTAGGGCGGGGGACGAGGTGACTGCTGCACTTCTCGCAGTCATTGAGCACGCTCCGAGCCGCAGATGTGTAGAGGCGGAGCGCGCATTCTTGGCACAGCTTGGGGGCGACTGCAGTTTGCCCGCTGGCGCTCATGCCCAGATCCGGCTGGGAACGCAGATCACGCTCAGCGCCGTGCTGGCCGACAAGGTTGGCGGTCGAGTGCTGCATCAAACGGAGACGGGGGATGACCCAGAACTCTTGGGTCGCTCGCTCGCCGGCTCACTGCGCAAACAACTCGACCTATCGGGCGAGCAGCTATGACGGTTTACCTTGTGGGCGCCGGACCCGGTGACCCTGGCCTGCTCACGGTTCGGGCGGCGGAACTCTTAGCTCGTGCTGAAGTTGTGATTTATGACCGACTCTCTGCGCCGGGCCTCTTGGATCTTGCCCCGGAGTCTGCTGAACGCATAGCCGTGGGAAAGATTCCCCGAGGCCCGTCCGTGCCGCAATCAAAGATTAATGAGTTGCTCGTTGAGCGCGGTCAACAAGGACTCAATGTGGTTCGACTCAAAGGTGGAGATCCCTTTGTGTTCGCTCGTGGCGCAGAAGAAGCGCAGGCCTTGGCCGACGCGGGGATCCCCTATGAGGTTGTCCCTGGAATCACCTCTGCGATCGCTGCCCCGGCGTATGCGGGGATCCCTGTCACGCAGCGATATTCCTCCACGAGTTTCACGGTGGTCACGGGTCACGAGGACCCTGAAAATTTGCAGACTCAAGTGAACTGGGAGGCGATTGCTCAGGTGGGCGGAACCATCGTGATTCTGATGGGCGTGTCGCATCTACGTCAGATTTCGCAGCGGTTGATCGCCGGAGGATTGGCCGCCAACACGCCCGCTGCGGCCGTTCGGTGGGGCACTCGTTTCGATCAAAGCGTGATCCGCTCCACCCTTGGTGAACTGCCAGATGAACCGCTGCAGTCCCCCTGCACGATTGTGGTGGGTGAGGTCGCTACTCAAGATCTGAACTGGTTTGCTACTCGGCCGTTGTTCGGCCAGCAGGTGGTGGTCACTCGGGCTGCTGAACAGGCTGGTGAACTCAGCGCACAGTTGCGAGCACTTGGCGCTGAGGTCCTTGAAGTTCCAACCATCACCATTCAAGAACCTACCGATGATTCTGAGTCGCTGCGTGCTGCGGTGAGCCGACTCAGCGAGTTTGATTGGGTGGTCCTCACCTCGGCAAACGCCGCCGCTCGGTTCTGTGCGGAGTTGCGAGATGGGCGCGATTTATCGGGGGTCAAACTTGCAGCGATTGGACCAGGAACTGCCGCAAGGTTGAGCGAGTATCACCTGCAAGTCGATCTGTTGCCGGAGCAGTTTGTTGCCGAGTCCCTGCTCGAGATCTTCCCCGAGGCCGCTGCGCGCGGCGGCGATCCGACTGATTCATCTGCTCCGCGGCAACGAGTGCTGATTCCGCGAGCAGAGGTTGCCAGGGAGGTTCTTCCCGACGGATTGCGCGCCCGTGGTTGGCAGGTCGAGATTGTGACGGCCTACCGAACTGCAACGGCGCAGATCAGCAGCGAGATGAAAGCCCGAATTTCCCAAGCTCAGGTTCTGACCTTTGCCTCGGCCTCGGCCGTGAACAACTACGTAGCCGCGGTGGGTCAGGATCAGGTTCCCGCCGCCGTGATCGCCATCGGGCCAATCACTGCTCAGGCCGTGCGTGATGCAGGCCTCACCCTTGCAGCTCAGGCCACGCAGCACACCGTGGCTGGCCTCGTGCAAGCAGTCTGTGCCTGGGTGGCAGCGAGCACAGACTCAGCAGCGAGCACAGACTCAGCGCTCACCGATGGGGCCGCAATCGTTCTGTCAGATCCGCTGTCCTAGGATCACCTCGTGCCCTTTCCTCAACAGCGACTCCGCCGCCTGAGACGCACGCCGGCCCTTCGCCGACTTGTGGCCGAAACCCGCCTCGGGGTGGATGATCTTGTGGCGCCGCTGTTTGTGCGTGAGGGCCTTGACGAGCCGGCACCGATCAGCTCGCTGCCAGGTGTGGTGCAACACAGCCGCTCCTCGCTCAAAGCCGAGGTAGCGGAACTCATCTCATTAGGAATCAACGCGGTGATCCTGTTCGGGATTCCTGAGTCCAAAGATGCTCGGGGATCGGGCGCGTCAGATGCTGACGGCATTGTGCAGATTGCGATTCGAGAACTGCGCGATGAGTTCGGCGATCAGATTGTGCTGATGGCAGACCTGTGTCTTGATGAGTACACCGATCATGGGCATTGCGGACTGCTCACGTCGAGTGGGGCCGTTGATAACGACGCCACCTTGCAGCGCTACCAAGAGGTGGCAGTGGCTCAGGCTCAGGCTGGGGTAGATGTTTGTGCGCCCTCGGGAATGATGGATGGCCAAGTTCTAGCGATTCGTGATGCACTCGATTCTGCGAGCAGCGAGCAGGTGTCGATTCTGGCTTACTCAGCGAAGTACGCCTCCGGGTTGTATGGGCCCTTCCGAGAAGCAGTTGATGTAGAGATTGCCGATGGGGGAGATCGCAAGGCCTATCAACAGGACTTTCGTAATCTTCGTGAGTCGCTAGAAGAGATTCGCGCCGATATTGATGAGGGCGCCGACATGGTGATGGTGAAGCCAGCGCTGACGTATTTGGACGTGTTGACTCGAGCTCGCCTTGAGTTTGATGTTCCACTCGCTGCCTATCACGTGTCGGGTGAGTACTCAATGATTCACGCGGCTGCGGAGCGAGGCTGGATTGACGGAGACCTCGTAGCGCTCGAGCAGATCACTGCGATCAAGCGAGCCGGCGCCGATTTTATTCTCACCTATTTTGCTCGATCTTTAGCAGAGAGCTTTCAGTGAGCAGTCCAAAATCTGAGCACCCAACCTCGGGCGAAACAGGCCTGACCAACGCGGGGCTTTTTGCTCGTGGTCTTGTTCGAATCCCAGGTGGAGTGAATTCGCCGGTGCGGGCATTTCGTTCCGTTGGAGGTACCCCGTACTTCGTAGCTCGTGGCCAGGGCGCGTATGTCACCGATGTTGAGGGCAACCGCTTCATTGATTATGTGCAGAGTTACGGCGCGTCAATCCTCGGCCACGCGAATCCGGTTGTGGTTGAAGCGATTCAGCGGGCGGCTGAACTCGGAACAACCTTTGGCGCACCAACCCAAGGGGAAATACTGCTAGCTGAAGAGATCTGCACTCGGGTACCGGCCATGGAACAAGTTCGATTGGTGAGTTCCGGCACCGAGGCCACCATGTCTGCTGTGCGGTTAGCTCGCGGCGCCACCGGGCGATCCAAAATCGTCAAATTTGAAGGTAACTACCACGGTCACTCTGATGCGCTCCTCGCTGCTGCGGGGTCGGGTGTGGCGGCGCAAGCCCTCGATGAGGCCAGTTCCCCTGATTCAGCTGGAGTACCACCTGCTGCGGTGGCCGATACCATCCTGCGGCCCTACAACCTTGTGCCCGTGCTTGATGAGACGGTGGCTGTGGTCATCGTGGAAGCCATCTCGGCAAACATGGGACTTGTTCTACCCAAGCCAGACTTCTTGCAGGGTCTGCGCGCGGAGTGCGACCGGGTGGGGGCGCTGTTGTTATTTGACGAGGTCATTACCGGGTTCCGAGTAGCAGTTGGTGGAGCGACCGAGTGGTCTGGCGTGACCCCAGACATCTGGTGTTTCGGCAAAGTCATCGGTGGTGGTTTACCGGTGGGTGCCTTTGGCAGTTCAGCAGCAGTGATGTCTGAACTCGCCCCGCTTGGGCCTGTGTATCAGGCCGGAACCTTGTCGGGGAACCCACTCGCCACGGCTGCTGGCCTTGTGGTGCTGCAACAGCTTAACGAGGACGCATACCTTCAGTTATCTGATTCGGCCGAGATATTGGCCGTGGGACTGCGGTCTGCGTTTGCGGCCGCGGGAACGCAAGTAGTGGTCCCGAAAGTCGGCCCGCTCGTGGGGCTGTTCTTTGGCGCTACCGAACCGACGGACTTTGCTGCTGCCTCGGCCTCGGTTGCACGCGGGCTCTACCCAGCGTTCTTTCAGGCGATGTTGTCTCGCGGGATTGCGTTCGCTCCAGGACCCTACGAAGTGTTCTTCCCCTCGCTTGCACACTCCGAGGATGACCTGCGAATCACCATAGAAGCGGCACACGAAGCAGCCTTTGAAGTTGCCCAAAAAATGCTTCGGCAAGCAGCGGACTAGAAACTGCTGTGTGTGCCTGAGCTGATCGTTCTACCCTGAAGGGGTGCAACCGCAGTCCTCACCCAAGCAGGCCGCAGATACAAGCCATGTGTTTGACCGAACTGCCGCGGAACGAGTCATGCATCGCGCCGTACGACTCTCGGTTGATCAGGAGTTAGAGGACTCAGTCGACGGGATTTCTGAGCAGGCCCTGATCGAAGCAGCAGCAGAACTCGGGGTAGATATCTCGGTGGTTCAACAAGCTGCAGTGGAAGAGCGGCTCGGGTTGCTGGTTCAGAGGACTCAACGCGGGGACGCCTTGGTTGGTCCGGCCGTGGTGACCGTGAGTCGGATTGTGCCCGGTGGACCCGAAGAAGTGCTGGAGTCGGTGGATTCCTGGCTCCGCAGAACCGGGTCGCTCCGTCGGCAGCGCACGGGGGAGCTCTCTTCGAAATATTCCCAGCGAACTGATCTTGCAGCTTCGGCAGAGCGAACCGCTCGGTCGCTGATGGGCACCGAGGAGCTGAGCCGGTTACCTCGGCTGAGCGTGTCGACCACAGCTGCGGCTCCGTCGAATACTGCAGATGGCCCGAGCACGCTGGTTGCGCTCTCGGCCGATTTACAAGCCGAGCGATCCGCTTGGATTGCAGCCGGTGCGGGAGTAGCGATTCTGGGCTCTGCCCTTGCCCTCTATGGAGTGGTAGCGGCAGCGGCGGCAGCGGCGGCCGCAGCGAACGAGGGAGCCTGGGGTGACGTGCTCGCAGGGGTTGGCTTGGCAGCGTTGTGCTTGCTTGGGATTCCCGTCTCTTGCGCGCTTGGCTTCGGGATTCTTTCGTTGCGTGCCCGAAGAATCTCTGGTGTTGAGGATTCGCTCGAAGGGATTCTTGACCAAGTAGCCACCGGTGATCTACCCGTATCAAAATTCACCAAAGCCGCTCAACGATTTCTGCGAACCCTGACTCGGGGTAGCACCCCTCGCTCAGGGCCACGTGCCTAAGCGCGAGATCTGTTGAGAGTTCGTGGGCGAGTAAACCCAGCGCTTCGTCGGGGGTAGTCTGCCGTGGTGATCACCGCCAAGTTCTACCCGCAACACCTCGCCCAAGCCTGGGCCGAGGCACTCAATCAACTCTCGGTTGATCGAGTTGTGGAGCGGGTTTGGCAGGGGGATCACACCGTGTTCCAACCCGACCCTGATGAGGTGGCAAACCGGTTGGGCTGGTTGCACGTCGTCGAAGACAGTCTGCGGCAATGGCCGAGTTGGGTTCTGGTTGCAGATGAGATTGCAGAGGGCCCCGGCCATGCCAACCCTGGTCAGTTTGATCATGTTTTGATTCTGGGCATGGGCGGATCAAGTCTGTTCCCCGAGGTTCTGGCTCGCACCTTTGCAGCAGGCGATGGGTTCCCAGAGTTGCATGTGCTGGACTCCACCGACCCCGCTGCGATACTGCGCACCTCAGCCCTCTGCGACCCAGAGCGAACCGTCGTGGTCGCGGCCTCAAAATCGGGCAGCACTATTGAGACCCGTTCGCATCTGGCATATTTCTGGAGCCGTCTTCCCCTTGGTTCGCAGTTTGTTGCAATTACCGATCCCGGGTCTGGCCTTGAGGCTTTGGCCGCCGCAAGAGATTTTCGCTTTATCGCCCATGGTGTGCCGCAAATCGGGGGGCGCTTCTCGGCGCTGTCTGCGTTCGGGATGTTGCCCGGAGCGCTGATGGGCCTTGATGCCAATGACCTTCTGGCAACCGCGCAAGAAGCCGCCGAACTGCTGGGACTCGAGGTGCCCGCTCAAGAGCACTTGGGTTGTCAGCTCGGAGCTTTGATCGCTACTGCTGCCCAACACGGTCGAGACAAGCTGACGTTTTTAATTGAAGAACCACTCTCTGCTTTCGGCTCTTGGGTTGAGCAGTTGATTGCGGAGTCCACTGGCAAACTCGGGGTAGGGCTCTTACCCGTAATCGGTGAGCCGGCAGACGCACCTGATGCCGAGCACCGCATGTATGTGGTTATCGGCGATGTTGACCTGAGCAGCTTCGGAGCGGATGGGCTACCGGGCCCCTCGGTACATCTCAGCGTTGAAGAGCCTCAAGATATGGGTGCTCAGGTGTTTCTCTGGGAGTTTGCGACTGCCATTGCCGGAGTTGTGTTGGGGATCAACCCCTTCGATCAGCCAGATGTTGAGTCGGCCAAGCTTGCCGCTCGCGGGATCCTCAGTAACCGAACTGACCCGCCGGCAGAGACTTCGCTTCCCGACGCGCTGGGTCAGCTGCGATCGGGTGATGCGCTTGTCATTGGAGCGTTTGTGGATCCGCTTCTCGAGCCCCAACTCCAAGCGGCGCGCTTGGCGCTGGGACGCTCTGAAGGAGTTGCGACCACCTTGGGAATCGGTCCCCGGTTTTTGCACTCAACGGGCCAACTCCACAAGGGAGGTCCCGACCGGATCGTGTTTGTCCAAGTGGTGAGCGAGGATGAGGTTGACCTAGCGATTCCCGGGGAGTCCTTTAGCTTCGGTGAACTCAAACAGGCCCAAGCCGATGGCGACCTTGCTGCTCTGCGTGCGGCAGGCAAGCGAGCCTTTCGGGTTCCGCTCGCAGAACTTCTTCAGGCCGGACAGTAACGCAAACACCCTGCCCCTTAGGTTGAGGTCACCACGATCCGTGCGCGGATAAATCCCGGGCTTTCACCGACGAGTTCCACTGACCGCAGCACTTGGCCGAATTTTCCTTGTGAGCTGCTCAGCGTGGATCCCTCTTCAGGGTTGACCTTCCACAGAGGCGAGCTGTGGATCACCACTCGCTTGTTGGCCACGGGCGCAGGAAGACCTGAGTCGGCCAAGAATGTGGCCGCAGAGGAACTCGGAATCACGAAGGTCACGTCGAGTTGACGGCTGGTGTTGCCCCGAGCAGTTAAAAAACCGGTCATATCGATGGGGAAGTTCAGCCCCGTGAGCTTGCTAATCGCACCAACCGAAAGATCATCGAGCGGCAACGTATTGGTGCTCATGGTGGTGGAACTGCTGCCCGCACCTGTTTGGCCAGAATCGGATTGTGCGGAGGCGGCATCTTGAGTGCCTGTGGTTGCGGGCTTTTTCTCGATCACGATGAGGCCGATGCCCAGTGCCAAGGCCGCACAGAAAAAGATGGCGATCAGACCGTTTGCTCTACTCCATTTTGGATTGAGTGTGCTCACGCCGCAGGCGCAGGAGGATCTTTTTCCCATTTATCGAGCACTGCAGTGAACTGCGTGACCTTATCGGGAGGCAGGAGCGCAGAGAGCGCCTCTTCAAACCCGTCACGCCATTTGGCGATGTCGAACTTTTCATCGTTGAGCTGGGACCGCTCGTGCAGGACTGCGTCCATGATTTGTTCTGCCGTCAGGGATTCCAACCATGCGGGCATGCCGCCGCCGATTGGCCGCACTACATCGGCATCGCCGTAAGTCTGAAAGCCGGCGGCCTTGTAGCCAGCGGACCCGAGAGCTATCCAGGTCACCTGATTTGCAGGAACGGTATAGACCTTTGTTGCTCCGGTCGGGCCAATGAGCGCTGGGTTATTGCCGTTTCCTGCGCCAGCAGTGCCATGACAGCCCGAGCAGCCTTTGTTGCCGTAGACCTCGGCTCCGGCTTCGTAAGGTCCAAGCTCCGTCGGTGTGGGCTTATCGAGGGTCAGCATGTAGACCGCTGCCCAAATCGGCAGCAAGGCAAGAACGGGGATGGCCCAGAAGGGAATCTTCTGACGGGTCTGAGCGGCGGCTACCCAAGGCGCAACCGGGTCAGGAACCGCCGGAGTGTTGTCGACAAGTGCAGGGGAGGCTGACGACGCGCCCGCTACTGAGGCGCTCGAAGCTGCGGGTACAACGGCAGCGGAACTTGAGCCAGCATCGCTGCTCTCGCTGGGTGAAGAATCGCCGCTTCCGCCGCCCATCGCGGCCCGGCGTGCACGGCTTCTAGCTAGGAGATGTTCTGGTACTTCGGTCAACCCTGCCTCCGCGGCGCTCGGCTGTTGATGTTCCTGAGTTCAGGTGTCAACGATCACCTTACGCACGAAGCGCTGGTGACGACCAAGCGGGAACCGAGAAACCTGCTTGGCCCTGATGAATGTATCGCGAACTTTCGCAGATGTTTGACCACCGGGAATTCTGAGTTTCTGGTGGATTGCGGTGGCTCAATGTGTCACCGAGTATCTTCCCGTGGTAGACCAAGGTCTGAGCACGACCGGAGTGTTTCTCTCGGCTGGACTCTGCGATCTAGACTTGTGATGTCTTTCACAAAGCGCCCGTCCTGACACCTCAGCGACTTGCGTCAGTGACAGACTCAGCAGTACGAATACAAAGCTGACCTCATGAACCATTTACACCTCGAGAACCCTCCGCAATCTTGTGCCACACCCGCCACTGGGTTCGGCCGCACACAGAGTTCTTCGACTCAGACAGGAGCTCGTTCGTGGTTGCATTTCTGATGGCGTTGCTGATTGCCGCAGCGATGATTGCTCCCATCTTCCCGTACGCCAAAAAGCGCCCCGTGGGAACCCCGCTGACCTGGGGCGAAGCAATGCTGGCGGGTACCTACATTTTCTTCATTATCTTTTGGATTTATGGAGTCGTACCACATCAGTGGTTGACCTTGGCCGATGCAGAACTTGGCTGGCGCCCGGACCGCATCTGGTTTGGTCCTGGCGGATCGGCCACACTCCCGGTGACCGGATGGTCGATCGATACCCCGTGGTTCCCCATCAAGATCAGTGCCCGTGCCGTGCGAGACATCGTCGCAGTGCTGATCTACGTAGCCTTCCTTGGCGGTCAGATGTGGATCTGGGCCTGGTGGCAAAACCGTGGCAAGCGTGCAGATGCAACCAAAGCAATCGAGCCAGTGTCGACCTACGGTCGTCCATTGGTGAAACAGGCCTAAGGCGGAGGAGACCACGATGGCGACTACTGATGCGAATCCTCCACTACCCGAGTTCCGCGACGACTATGTCTTGCAAGAGGTTGATGCCGATTACTTGGCGCGCGCAGTTAAGCCCAAGCAGTTCATCCACATTGATCAGTCCGAATGCATCCAATGCGAAGGCTGTGTGGATATCTGCCCGTGGAAATGCATTCACATGGTCAGCCCTTCGAGCATTGAAGAGGCAATTGGCGTTGATCTGCCCGGCACCGACCCGACAGACAATGTGCTTTTTCTGATCGATGATGATGTCTGCACCCGATGTGCCCTCTGTGTTGATCGGTGCCCTACTGGAGTCATCATTTTGGGCAAGATTGGCGATCCATCCGCTGCAGGAGATCCGCACCAACGAACGAACACTCATGGCTATGGCTACGGGATGCGCTTGGCTTAGGCCGGCCACGAGACAGCACGAACACGCAGGAGAACGAACACCCATGACGACTGAAGGCACGAAGGAGCAGTAGTGGCAAAGACAATGCAGGGCTCCCGAGGCGAACGAGCCCAAGAAAAAATGAGCGAAGTTTGGGAAAAGACCCAAGAGTCACAGGCCTGGGGATCGATTTTTCGGCCGGGTTCAATCTTTCGCAAGGGCTATTCCGATAGCCCGAGGAATCGCTCCTACGTGATTATGAACAGCGTGCTGTATCACCTGCACCCGGTAAAGGTGAAGCGTCACGCAGTCAAGGTCAGTTACACGCTTTGCCTTGGCGGACTCAGTTTTTTCTTGTTCATCATTCTGACCGTGACGGGCATCTTCTTGATGTTCTTCTACCGCCCAACAGCCGCTCAGGCCTGGGACGATATTTACGCACTCCAAACCTCGGTGACCTTTGGCTTGCTCGTGCGAAACATGCATAGATGGGGCGCTCACCTCATGGTGATTGCCGTGTTCTTGCACATGGCTCGAGTCTTCTATCACGGGGCCTACAAAGCTCCTCGTGAGTTCAACTGGGTGATTGGGGTGATCCTGCTGACCCTCACCTTGCTGCTCTCGTTCACCGGCTACCTGCTGCCTTGGGACCAACTTGCACTCTGGGCGGTGACGGTGGGTACCAACATGATTGGCTATACGCCAGTCTTTGGTGATCAGGTGCGATTCGTGCTTCTCGGTGGAGCCGAGATTGGTACCAACACGCTGCTGCGATGGTACGTGCTGCATGTTCTGTTCTTCCCGTTTATCACCGTCATCTTTATGGCAATCCACTTCTGGAGAGTTCGTAAAGACGGCGGTATCTCCGGGCCGCTCTAGGGTGAATCGCAGCCAATGACTGAGTTCTTCCACAGTGTCCACGTCCGATCGACCGTCTCCGGGATCCACGGAGTAGTAGTAAGTGAGCAAGCATGACTGAGGTACCAGAACACCTTCTGAAACGGGCGCAAGCCGCAAAGGAAAAAGCTGCTGCAAAGGCTGCTGAGTCAGCCCCCGCTGATCAAGCCGCGCCTGCTGAGTCAGCTGCTGCCGATGCCCCAGCAGAGGCAGCGAGCGATAGCCGGATTCCGGCGCACCTCTTGGCCCGCTCTCAAGCAGCTAAATCAAAAAAGGCCGGCACCGCAGATGCAGATGCTGGGACATCAACTGCGGGCACCGCAACCGCACTAGCCACAGCACCCGTTGGCGGAGCAGTCGTTGCTGCTGGCGGAGGACCACCTCTTGCTGCTGGTCCTGGCGGCCACACCCAGCGTCTGCTGACCGTGGTCAAGTCAGGCTCTATTCAAGACATAAAGGCAAAGCCTCAAGACAAGGTGCATGTCTGGCCGCATTTGCTCGTGGTTGAGTTTGTGGCAGCGCTGGTGTGCACAGCCTTCTTGTTCATTTTCTCTTGGTTGGTCAACGCACCTCTGTTGCAGTTGGCCAACTTCAACCAGACGCCGAACCCCTCCAAGGCGCCCTGGTATTTCCTAGGCCTTCAGGAACTGCTCACCATGTTCCACCCCATGGTTGCTGGAGTGACCATCCCGGGAATGGGTATCTTCTTGCTCATCTTGGCGCCCTATATGGACAAGAACCCCTCAAAGCGCCCCGAGGACCGAAAGTTCGCCATTGCCCTCATGACCGTTCACCTGATGTTCTGGGGTGTGCTGGTTACGATCGGGTCATTCTTCCGTGGTCCTGGATTCCTCTTTACGCTGCCGTGGACCGGCGGCGTCTTCTTCGAATTGTGAGGTCAACTACGTCATGAACGCCTTCATTATTATCGCCATCATTCTGGTTGTGGTCTTTGCAGTTGTGGCACTCGTGGGTGCCTCAAAGCGACGCGATACAGGTGCTGCGGTGGGCAATCTCTCGGGAGAGACGGTCAAGAAAGACCGTGCTGCGCGCAAATCCGCCCCAGACGAGATTGTGGAACCGACTGCCACTGGCAAAGAAGTTGAGCGAGCCGCAGTTCTGGCTCGCAGCAGCACCGAGATTGCCCCCGTGTCAACCAAAGCACCTGTGGCATGGATTCCTCCAGACCCCGATGCCTACGGGGTAACCCGTCGGCAATTCCTTAACCGCTCGATCTTTGCGCTGTTTGGTTTGAGCATCGCCGTGTTTGGCGTGGCAATCATTGGCTTCCTTTGGCCCTCTGGGTCGAGCGGGTTCGGCTCAAAGATTCGAGTCGGCAAGGTCACCGACCTGATCTCTGAAATTGAACGTAACGATGGTTTCTTGTACAAGCCCGAAGGGCGTATGTGGATTACCCAGTACCCCGAAGCGGCGTTGTCAAAGGCCAAGACAGTGTATTCGGCTCCAGAACTCACCGGCATGGAAGCGGGATTAGTGGCGCTCTACCAGAAGTGCCCGCACCTTGGCTGTCGAGTACCAGACTGCAAGAGTTCGCAGTGGTTTGAGTGCCCCTGTCACGGATCTCAGTACAACCAAGTTGGCGAGAAGAAGGGCGGCCCGGCTCCACGTGGAATGGACCGTTTCGCCATGGAAGTGACCGGCGGTGTGTTCATTGTGAATACGGGCCAAGTCATCCAAGGACCACCAATCGGAACGAACACCACTGGCCAAGAGGCCGAAGGGCCCCACTGTGTGGGTGGAGCAAAAGCGCACTAAGCAGATTTCAGCTGCGGGCATAACCGCAAAATTATTCAGTCCGTGCTGGGCCTAGCTCACGCACCTGAGGAAACAAACGAGTACGTAGATGATCGTCGCAGCAACAACACAACGAGTAGTCGGGTTTGTCATCCTTGCCGTGATCCTGGTGGGAGTGATTGCTTGGCTCTTCGCAAATATGCGTGCCTCGCGAGCCGAGCTGGGTTCTGAGATTGAGCTTGCAGCAAACCGCAAGCCCTATTACGACGATGAAGAGCTTGAAGGCAAGAAGCTGAATGCGGCGTTGTTTTCAGCAGCAGCGCTGCTGGCGCTCATAGGTGTTGCGTTGCCGCTCTACTGGCTAGCGGAGCCGGGCCGTCAGGCCGGAGCTGTAGTGGCATTCCAAGAGACCTTTGTGGAGCGAGGCCAAGAACTGTACGAACTTGGTGCTCAGTGTGTGGCGTGTCACGGCGGCGAGGGCACCGGCGGGCAGGCCACCTTCATCATTAACGACCAGAACGGACAGTTCGTTGATCAGGTCTCGTGGGCGGCGCCCGCGCTGAACAACGTGTTGTATCGATACTCCGAGGATGGCGTTCGCTACGTTTTGAACTATGGCCGACCTGGCTCGCCGATGGCCGCTTGGGGCGGCCCCGGTGGCGGTCCCCTCACCACGCAGCAGATCGATAACCTGATTGACTACCTCTGGTCAGTGCAAAAGACTCCTCGTGCGGTGCATGCAACGGTGGATGACTTCGTCAAGGGTCTCGACCCAGCGCTGTACGGCCGCATGATGGAAGTTCGCAAATCTAACAAGGGCGACGGCGAACCCGTAGACGCCAACCGACTCTCACGTGCGGATGAGCTTGCATTGGGAGAGATCATTTTCAATAACCAAGAACTTGCGGCGGGGTCGTACTCCTGTGCTCGTTGCCACGTTGCTGGTGCCAGCTATGGCCAAGCATGGCAGCCGTTTGCCCGACTGCAGAAGGGGTCGTTGGGGCCAAACCTTGAAGGAATCCAGGACATTTCTACCGAGCAACAACATTTTGATCTCATCTGGAACGGCATGAAGCCCGGTGTCGGCTACTTCTCTCGTAAGCAGGGCAACCCGCAGATGCCAGCGTTCGGTGCCAACCCCAATACTGGCCAAGCAGATAAGGGCATTCCCGATAAGGGCGCTGCTGGGCTGCTGCAATCAGAGCAAGTCTGGGCTGTCATCACCTATGAACGAAACCTGTCCAACGATTCCGCCGTGAAATCACCGGTAGCAGGAACCGAGAACTCCCCGACCTTCGCCGGTCAGCAGTAAAGGCTCTGGAGCAGAACATGTCATTATTTTCGGGGTATTTCCTCGCAGCAATTGCGTTCGACCCAACCATCCGCGGCGTGCTTGTGGTGATGGCTGCTGTTGGTGCGCTCATGGGATCTGTTTACCTACTCAACGCCACCAACATGGGAATCCGAACCGGCTTTCTCGTTACCGTCGCAGCGCTCACCGGATGGTGTTTCTCTCTTGGCATGTTCTGGACGATTTACGGAATCGGCATGATAGGTAAGACGCCTTCTTGGACGGCAAAAGAGATTAATTTTGATCGCAGTTCCGCAACGGTGACAGAACATGTCGACAAGCTGCCCAACACTGACCCTTCCGCCGGCCAAGTAAAATCAGCCCAAGAACTTCTAGCTGCCTATGAGACGAAGAACCCCGAGGTGCAGGCACAGATTCAGGCAACCGAGGGCGAGGGCTTTGTGCCCAAGTCGCTCACGCAGGTAGCCACCTTGGTTCCCGATCTGAAGACCCAGCTTGATACCCAGCTCGGCGGCTGGCGCATCCTCCCCGAGTCTGACTCTCGCCGAGGCGAGGCAATGGCAGCCTCGGATGCCGCCATTGCTGCGGCCCAAGTGTTTGGCACCGAGACCACGGCTGCCAATTACACTGTCAAAGACGTGTTCTTTTTTGGTGGCAAGACTGCAGCTGAACCAGAGACCATCAAGGGCGAACGATCAGTCCTGCAGAAGGCGATTCACCGTATTGAGACAACCCTGCAGGTAAAAAATCCGACGCTGTATGCGGCGATTACGATCCAGAAAAATGCCGAGGTTGTGGTCGCTCCTGGTGAGGCACCGCCGCCGGCAGAGATCGATACCACGGCCTCAACCATTACCGTGATCCTTGAGCGCAATCTTGGGAACAAGCGAGTGATTCCTGCGCTCTTTGCGCTGTTCAGCGGAACACTGTTCTTCGTGTTCTGTTGGATGCTGCACACCCGTGACAAGAAGGCTGCCGCAATGCGCGCTGCCTGGGACGGAAAGGCCAGCTGACATGGCTCAGTACCTTCCACTCATTGCGCTGTTACTCCTGACCGCTGGCTTTGGTGCGATCAGCTTGCTGACCTCAAAGATTCTGATGCCGGCACGGCCAACAGCGGCCAAGGTCATGGCCTATGAGTGCGGAATAGTTGATGTGGAAGAACCTCCAGAACGGTTCCCGGTCCGCTTCTATCTGATCGCCATGATCTTCATTGTGTTTGATATTGAGATCATCTTCTTTTACCCGTTCACGATGGTCTATCGCGAACTTGGCGGGTACGGCCTTGCCGCGATTCTGATTTTTTCTGCTGCGGTTTTCGAGTCTTTTTTGTATCTGATCAGCAACGGTGCTCTGGATTGGGGGCCGGTGAAACACCTGCGACGCTCCAGTTTGTTACTCGCTAGGGATCGCACCACCGAGACCACCATCCGCCGAGTTGGAGTTGATGGTCGTGAGTCGGGCGAACAACCCGTCGGTGACGCCGTGCGTGAGGTGGCCTAATGGGACTTGTTGCTGATGTCCAAGCTGATGGCCTTGCAGGCCTCGAGCACAACTTTCTAACGGGTCGCGTCGAGGACCTGATTCGTTGGGCGCGTTCACACAGTTCTTGGCCAGCCACCTTTGGGTTGGCCTGCTGCGCCATCGAGATGATGGCCACAGGTGGTCCGCACTACGACTTGGCTCGATTTGGCATGGAAGTCTTTCGGGCTTCCCCTCGCCAAGCCGACATCATGATCGTGGCTGGCCGTGTCTCTCAGAAAATGGCTCCCGTGCTTCGGCAGATTTATGACCAGATGATGGAACCGAAGTGGGTGATCTCTATGGGAGTGTGCGCTTCATCGGGAGGCATGTTTAATAACTATGCGCTCGTGCAGGGTGTAGACACCATCGTACCGGTCGATGTCTATGCCCCGGGATGCCCGCCCGGCCCAGAGACGTTGTTGCAGGCCATCGTCACGCTGCATGAGTTGATTGAAACCGGAGAGATCATGCGTCGCCGCCAAGTGACTGGCGCCGGTGCTGGTGTTCATCTCGATCCCGCTCAACAGTCAACCTCCTCGCCGTTGACTATCGGCACGCGGTGATGTCAGAGGCCGACGCCCCAGCAACCGATGAAGCCGCATCCGCAGAGGAGTCTGCAGATGCGGAACTCGTTGAGGCCCTGCAGCAGCCGGAACTTCTGCACGGAGTTCCGGTCAGTTATTCGCGTGGGCAAGTGGTGTTGCATCCCTCACGAGCTGAGTATGTAGCGCTGGTGAGCTCACTGCGCGAGTTGGGCTACTGGATGTGCGTCGACCTGTGCGGAGTTGACTACTTGGGCTATTCCTCGCAGCGGAATCTTCCAGATGGCATCTCCGCTGAGCGCTTCGAGGTTGTCGTGGGCTTGTTGAATCACACGGAGCGCAGCCGGATCAGACTGCGCGTACAGGTCCCCGAGAAGGATGCGCAACTGTCCACCCTGTTTCCCCTTCACCCATCAACAGAGAATCCCGAGCGTGAAGTGTTCGATATGTTCGGCATCCGCTTTGAAGGCCACCCCGATATGACTCGCATTCTGATGCCCGACGAATGGGTCGGCCACCCACTACGCAAAGATTACGAACTCGGCAGAATCCCCGTTCAGTTCAAAGGTGCGTCGACCGCGCGATGACAACTACTGATCTGAACACTCTGAACTCTGCTCTCGCTAGCCTCACCGCTGATGGGTCAGTCCTGCGGCTCTCCGAGACCGAAGCCGAGCAAAAATCCGGCTACCAAGCACCCACCGAAGAGGGCCTTGGCGAGCGGATGATCATGAATATGGGTCCGCAGCACCCCTCCACGCACGGCGTGCTTCGCCTTGTTCTTGAGATGGATGGTGAGACCATCACGCGCTCAAAACCCGTGATTGGTTACTTGCATACCGGCATGGAAAAGACCGGCGAGGATCTCACTTATCTGCAGGGGGCAACGAACGTCACGCGGATGGATTATGCCGCTCCGCTGTTCAACGAGTTGGTCTTCTCGCTTGCAGTAGAAGAGTTACTCGGGATTGAGATTCCCGATCGTGCTCAGTGGATTCGCATGCTCATGTCTGAACTCAACCGGATCAGCTCGCATTTGTTGTTCATGGCCACGAACGGCATGGATCTTGGTGCTGTTGGCATGATGCTGTACGGATGGCGTGAACGCGAAGAAGTGCTGCGCTTCTTCGAGGCCGTCACGGGGCTGCGCATGAATCACAACTACATCCGGCCCGGCGGAGTAGCAGCAGATCTTCCTGGCGGCTGGGACGAAGAACTTTCTGGGATTCTTGACATCATCCCGGATCGACTTGCTGAGTTTGATCTACTCATGACTGGGCAGCCGATCTGGCGTGATCGTCTGCAAGGTGTAGGTGTCATTACAGCCGAAGAGGCACTCTCGCTCGGAGCTACTGGTCCGATTCTGCGCTCCACGGGCTCTGCCTGGGACCTTCGTCGCGATCAGCCCTACCTCAAGTACGACCAAGTTGAGTTTGATGTCATCGTCGGATCGTTCGGCGACTGCTTTGATCGCTACGCAATCCGGCTCCAAGAGATTCGTGAGTCCATTCGTATCGTCCGCCAAATCATCGATCAGATGCCCGAGGGTGATTACCGCAGCCAAGACAAAAAGGTCACTCCGCCACCGCGAGCTCGTATTGACGAGTCAATGGAGGCGCTCATTCACCACTTCAAGATCTTCACCGAGGGATTCAAAGTTCCCGAGGGAGAGGTGTATGTCGCTGTTGAGAGTCCTCGAGGTGAATTGGGTTGCTATATCGTCTCGGACGGTTCCTCGAAGCCGTTCCGTATGCACATTCGTGGACCGAGTTTTGTAAACCTTCAGACTCTTCCCCACCTCATGAAAGACTCCTTCCTTGCCGATACGGTGGCCATTATCTCCTCGGTTGACCCCATCATGGGTGAGATAGATCGATGACTCGTTTTTCGCCTGCCAATCTAAGACTGGCCCAAGAAATCATCCGCCGCTATCCCGTCGCTAAGTCGGCAACCATCCCGCTCTGCCATCTTGCCCAAGAACAAGATGGGTACCTAGCCGATGACTCAATGGCGCAGATTGCAGAGTTAGTGGGGTGTTCCTCTGCCGAGGTACTTGGCACAGCAAGCTTCTACGAGATGTTCAAGATGCATTCCGTTGGCAAGTTCTGCTTGGGCGTATGCACCAATATTTCCTGTCAGCTACTTGGCGGGGAGGAATTGCTCGAGCATGCGGAGCAAACCCTTGGGATTCGAACCGGCGGAACCACCAAGGACGGCTTGTTCACGCTTGAAGATGTGGAATGCATCGCGGCCTGCACCGAAGCCCCGGCAGTGCAGGTCAACTACCGCTATTTCCATCGCCTCACCCCACAGGACCTCGACCAACTGATCGAGGAGCTTCGAAGCGGGGCACTTGATGATGTTGTTCCAGCGCACGGAACGCTTGGCAAAGTTCGCCAAGATCTGGGCGAGGATCGAATTGCGAATATCACTCCGCCCGAGGATCAGACAGAGCCAGTCTGGTTGCGGCGTCATCGTGAACTTGCCGAAGCAGCCGCTGCGGCAGATGCAGGTACTCCTAGTGCAGTAGGGAATGACTCATGATCGGGACCGTGACACCTGCGAGCAAAATGGCCGAAGGAGTACCAGCAGTTGTCTCTTCGCGGTTCGGAGTTCCAGATGGCCATACTCTGGCCGGCTACACCTCTTCGGGTAGTTACAAAGGCTACGAGGCAATTCGCCAAGTCCTCGAGATGAGTCCTGCGCAGGTGGGTTCGGTGGTCAAAGACGCAACCGTGCTCGGCCGCGGTGGGGCTGGTTTCCCAGCTGGGGTTAAGTGGGGGTTTTGCCCGCCCGGTGTGTGGCCTCGCTACATCGTCGTCAACGGCGATGAGTCCGAACCGGGTACCTATAAAGATCGCCTGCTGATGGAGCGCGATCCACATCAACTCATTGAAGGTTGCCTCATCGCTGCGTATGCCATCGGTGCCGCACAAGTCTTTTTGTATGCCCGGGGGGAAATGCCCCATGCGCAAGAACGCTTAGCGGCGGCGCTCAATGAGGCATACGCAGCAGGCCTGATTGGCAAGAACATTCTTGGCACCGACTTCAGCGTCGACATCGTTTTGCACTGGGGTGCGGGGGCCTACATCGTGGGTGAAGAGACTGCGCTAATTGAGTCACTCGAAGGTAATCGCGGCATGCCGCGACTCAAGCCACCCTTCTTCCCAGCGGCCAAAGGTCTGTACATGGCCCCCACCATCGTGAACAACGTCGAGACCTTGGCGAATCTTCCTTGGTTATTCAACCATGGGGTTGAGCAGTACCGCTCGGTGGGTACCGAGGCAAGTCCCGGAACCCGCCTGATTGCCTTGTCGGGGCATGTCAACAATCCCGGAATCTTCGAGGTCCCCCAAGGAACGACTACCTTCCGAGATTTGTTCGAAAGTGAGATCTACGGGAACGGAATCCGCACTGGCCATGAATTGAAAATGTTCATTCCTGGTGGCGCCTCTGCACCTTGGTTCTTCCCCGAGCAGATTGACTTGCCACTTGAGGGCCGCCTCATTGGTGGCCAAGGATCCATGCTCGGATCGGGTGCAGTGGTGGTTATGGACGAGACTACGGACGCCGTGCGTGCTGCGCTGCGACTCGTCAGATTCTTCGCTCGTGAGTCTTGCGGTAAGTGCACTCCCTGCCGTGAAGGCACCACCTGGGAAGAAAAGATTTTGCAGCGCATTCTCGATGGCCACGGCCGCCCGAGCGATATTGACCTTCTGCTAGATGTTGCAGACAACATCTCTCCAGGGCCGTACCCAGTGGCTGCTGATCCGAGCAATGACCTTGAAGCAATTCCATTCCCGCCCAGGCAGACCACGATCTGCCCGCTTGGACCTTCTTCAGTTGCGCCAATCACCTCTGCTATCCGCAGGTTCCGTCATGAATTTGAGGCAAAGATTGTGCAGCGAGATCTGATCTCGGTCAGTTCAGAGCCGTTCGCAGAAATGCCAGAGCATTCAAGTTTGTCGCATGAAACAGCGGGCCATGTCTGAAAGGCCCCGCAAGATTGAAATCACTGATCCCGTCACCATCACTGTTGACGGCCGTGAGGTCACGGCTCAGAACGGCGAACTCCTGATCGACGCATGCGAGCGTAACGATGCCTACATTCCCAGGTTCTGTTATCACCCCCGCATGAACCCTGTGGGCATGTGCCGCATGTGCTTAGTCGAGGTTGATACTGGGCGGGGGCCTGCTCTGCAACCCAGTTGCATGATTCCCGTTGCCGCCGAGATGGTGGTGGACACCAAAAATGATCAGGTCTCCAAGGCCCAAGACGGAATCCTTGAGTTTTTGCTTGCCAATCACCCCCTTGATTGCCCTGTTTGCGATAAGGGCGGCGAATGTCCGCTTCAGGACCAGACCATGGCCTATGGGCCAGGTGAGTCACGTTGGGTTGAAGAGAAACGCCATTACGAGAAGCCGATTGCCATCTCCGAAACGGTCTACCTTGACCGCGAGCGGTGCATCCTGTGTGACCGCTGCACCCGCTTTGCCAAGGATGTAGCGGGCGATCCGCTCATTCACTTTATTGATCGCGGCGCAGACACCGAGATTGCCACCTTCCCGGATGAGCCCTTTAGCTCGTACTTCTCTGGCAATACCGTGCAGATCTGCCCGGTGGGCGCGCTCACCGCAAAGCCGTATCGATTCCGCGCCCGGCCATGGGATTTAGAAGAGGTTGAGTCCACCTGCACCGGTTGCTCGGTGGGCTGCCGGATCACAGTGCAGTCCAGTCGCAATCAGGTGTTGCGCTTTCAGGGAGTCGATTCCGACCCGGTGAACTGGTCCTGGCTATGCGATAAGGGGCGCTTTGGTTTTGAGGGCGTCAATTCGCAGGAACGACTCAGTGAACCACTCATGCGCGGCACCGATGGAACACTTGCTTCTGCTCGCTGGAGCGACGCGCTCAGCGCTGCAGCGGCAGCGATTTCTGCCGCCGACCCGAGCGCCGTGGCGGTCATCGGTGGAGCGCAACTCACAAACGAGTCGCAATACGCGTGGGCAAAGTTGGCCAAGGGAATCATCGGTACCGACCATGTTGACGCTCAGCTTGGAGACGGCCTGCCGGCCGATCTGGTGTTGGGCCTCCCCGGGGCGACCATCGATCAGGTCTGCGCACCTGGTTCAACCGTGCTCTATATCGGCCCAGATCCCAAAGAAGAACTGCCCGTTCTGTACATCCGGCTAAAGCATGCTGCTGACGAAGATGGTGTGCGAATCATTGAACTCAGTCCGGCGCGATCTGGGCTCTCACCTTATGCGGCAGCCTCGCTTCAGTATCGGCCGGCTGACCTACCCAAGCTTGTTGACGCACTCCTGAGCGGAGAGCTACCCGAGGCTGGGCTTGCCGGGGTCGATGCAGAGGTTTTTGCCCTCGCAGCCGAAACCCTTCGTGCAGCTGAACAGAACCTGCAGGTGGTGATTGGCCGAGCAAACCTGGCTGAATCTGCTGAGTGCATCGCTGCCGCTGCGGGAGCACTGCGAGCCGCAGTTCCCGGCGCAAAGTTTTTGTCGGCGCTTCGCCGGGCAAATGTTCGTGGGGCGCTCGAGGCTGGGCTGTCACCGGGAATGCTTCCGGGTCGGACCAGCTTGGCTGACGAGGATCAGACTTGGACCAACCTCTGGGGATCCGTGCCGGAGGCTGAAGGCATGAATACAACGCAGATTCTTCAGGCTGCAGCCGCAAGTAAGATTGACGTTCTTATTCTGCTGGGGGCAGATCCCCTTGCCGATTTCGCTGACCGCACCCTCGCACGCCGGGGCATAGATGGTGCTCGCAAGGTCATCTCACTCGATCGCTTCCTGACGGCATCTACTCGTCAGGCGGACTTGGTGTTCCCCGTGGCTGGTTTCGCTGAGTGTGACGGCACCCACACCAACCTTGAAGGTCGCGTCAGCACCTTGAATCAAAAGGTGACGGCTCCGGGAACAGCGCGCACTGATTGGATGGTCGCCGCGGAACTTGCCGCACTTCTTGGCAAAGATTTGGGTGTTGAGCGTGACGCCGATGAGCTTTGGGATGAGTTCACCGCTCACTCGGAGGTGCACGCCGGAGTGAGCAGCGCAGCGTTGGCCGATCCTGCCGCTGCGGATGGCCTACTTCTTCGTCTGAGCGCAGCACCGTTTGTTACTCCAGTTGCGCCCCATGTGTCTCCGCAAAGTGCGTACTCCTTGCGCCTCATCGTCAATCGCACGCTCTATGACCAAGGTACAGAGATTCATCACTCTGACTCTTCCGCTGGCCTTGCCCCTGAGGCAACCGTTCGCCTCAGTCCTACTGACGCGGCGCCGCTCGGGGTCAGCTCGGGCACCAAGGTCACCATCAGTTCCCCGCATGGATCCATCAGCGCAGGAGCCGTTGTTGATGCTGGAGTTCCCAAGGGCTCAGCGCTAGTGCGTCACAACTTGGACGGAGCCGACCCTGGCTTGCTCATCGATATCTCTGATGTGGTCTGCGAAATCCGGGTCGAGGTGATCTGAGATGACTCCGATTCTTCATGACAGCCTGCTCGCTGGGATTCTTGCTACTGACCCACTGCTGAGTGGTGAGGTCGGCCTGACCACGCTGCTGGTGGTGCTCATCAAAGTAGTAGTGGCCTTTGTTGGCCTGCTCCTCTCGGTCATTTTGATGGTCTGGTTTGAGCGCAAAGTGATCGCAGATATGCAGAACCGGTTCGGGCCGAACCGTGCCGGACCGTTCGGTTTGTTCCAGACCATTGCCGATGGCATGAAGTTGATCTTCAAAGAGGATCTCATGCCAGAGCGCGCCGACAGATTTGTCTTCAAACTGGCGCCGTTCTTGTCGCTGGTGCCCGCATTCTTAATCTTCGCAATTGTCCCGATCGCGGGAAGCTTCAATGACGGCCTAGATGGCGTGGTCACCATCTTGGGCCAGCAGACTTTTATGCAGGTTGCTGATCCTCAAATCGGCATCCTTTTGTTCCTCGCAATGTCGTCACTAGCGGTGTACGGAATCATGCTGGCGGGTTGGGCATCGGGCTCGAAGTACCCCTTGCTGGGTTCGGTGCGAGCTACTGCGCAGATGGTCTCCTACGAAGCAGCACTCGGCCTAGCACTCGCCTCGGTGTTGCTGATTGCTGGTTCGCTTTCCACCAACCAAATCGTCAATGGTCAAGCTGGCTTCCGGTGGAACGTCTGGATGACTGGCCTCGTGCCGTTCGTGATCTTCACCATTGCTGCGACTGCAGAACTGAATCGCCCGCCCTTCGACTTAGTCGAGGCGGAGCAGGAACTCGTGGGTGGGTTTCATACGGAGTACTCCTCATTCCGCTTCGCCATGTTCTTTCTGGCTGAGTTCCTCAACACCGTGACCATGTCGGCCATTATCGTGACCTTGTTCTTTGGCGGCCCATCGGGGCCCACCTTTGGACTCACGAACTGGGTCGGCGTCTACGTTCTGCCGTTCCTCTGGTTCTTTTCAAAACTGCTTGTGTTCTTGTCCATGTTTGTTCTGTTCCGTGCCACTCTGCCCCGATTCCGCTACGACCAAGTCATGGATTTGGGTTGGAAGCTGCTCATCCCCGCTTCGCTCGGCTGGTTCTTGTTGCTCGTAGCAGTCAGAGTCGCTAGTGATCAAGGTTGGAACCTGCCCGCTACGGCTCTTGCCGCAGTTGCTGGTCTTTTGGCCGGTGGGTTCTTGTTGGTACTGTCCATTCGGGCTTCGGCTGCGAAACGCGCAGCACTCTCGCTGCCAGGAGAAGGATCCTGATGGGCTACCTAAACGGCTTCGGCGTAGTCATCAAAAAGTGGATTGGCGTGAAGTCAGACACCGGCGCCCGCATCACCACGCAGTACCCCGAAGAGACTCGTCCAAAGCCAGAACGCTTTCACGGTCGTCATGTGCTGAACCGCTATGAGGACGGCATGGAGAAGTGCATCGGGTGCGAACTCTGCGCCGGTGTCTGCCCTGCGAAGTGCATCTATGTGCGAGGCCAAGACAACGATCCACAAGATCCCACCTCACCCGGAGAGCGGTTCGGATTTGTCTACGAGATCAATTACTTGCGCTGCATTCACTGTGACTTGTGCGTTGAGGCTTGCCCGACCGAAGCAATCACCGAAACCAAACTCTTTGAGTTCGCGTTCACGAATCGTGCAGACGCCATCTATACCAAGGACGAACTCCTAGTCGATGATGCTGGTCACCCGCAGCAACTCCCTTGGGAGAACTGGTCGGGCGGATTCGACCCAGCGCGAGATAGCTCCGGCTGGATGCGGGCTACCTCGCCGAGTGGCGACGCAGACTTTGTGGGAATCGTTGCCTGGGCTGGCGAGCTTGGCTACGGGGTGCGGCCACCGCAGCGGGCAACGATCGAAGAGGAGTCTGGCCCCGTTCCTTCTGGCGCAGATCACGGCCACGGTCACGAAGAGGCCGAGCACCCCGAGGATCACGGTCAGCACGGAGATGCCGATCACGAGGATCCGGACTCCGAGCAGAACAACCTTGTGGAGGTTGAGCCTCCGGTTGTTGCAGCGGTAGTTGTTGAGCCAGTTGTTGCTGAAGCTCCAACAGAGCAGGAACCACTGCCTGAGCCGAAAACCCGTGGCCACTTCGACGCAACTTCCGAGGAAGTTCCCAAGAAGGGGAGGTTCCGCAAATGAGAGTTGAAATGTTTACCTTTCTTCTCACGGCAGCAATCTGCTTGGGCGGATCACTGGGCGTCGTGCTGTTGCGTAATCCCGTTCATAACGCACTGAGTTTGGTAGCAACCTTGTTTGGTGTCGCAGTGCTCTTCATTCAGCAGGGTGCGTATTTCTTGGCAGCGATTCAGGTGATTGTCTACGCCGGGGCCATCGTGATTCTGTTCTTGTTTGTGATTATGTTGCTCGGGGTTGATCGGGCCGAAGGGTTCGACCGCGAGCCAATCCTGGGCCAGCGTCCTGCAGCAGTTGCCGCTGGGGTTGCCATTTTGGGCTTGAGTTTGACCGCGTTGTTGTCCGTTGGTGCTCGAGTCACGGGGCAAGCTTCTACCCTTGCTGCGATTGATGGCACCGAGCCAAACATCAACGCACTCGCAAAGGTCCTGTTTACCGATTACGTCTTTGCCTTTGAGATCACCTCGGTACTCCTCACGGTGGCCGTTGTTGGAGCCGTTGTTCTGTCTCGCAAAGCAGGCCCAGCGATTGACCTCGCTGAGTTCCCAGATGGAACTACTGCAGCTTTGATGCAAGCCAAACACGAGGCTGCCTTCGAGGAGCTTGAATCGGAACCTGAAGCAGAGGCCGCGCTCAACACCGAAGATGAAACCCCCGAGGGTGAAGCTGAGATCACAGAGGAGGCTCTCCGCTGATGCTGGCATTGAATGAAACCTGGTACTTAGTGCTTGCAGCGATGATCTTTACCATCGGTGCGGTGGGCCTCCTGACCCGCAAGAATCCGCTGGTCATGTTCATGTGTGTTGAGTTGATGCTCAATGCAGTGAATCTGACTTTTGTCACCTTCTCGAAAGCCTTAGATGACATTGCTGGCCAAGCGATCGTATTTTTTGTGATGGTGGTGGCCGCAGCCGAGGTTGTGGTTGGGCTTGGGATCATTGTGGCCATCATGCGAAGGCGCCAGGGCGCCGATGCCGACGACATTTCTTTGATGAGGGGTTGAGCCGATGAATCTGATCTGGCTGATCCCATGTTTGCCCCTGCTTGGGTTTTTCGTCCTGCTCTTGGCAGGTAGAAAGCTTGGCGACCCGGGCGCCGGTTGGTGGGCAACCGGGGTAGTTGCTGCGAGTTTCCTAGTTGTAGTCAAGGTGTTCTTTGACCTGCTCGCTTTGCCCGCTGAAGATCGCTCCCTGACGCAGACTCTGTTCACTTGGATCCCCTCGGGAAGCTTCAAAGTCAGTATTGGATTTCTGGCAGACCCGCTCAGCATCTTGATGTGTCTGTTCATTACGGGAATCGGCGCACTGATTCACCTGTATTCGATTGGCTACATGAAGGGGGACGAGAAGTTCTCCAAGTTCTTCCTGTACCTCAACTTGTTCTTGGCCTCCATGCTGTTGCTCGTGCTAGGAGACAACTTGCTGCTTACTTTCCTTGGCTGGGAAGGGGTTGGAACTTGCTCGTATCTGCTGATCTCGTTCTGGCATACCGACCCTGCAAATGCCTCGGCCGGTAAGAAGGCCTTTGTTACCAACCGGATTGGTGACTTTGGGTTCATGCTGGGCACCTTCTTGGTGTGGGTCACCGTGGGTTCAATCAACTATGCAGACATCCGACCGGCAGCACCAATGATTGCTGCCGGAACTGCTACCGCAATTGCACTGCTCTTCTTTCTTGGAGCAGTTGGTAAGTCGGCACAGTTGCCGCTGTCAGTCTGGCTACCCGACGCCATGGCAGGACCAACTCCCGTCTCTGCACTCATCCACGCAGCCACCATGGTGACTGCTGGCGTCTACCTGATTACTCGACTGAATCCCATCATGGCCCAGGCCGGATGGGCCAATGATGTGATTGCTTGGACGGGTGCCATTACGGCCCTCGTCGCAGCATCGATTGCAATCGCGCAGACCGATATCAAAAAAGTTCTGGCTTACTCCACCGTCTCGCAACTTGGCTACATGTTCTTGGCCGTGGGAACGCAGAACTATGTGGCCGGAATCTTCCATATGGTGACCCACGCCTTCTTCAAGGCGCTGCTGTTCTTGGGTTCGGGCTCGGTCATCATGGCAATGTCTCATGAGCAAGATATGCGCAAGTTTGGAAACTTGCGCAAATACCTGCCCGTTACTTTTGCCACCTTTATGATCGGCTGGTTGGCAATTTCGGGAATCCCGCCGCTAGCGGGATTCTGGTCGAAGGACGAGGTGCTTGCTGGGGCATTCAACTCAGGCCCTGCCGGCCCTGTGCTCTGGTTCATTGGCCTGCTTGTGGCTCTGATGACGGCTTTCTACATGACCCGCGTGGTCATCATGACCTTCTTTGGAAGCGAAAAATGGCGGCTCACTGACGCCCCTCATGAAGCAGTCGAGTCCGCCGATGTTGAGACATCAGAGCTTGTTACTGCCACGGTTGCTGTAGCCGCACATGTGGATGGTCACGATGATCACCATGGTCTGAGTCCAGACCACACCCCGCAGGAATCGCATTGGACGATGACTGCACCACTGGTCATTCTTGCAGCGCTGTCCATCTTTGGCGGGGCGATCAACCTGCCGTTTGGCTCTGATTTCAAACACCTTGAACGGTGGCTTGAGCCCACGCTCGTTTTCCAACACGAACTTCCACCCGTGCCGGTATTGGTGCTGTTGGCCTTTGCTGCAATCGCCGTTGCCTGTCTCGGAATCTTTATGGCCTACTGGGTATACAGCAAACACAAGATTGCAGCCGAGAAAATTGAGCGGCCAGTGTTGGCGCATGCTTGGTACATCGATGAGACCTACGCAAAGGTTGCTGGTGGCCCAGGTGAAGCCGGCTTCCAAGGCGTTGCAGACTTTGATGGAACAGTGGTGGACGGCGCAGTAAATGGGGTGGGCGTCGGTGTGCTTGCTCTTGGCAATCGCCTGCGGCCCGTACAGTCCGGACTTGTGCGCAGCTATGCGCTCGGCATCAGCATCGGCGGGGCACTCCTGCTCGCCTTCATTGTCACGAGGATGAACCTGTGATTGGAACCCTCGTCCACCCATCCACGCTCTTGCTGGCCTCCGAGGTTGCAGAGGAAGCCGCAAACGCGTCTAATTTCCCGATGGTTCCGGCGCTCATTCTGACACCGCTACTTGGTGCTGCGATCATTGCCCTGATCCCTCGATCGCGCTCGGATTTGTATAAGCAGGTAGCGGTGATCACGAGCGTCATGACGGGCGCACTGTCGATTGCCATGCTGATTGCTTTCAAGACTGGTGAGTCTGGCTATCAGTTCGTGATTGACCAGCCCTGGATTAGCGATCTTGGAATCTCGCTGCACTTCGGCGTTGATGGCATCTCGCTCTTCCTTATGGTGCTGACCGGCGTGATCTTCCCGATTGCACTACTCGGGGCAAAAGTAGATCACGACCCTAAGCCGTATTACGGGTGGCTCATGGTGCTCATGGCGGCATCCATGGGCGTGTTCAGTTCTTTGGATTTGGTGCTGTTCTTTGCCTTCTTCGAGTTGGTACTCGTACCGATGTATTTCTTGATCGGATTATGGGGACACGGCAATCGTGTCTATGCGGCCACCAAGTTCTTCTTGTACACAATGCTGGGATCGGCGTTCATGTTGGTGGGCTTGGTCTCGCTCGCCGTCCTAAACGCTCGAGCGATGGGTGGGCCGATCACCTTCGACCTAGTAGAGATTGCCAAGAATCAAGCAATATCGGTGACCGCCGGACGCTGGATTTTCTGTGCCTTCGCCGTTGCCTTTGCCGTCAAAGTTCCGCTCTTCCCACTTCATACTTGGTTGCCAGATGCACATACCGAGGCACCCACTGCGGGTTCGGTGATCCTCGCTGCAGTGATGCTCAAGCTGGGCACCTATGGCTTCATCCGTTTTGGTCTTGACTTGTTCCCCGAGGCCTCACATTGGGCAGCGCCCGTAATGATGACCCTCGGTGTGATCGGCATCATCTACGGAGCGATCTGCGCAACCATGCAGAAAGATCTGAAGCGGCTCGTTGCCTATTCCTCCATTGCGCATCTTGGATTTATCGTGCTTGGCGTATTTGCGTTCTCGGTGCAGGGCCTTGAGGGCAGCATCTTGATCATGGTGAATCACGGCATCTCTACCGGGGCCCTGTTCCTGCTCGTGGGTTGGATTTACGAGCGTAGACACACTCGCAAGATTGCAGAGCTGTCCGGACTGCAAAAGGTGGCACCAATTTTTGCCGGGGTGTTCACCCTGGTGATGTTGTCAAGCATCGGGGTTCCTGGCCTGAACGGATTCCCGGGCGAGTTCTTAGTTCTCCTTGGTTCGTTTGCGAGCGCCCGCTGGTGGGGAGTTGTGGCAGTCAGCGGTGTGATTCTGGCTGCGCTGTACCTGCTGTGGGCGTATCAGCGCGTGTTCCACGGTCCCGTTACCGAGCCGAATAAGCGCTTCCGAGACCTACGCCTGACGGAGGGGCTTGTGATTGCGCCACTGCTGGTTCTGATCGTGTTCCTTGGTCTGTACCCCAAACCCATGTTGGACCGGATTGAGCCTTCTGTGCAGCGACTCTTGGTACATGTTGACCTCGAGGTAAAAGGATTCGACCTTCCCAAGACTGCGTTCATCGCACCAGCATCGCCAGAAGGTGTTGCGAACGCTGCAGAGGCGAAACTCGAAAGCTCTGGTTCGGGCAATACTGATTCGGGCAATACAGGTTCGAGTAACTCAGGTTCGAGCAGCACTGGGGGCAAGCCCTGATGATTGCTTTCTTGACTCAGAACGAACCCGTCAACTCGCTCGTTTCTGCCGCGCCAGCGGGAACCCCAGAGATTATCTGGTCGGCGATTGCACCGAATTTAATTCTGATGCTCGGCGGAGTGCTGCTCCTCACGGTGGTTTCACTCCTTCGAGGCAAAGCGCCATCTTGGTTCCCGGCCGCTTGGACCGTAGTGACTGCCTCGCTTGCACTTGTTGCGCTCTTTCCGCTCTGGGCGCGGGTGCAAGATGAGGGTGCGCAAACTGTCATGGCTGGAGCGGTCGGCCTTGACGGATTCTCGTTGTTCATCACGGGCATTATCTGCCTCTCAGTGATTATGGGCGCACTGCTACTCGAGGGCTACGTGCGAAGAGAGGGCCTAGAGGGAGCAGAGTGGTACGTGTTGTTGTTGCTCTCGGCAGCAGGCGGCGTCACGATGGCTTCGGCTAATGACCTGATCGTGATGTTTATCGGACTCGAAATTCTCTCCGTTGCTGCCTATGTGCTCACCGCGATGCATTCCAAGCGCATCTCCTCTCAGGAGGCGGGTCTGAAATACTTCGTCCTCGGTGCATTCGCGAGTGCTTTCTTGCTGTACGGAATTGCGCTTACCTACGGCGCCACTGGCTCGACGAACCTCATTCGCATTCAGCGTTTCCTCTCCGACACCGTCATTACGCAGAATGGATTGCTGCTCGCAGGCTTTGCATTCATGCTGGTTGGATTCGGGTTCAAAGTTGGTGCAGCGCCTTTCCATACTTGGGCACCAGATGTGTACCAAGGTGCACCCTCTCCCATCACCGGATACATGGCATCGGGAATCAAGGCGGCTGGTTTTGCTGGGCTGCTTCGAGTCTTTGTCGTCACCTTTGGACCAACCTACGGGCCCGATTGGCGCCCGATGGTCTATGCGCTTGCAGTGTTGAGCTTGGTGGTCGGGTCGTTCATGGCCATTGTGCAGACGAACGTCAAGCGAATGCTCGCCTACTCATCTATTAGCCACGCTGGCTTCATTCTGGTAGCGGTTGAGGCCTCATCTACTCAGGGAACCTCTGCGGCTTTGTTCTACTTGCTTGCTTATACCTTCATGGTCACGGGTAGCTTTGCAATCGTTACCATCATGGGTCGCACGGGTGATGGCACGCATGCGCTTGACGACTATCGCGGCCTTGGTCGGGCTCGGCCAGGTTTGGCACTGATCTTTACCGTCTTCTTGTTGGCCCAAGCCGGGGTTCCCTTCACTGCAGGGTTCCTGTCGAAGTTCTACGTCATCAATTCCGTGGTGGCCCAAGGGCAGTATGGGTTGGCAGTCATTGCCATGGTCTCAGCCGTTGTGGCGGCGTTTTTGTATCTGCGGGTAGTCGTTGCGATGTACTTCTCTGAAGATGCCGCAGCCGAACTCATGGAATCCAGAATCAAGATTCCTGTCGGGGCTTCTCTTGCTCTGGTGATCGCCATCGTTGGCACCCTCTGGTTGGGAATCGTGCCGGGGGCAGTGACCAGCGTTGCCAACGATGCAGTGGCACAACTCGTCGCGTTCACAAACTGAGATTGGCGCCTTGCAGCCTTTGGGCGGAGACCTTGAGATGCGCTGCTGTGACTCGAGTCCCGGTGCGGATGGTTTTGGCGGCGGTGTAGCCTGACGGAGTACGAAGGCTAGGTTTCGTGAGCGATATCCCGAATAAAGATCAAAGTTCGAAAAGCGCAAATAAGTCGCTCTCATTGTCCGAACTCACGCATGCAGACTTTGGCTTGGCCGAGGAGGATCCTCACTGGGAGGCCGCTTGGGAGGCCTATACGTCAGGTGAAGAGGCCGGTGAACCTAGAAACCTGGGTGAGCTGAGAGCCGTAGTCCAACTGCCGATGGGCCGAGTTGAACTGGCTGGCGCTTTTGATGAGGAGGTTCTCGCGGTCTTTGCTGACCTGATCACCCTTGACCCGACTCCGGATGATCTGAGGGAGGAGCAGTTCAGCGCTGTTCGCGATGAGATTCCGACCGCTCCCAGATTGACACTTCTGCCAGAGACACCACGGTCAGCGGAGTGGCGAATTCAGCGAGATGATCGGGGGATCGTTGCAAGCGGATCTGGGGTTGAGGAGTTGCAGACCACTCTGTGGGAGCAACTGCTGGCCCTATCCGTTGAACTGAATCCCGCCGCGATCCACTTGAGCGTGCCCTGTTTGGAACTGAATGGGCATGGTCTTGTTCTTGCTGGCGGCACGGATGCGCAGCGCAATGAACTCACCGATGCGCTCCTTCGCTGCGGTGCGAGCTACGTGACCCGTGATGACCTTGTGGTGCAAGAAGGCACTCGTTGCGTGTTCGGAACGCCGAGCCCGTACCGCTTCAAGTCCAACACGGGCCTGCGGTACTGGCAGGCAGCGAGTTCGCAGGCGACGGTGGTTCCGCGCACCTCGGTCGGACTGATTCTGGTTCTTACTCATGAGGATGCAGGTGCCGAGCTTGCGTTGAGCACATTGAGCTTTTCTCGCACCACCATCGAGATTATGGCCCTGGTAGCCGGTTCCGGCAGCGGCACGGGCACGCTCCCTGCAACGGCGCTCGAGGTGGTTGCACACCTTGTTGCTGGAGCTTCCTGTCTGAGTGCTCGCCCTCCGCAAACAGAATCAGAGCGCGATGACCTGGTGCAGCAACTTCAGGATGCTCATCCGCCGGATCGCCGCAGACTTGCCGTGATGTATCGGCTGCCTCGGCAGGATTCTGTTCAACCGAAGCTAGGGGAACCACTACAGGCCGATGCGC
>Ga0194041_10000034_pt1 | contig 48788 bp, 51 predicted proteins | sample JunL449m_MetaG_FD_160082 | JGI IMG/M metagenome (GOLD analysis project Ga0194041, IMG submission 160082) | Anoxic zone freshwater microbial communities from boreal shield lake in IISD Experimental Lakes Area, Ontario, Canada - Jun2016-L442-9m | ecosystem: Environmental > Aquatic > Freshwater >...
TGATGTAGGTGCGGCTCCCCCACTCGACACGCAGTGGCCCAATCAATGTCGCAGGGATTGGCGCGTACGAGAAGCTGATCGCTGTACGGCTATTCTGGCCCTCGCTCATGCGGCTGATCCTGCCACGTCGTCACGACTCCCGTCATCTGGGAGCACGCCGCGGCGCATAAGCTCACCGCGGATCGCACCGACCAGATAGAGCGACCCTGCGGCAATAATCGTTCCGCGCTGCTCAGCCGCCGCAAGGAGCGCTGCGTTGGGGTTTGCGGCGATCTGCACCTGCGCGCCAAGACCGGCGGTGCGCGCAACAGCAGCGAGTTGCTCTGGTGGGAGTGAGCGGACGTCACCAACAGAGGTGCAAATAACGTGTGCGGCGCGCAGCGTTGGCGACGTAGCGAGGGCGGCACACACCTCGGCCACTGACTTGTCGGCCATCACGGCAAGGATCAGCACGGGTGGCGTGTTTCGAGCACCGGTAGCACTGAGCAGGTGCGGCGCAAGGTCGGCAAGTGCGGTTGCCAGAGCAGCGGCGCCATCTTCGTTATGTGCGCCGTCAAGGAGGAGATCGCGCTCATCACCCCCTCCGAGTGCGTTCGGGATTAACTCCATGCGGCCGGGCCAGCGTGCCGCTTCAAATCCGGCACGCATCTCTTCGTCGCTTACCGAGGCGATGCCTGCATCACGCAGCGCGTCGAGTGTCGCGGCAGCAACCGCAGCGTTCGCTCCTTGGTGGCGACCAAGTAGTCCAACACGCACCGCTCCACGACCCTCAAGTTCCACTTCAATGCCATCTCGCCCTAGCGAACGGGTTGTACCAGCACGCGCGATCGTGAATGGGGCACCTACGCGCTGGGCACGATGGCGAATGACATCAAGCGCACCGCCTCGTTCGCTCGCCCCAATGACGGCGCGATCGCCGCGCACAATAATCGCCGCTTTCTCTTTGGCAATTGCCTCAATGGTGTCGCCCAAGTATTGCTGGTGGTCTAGACCGACATTTGTCACCACTGCAACACCGCCATCCCATGCGTGTGTTGCATCGAGCCGGCCTCCGAGCCCAACCTCAACGATTGCAGTCGTGATCTCTTCCTGGCGCAGCGCTTCGAAAATAGCGCCGACAAGAATCTCAAACTCTGTTGCTGGCCCGACGCGCTCCTCAATCTGATCTGCGGCATTAAGGGCTCGTGCGACCGCCTGGGCGAACGGGAGTGGGGCAAGTGGCTGTCCATCGATCTGCACCCGCTCGCGATAGCTGACCAGGTGCGGCTTCGGCGTGGTCGCGTGCCGAATCCCCGCGGCACGCAGGGCAGCAGAGACAAGGGCAACGACGCTCCCCTTGCCGTTGGTGCCGGCGACGAGGGCGCCGCGGACCCCCGCCTCTGGCGATCCGAGCGCGCGAAGCAGTGCGTTCGATCGCCCCAGCCCCATACGAATGCCGAAGCGCCCACGAGATTCGAGCGCCACAAGGGCGGCGCGCCAGGCGTCGGCGCCACGCCCCTCACCTGCGGCAAGAATGACCTCAGCGCGAGCGCGCGCAACGCGATCACGCATCTCGAGAATCACCTGCGGGTCGCTCGGTTGATCGGGCATCGTTGGAGCGTAGCGGTCTCAGCGCGCTGCGTGCGAGAATCGCCCTATGGGACTCTTCCGTCGATCGAGTTCGAAGCCACCGCGGCGCGGCCTCCCTGGCCGCTCTGAGGGGTACACCCCACCCTACCGAGTTGAGTCTGCCTCTAAGCGATCTCAATCATCCCCACGCGGCGTTGGCGGAACCATCGCGACCACACTCTCAACACTCATCACCCTCTTCGTCATTGTCGGCGCGTTGGGCCTCGCCGCTATTGCGATCCCTTTCATTACATCAATCGGTAGCAACGGTTCGCCAACGCCACCGCCCGCCTCACTTGAGCCAGGACGCCCGACGCTAAGTGAGCCGACGGACCCCGTCACCGCCGCTGCGACCGTCACTGTGCGTGGCACGCTGCCGCAAGATCTGCTGAACCAGAGTGATGCGATTATTCGCATCATCATCACTCGCGATGACGGCTCAGTGATTACCGGTGCCGAAATCAAGATGCCGAAGACAGCTGGGTTTGATGTAACGCAAATTCCACTCTTGGCTGGGTCGAATGTGATCGAAGCGGTTGTGGTCGTGAACGGCACCGAGGGGAGCCGCTCCGCTCCTATTACGATCGTTCGCGATACATCCCCGCCGGACCTCACCATAACCTCGCCTAAACCGGGAGCGATCATGAACGGTGACGCTGTCACCGTCACGGGGAAGACGGATAAAGACATTGATATTCAGGTACGCAACGAGACAACTGGAACGATTGATAGTGCTCGCTCTACCGCGAAAGGCGAATTCGCTCTTGATGTTTCGCTTCGAAATGGTACCAACGTGCTCACAATTACTGTAACGGATGCAGCCGGAAATCAAACGTCAACGGGAGTTGAGATCTCTACGACCGCTTCGGTAGGACGCGTGACAATTGTTCTCAACCCAGGAACGATCATCCTTAGTACCAGGAAAGATTTCCGCATTACTGCGACGGCAACCGATTCAACTGGTGCGCCTGCGGCAAATGTGCGCGCCTGCATGTTAGTCACCGCCGCTGATGCTACTCCATTTCCTCCACCGGAAACTTTGTGTGTGAACTCAGACGTCAATGGCCGCGCCGCCTGGAACTTCAGCTTCCCAGAAAATTTCAACAAAGAGGGGCGTGGCCTCGTCACTGTGACGTATGAGCTCAGCGTGGGTGACCCAATCTCGGGCGTGCAGAGTTTCCAGGTCTACTTGGTGAAGCCGTGAGTGCTGCGCCAGCACTGACGTGGCGATGCCCAACCTGTGGCGCAATTCAAGAGGAGTCTGGTCAGTGTTGGGTGTGCAAGACACCAACCGCCTCATGTGGCAGCTGCCGACACATGCGTCGCTCCGTAATCGGCAAGATCTCGTATTGCGGCATCGACAAGAAGCGACGGCTCGTTGCCGAGAGTGATGTAAAAGAGTGCTGGACAGCGCCAGTTCCGCTGCAGGCCGCGGCGCAGCTTGAGCGCAGCGTCGATGGCAGGCCAGCGGAGCGCCCCCGACTCACCTGGGCGAGCGGCGGACTTTGGGAGGGGCTAGAGGCCTAGCCCTACTACGGACATCCGGTGATCGGGGTGTTGACTGGTGCGCTCGAGACGATCGTAATGAGACTCCCAGGAGCGACGGGCACCCCCGCAAGTGGTGAGAAGGTGTCAATCCGATTCGTCACATCAAGCAGTGATGATGCTGCATCAAGGGAGAGGCCGAGGTCTGACAACTGGGTGAGCGCATCACCGACACTTGAGCAGTGCAGATCGGGCACCTTTGGCCAGCTCGCCTCGCTCGGGTTCACCGACGGGCTTGGTGATGGTTCAACGCCAAGCGAAACCACGATATCTATCGCCGTTCCGCTTGATACCTGCACTCCGGGGCGGGGGTTCTGCTGCACCACATCACCAACGGGAACCGTTTCAGAGTATTCAGAGAAGGTCGAGCCGCGCACAAGTTGCGCGGTTGCCAGCACCGACATCGCGTCGGCCTCACTCTTCCCACGGATATCGGGCACCACAACGAACCCATTACCAGCAACAACCCGCACTTCAATGATGGTGTTCAGCGGCACTAGCGTCTCGCTCCCAGGAGACTGCGACAGGATTGTGTCAACGGGTTGATCCGCAGAGCTCACTCGCTCCACCACCTGCACCCGTAGGCCGAGGTGCTCAGCGATGGGGATCGCCTCCGCAAGGGTCAGGGTCGTGAGGCTTGGCACCTTCACGTTGTTATCGGGTCCGCTCCCTGCTGATAACAAGCGCAGCGCCAGGATCATGCCGCCAACCAAGAGGAGTGCCGTGAGGGCAACGCCGCCGATCGCCAGAAGGAGCGTGCGCAGCGACAGAGAGTCCCCCTCACCGGAGGGAGCCTCGCCGGAGGGAGCCTCGCCGCCGATATCTCGTGGGTCTGGGAGCGTCTCTGGCTCACCAGGACCGGCCTCGGCCGCAACGCGGGCGACACGTGTACCTGCAAGGGCGCGTGGCGCGCCCGCCGCTGGGCCGACAGGCCGCGATGGAACCGCAGTTCGATTCGCCTGCACAACGTACGTCTCTAGCGCGTCAGCGGCGGTAGTCGCGTTGGCGTACCGCTCATTCGGCTTCGGTGCCAAGAGCCGCATCGTGATCAGGTCAAGCTCCTGTGAGATATCGGGTCGAATCTCTCGTGGCGATGGGGCGGGCGACTGACCGCGTCGCTCCTTCAGCTCTGCGCCGCTCAAACTGTCGAATGGGCGGTGACCAGGTAAGAGCTCAAACAGCACGACGCCGAGGCCGAAGAGGTCTGATGAGGCCGTCTGCGGTCCACCGGCCAGCACTTCGGGGGCGAGGTACCCAACGGAACCCTCTGGTCGCTGGCCACTGCGCGCGGCGGCCTCACTGCCATCCACTTCGTGCATCGCCTGTGCGATACCGAAGTCGGCGATCTGCGCGCGACCCTCTCGGTTAATGAGAATGTTCCGTGATGAGACGTCGCGATGAATGATGCCGCGTACATGCGCTGCAGCAAGGCCACGCGCCACTTGCGCAGCGACCGCGGCGGCGCGACGCGGCACGAGTGGCCCAACGCGCCGCAACATCGACGCCAGATCTTCGCCGTCAACAAACTCCATCACGATCGCCGGCGATTCGCCCTCTGGTGCAACGTCAAACACGGCGGCGACATTCGGATGTGCCACGATCGCAGCGGCGCGACCCTCGGCGCGGAATCGATCAGCGGCAGCGGCAGAAGTGGCGAGTGGCGCGCGGAGGACCTTAACGGCAACGTCGCGACCGAGCGCCTCGTCTGTTGCACGGAAGACAAGTGCAGCGGCCCCTTCGCCGATCAGCTCCTGGAGCCGATATCGACCTGCGACAAGGTCACCAGGTTTCAACGTTCGCTCGTCGCGCTCTGGCGGTGTCATCGCGTTCGCTCAGCTTCGGCAGCGATCGCTCCGCGCACAACGGGCCCATAGACCGGATGGTCAAGCGCAACATGAAGGTTTGCGCGTAGCCAACCCTCTGGTGAACCAACGTCGTATCGCGTCCCAGAGAAGTAGCGCGCAACTACTGGCTGCTCCTGCGCAAGAGTGTGAATCGCGTCGGTAAGCTGAATTTCTCCATTGAGGCCGTGCGGCGTCTGCTCAAGTCGCTCGAAGATCTTTGGGCCAAGGATGTAGCGACCAACAACGGCTAGGTCTGACGGTGCGTGCGCGGCGTCGGGCTTCTCTACAACGCCGCGAAGCGGGATGGTGCGCCCCTGGTCGCTTGTTGGCAGCGTGGTGTCTGGGTCAACGATGCCGTAGCGGTGTGTCTCGGATGGTCCGACGCGCATCACGCCAAGCACCGACGCCTGCGTCGCGACATAGGCCTCAATGAGTTCGGAGAGCGCGGGTGTCGGGCCGAAGATCAGGTCATCTGGAAGCATGACTGCAAACGGCTCATGCCCTACGGCGTCCTGGGCCATCAGCACCGCGTGCCCGAGACCGAGCTGCTCCTTCTGACGGATCGTTACCAGGTGCACCATATCGGCGACCGCACGGACGGCGCGCAGGTGTTCAATATCACCACGCTGCTCCAGGATTGCCTCGAGGTCGGCTGAGATGTCGAAGTGATCTTCAATTGCCCGCTTATGTTCGCTTGTGACAAGAATGACTCGCTCGATCCCTGAAGCGACCGCCTCTTCAATGGCGTACTGGATGGCGGGGCGATCAACGATGGGTAGCAGCTCCTTCGGAACAGCCTTCGTTGCGGGGAGGAAGCGCGTGCCCCATCCGGCAACCGGGAGAACTGCGGTGCGGATCTTCATAGGGGCCTCCGTGCGGTGCTGGGGCTCAGGATACCAGTCACCCCTCGCGGCGAACCCACCGCAAGAGCGCTCGGACTGGCCGCCCAAGGAGCGGGAGGCGCACCTCGCTGGAGCCTTCAACGCTAGCCAGGAAGCCGCAGAGCAGGAGCAGCGCCCCGATCAACTTCCCGACCTGGTACCCCTCGGTGGAGCCGGCGCGATTCAGCGTATCGGTGAGGCTCGGCACGAAGGCACCAAGGGCGATGAGTGCCGTGGCTGGAACGCGACGATTGAGGGTGCCGGCACGCCACGCGCGCCAGGCATCGGGAACGCTGCGGACGAAGTTCACGGTGAGTGCCACGGGGGCAATCGCCAGGTTGAAGAGCAGCTCGTCACCACGCTGATCCGGATCGCTGGAATACGGGAGCACGCGGCGCTTCGGCATAAACACGTAAACCGAGAAGAGGGCGCCAGTCAGCAGCGCGAGTCCGCCGCTCACATTCAAGATTGGTGTGAGTAGGCGGAGCGCTGGCGGGAGCAAGAGCGCAATCGGCGCACCGGTCGCGGGGTCTGTTGCCCATCCTGGCGGTGGAAGCGTAGCGATCACGACGAGTGGCACGGCGATCGCACTCAGCCCCGCGGTCAACGTGATGGCAACGCGCGCCCAACGGGCATCGCCCATATACGAGAGCCAGCCGATCAAGACGGCAGCGCCCCATGCTGTAAGCGAATAGACGAGCGCCGTTGGCCCAGCCGACGGATCTTCTAGCCGTCGTGCGACCAGAATCGTGAAGAGGCCAGAGAGGGCGATACAGAGTGCATACCAATATCCGAAACGCGTCTTCGCTAACAGGAGAATTGTTCCCGCGCCGAGCCAGCCGGCGGTCCAGACCGCGCCGAAGAGGTACCAGACGCGATAGATCGGTTCACTCCAACCGATTACGGCGGCGAGCGCTTCAGCGCCAGCGGCGATCGAGAAAGCAAGCGCACCAACACCCCACGCCAACTGATACGCACCACGGCGCGTTCGATACTGATCAAAGAGGAGCGCCGAGAAGAGCAGTGCGAAGAGCGCGGTGAGCGCTGGAAGGAGCGTCGTCACGCGGGCTCCGGCCTACGCCGGAAGAAACTCGTGAGCATCGTGATGCAGCCCGTCGCAGAGTCCAAGCTCGGCGCCGGCGCCGTGGGGCAGCCGGATTGGACGCATGATCTCGCGCACGCCACTGCGGCTGCAGCGGAGCCAGCCACGCACCGCCATCCAGCGCGGTGGGCAGGCGGGGTCAGTGCAAAACTGGAATGGCCCAGGATTGATCGGTGACGCCTCACCGAACGACGGGGCAACCTCGGTTGCGGTGGTGTCGAGCACGCTAATCCGGAACGGGGTGCCCTCAATCTGCGCAGAGCAACCGTCGCAGCGCGCGGCACTATTCTCAGCGATGATTGTAGGGATGCGGATGCCGTTCACTTCCATAGTGCCTCTGATCGTACCCGAGCCTGCTGCGCCCTGGCGCCGAGCCCTCCCTATCACCCTGGTCTTCGCACTTCTTGCCGCGGGATGCGGCCCAGCGGGCGACTCGACCGACCCGGCCGCAGCAGTCGCTGGCGACGGGAAGCTGCAGGAGCTTCTCATCCGTCACGACTCTCGCGACCCCGCCTATCGCCTTGAGGGTGGTGCCGTTGAGGTTGGCTCCACCGTCACACTGCAGGTTCGCACCGGCACCGACGACGCGGTGAGCGTTGACCTTGCAGTTGCCACACCGTTCGGCGGCTCCTCGACGAAGAGCCCGGCGACGCGCGTCGCGCGCGGAGTGCCGTGTGCCGAGGTGGGTACATCCGACCGTGGGGCGAGCGCAGAGATCAGCAACCTCGTCGCTCCCGATCCGATCCTTGACGCAGCCAACGGACTCGGCGACGCACTCTGCGACGTATGGAGCGCCACCATTGCAGTGGGGAGCGAGCCGACGGCGATCGGCTATCACTTTGAGATCGCCGACGGCTCCGCCGCGGTAAAGCTCTCCGACGACAACATCAACGACCAAGGGCTCGGCAGCACCTCGCCCGCCAATGTTGGCGGCGACTGGGCGATCGTCGTCTCGCCGAAAGGGTTCACCGCCAGCCCACTGCTCAGCGGCTCAGTCGTCTATCAAATCTTCCCTGACCGATTCGCCAATGCGAACCCGCTCAACGATGGTGGCGCGCAGCGTCGCTACAAGGGGGTGGCGTCAATCATCCCGTGGAATACGATTCCAGCGACCCCACCGAAGGGTGAGGATTTTTACGGCGGTGATCTCGACGGCATTCGCCTTCGCCTGCCGCATCTCGTCTCCATTGGCGTCAACACGGTCTACCTCAACCCGATCTTTGATGCGAACTCCAACCATCGCTATGACGGCAACGACTACCTGCAGGTAGATCCGCGACTCGGCGGCAACGCGGCGCTGCAACGACTCCTAACAGCCGCACAGAAGCTGAACATCGCCGTCATCCTGGATGGTGTCTTCAACCACATCAGTTCCGACTCACCAATCTTCGACCGCTATGGGCGCTGGTCAACGGTCGGCGCCTGCGAATCGGTTGACTCGCCGTATCGCGACTGGTTCATCTGGACAAAGGCCGCTGGGGCAAAGGGTCCATGCGCGGGCGCATCCGGCCCAAATACGGCGGGCTATGTGGGGTGGGCAAACTACGACACGCTTCCGGTGCTAAATAAGAACAACGAAGCGGTGCGCGCGCTCATCCTCGGCGACGCCTCAGGCGCACCGGCGGCCACACTTCTCGCCTCGCCCGCCGGCGACGCGGGCGTAGCGCGCTGGTGGTTGCAGCAGGGGGTTGCCGGCTGGCGCCTCGACGTGATGCCAGATGGCAGTTTCCCTGATGGCTTCTGGCAGGAATTCCGCTCCATGCTGAAGGCCACATCGCCGAACGCGCCGATCATTGGCGAGCTCTGGAATCGCCGCGATGCACTCCGCCTGCTGCGCGGCGATGCTGCCGACGCCACGATGAACTATCGCTTCCGTGATGCGGTGCTCGCCTATCTCGGCGGCAAGCCTGCTGCGGGCGCAACTGATAGTACGAACCGGAGTGCGGTGCTCTTCATCCGTAAGTTGATGGGGATCGCTGAGGATTATCCGACGGCGGTAACGCTTGCAAATCTCACGCTCGTCGACTCACACGACACCTCGCGATCACTCTGGGAGTTCACACCCGGAGATGGCCGCGACGGTAAGGAGGTCGCCGACAACCTCTCGGTAGGAAAGGCGCGGCAGCTACTCGCCGCCACAATGCAATATCTGCTGCCCGGTTCACCAACGATTTATTACGGCGATGAGATTGGCGTGAGCGGCGCAACAGATCCAGATGACCGTCGCACCTTCCCAACGTTGCCGACAGACCCGCGCAACGCACACCTTGATGGGAGTGGGGCTGGTGGGCGCCGCCCAGCACCGCTCCCTGCGGCGCGTGCCGCAGATCTCACCATGCTCGCCTGGTACCAGCAGTTGGCGGCCATCCGCGCCGCACATCCGCAGGTGCGCGGCGCCTCCGTTGACTGGCTCGCCGTTGGCGCGAGTGGCGCGACAAGCCGTACCCTCCTCTTCTCGCGCCGCGCTGGTGGCGTGGCTGGGGAGCTTGCCAAGCTCAGTGACGCCGGCTCGTGGGCAGTGGGTGACCTCCTCGTCGCCGTCAATGCCAGTGGCGGAACTGAGCAACTCACCTTCAGCCTTGGTGCTGGCATCCACCTCCGCGAGGTGGCCCGATCGAACGGCACGGCTGGTGCGGGCGACCTCACCACAGGGGTCGACATCCCGGCTCGCACCGCAATCATCTGGGAGGTCGTACCCTAGGCCCATGAGGAACCCACAGCGATGAGTGCACCAGCCAAACTGCGTAGCCGCCTACGCGGCGTCGTCTCGCTCGGCACCTTCGTTGCCGTCATCGTCGCGGTCGGCGTCTCGCTCCTCTACCTCGGCTGGGTTGCCACGATCCGCAACGCCGATCAGATCGGCGAGCTCTCTGTCGGTACCTTCGTGGTTGGCCTCTCCTGCGCCTTCGCGTCACTGATGCTCACGATCAGCATGATTCGCGCGATTCGCAGCGCCCGCGACGGTCGCGCGATGCTCGCCGCCCTCCTCGCAGGTGGGTTCGCCATCGCCGCCGGGATCGCCCTCGGCGCCTCAAACATCCTCGGCAAACTCGCCTCATAGGGGCGGTGCCCCAAGAGCGGTGCTACGCTGCGTTCCGCGCGCCCCTGTCGTCTAGAGGCCTAGGACGCCACCCTTTCAAGGTGGAGATCACGGGTTCGAATCCCGTCGGGGGTACCACCCCACCGCGCGACCCTCTGCATCAGCGGAGCTGAAAGATTGCCCCGCTCACTGGTGGCAGATCAAACGCCACGGTGCCATCGTCGAGCAGCGTCGCCGAAGCGGTAATCCCATCCCAATCCAGCCGGACAACCTCACGTACCCCGTCGACCTGTATCTGCACGCGTGTGGGGCGATCACTGGTGTTAGTCGCCACCACCATTCGACGGGCCGCCACCGACTGAAGCGATAGCGAGACCCCTTCAAAGCCGACCGGATCAGCGCTCCGCTCAAAAACGAGCACTGGCCCCTCGGCGTACAGAACCCGCAGCGCACCTGAGCGCAATACGACATGCGCATGTCGCGCCGCTACCGCACCGCGCACGAAGGCAAGAAACGTCGCCGCCTCGGCGCCGACCGAGGCGAGGTCTGCAGGGAATGGGCCCCGGTTCGCCGGGTCGTTCGCACCAAGCGCGCCGAGTTCGTCGCCGTAATAGATGCACGGCGCCCCAGGCAGGGCGAGCTGCAGCAGCGTCCCTAGTTGTGCCGCAGCCGCACTCCCGCCCAGGATGCTGCGTAGGCGCGGCGTGTCATGTGAGCCAAGTAGATTCAGCTGCACCGCGGTTGTTGCCGGGTGGTACCAGCCCATGATGTCGGTCAACAGTGCGGCAAACTGCGCCGCATCGAGCTCGGGGCGTTTGTACGTGTCGTTGTGATCACCAAGGTCACGCGCCAACCGACCGTGACCCGCATACCCAAGGATCGCCTCGGTGAGCGGGTAGTTCATGACCGCATCGAATCGATCGCCAGTGAGCCATGCGTCGGCGCGCTTCCAGATCTCGCCGACGGTGTAGGCCTCGGGGTTGATCTCGCGAACGCGCGTGCGGAACTCCTGCCAGAAGCTCGCGTCGTCAATCTCTTCTGGCACATCGAGACGCCAGCCATCTGCGCCGAAGCGAATCCAAAACTCGGCGGCTTGCAGCAGGTGCTCACGCGCCGCTGCGTTTCCAACGTTTATTTTCGGAAGTGCGGGGAGCTGCCACCACGCCTTGTACCCGAGTGACGTCTCCAGTTTGCTCGCGATGCCACCGCCAGCACCGCCGCTCTCCTTCGCGTACCACTGCACCTCTTCGGGATATGCGATCAGCGGTCGATCGCCGCGCAAGAACGCCTCGTCGGTGTAGAACCAGTCCACGTAGGGCGACTGCGCGCCGTTCTCGAGCACATGATGGAACGGCCAGAAGCCGCGGCTCGCGTGATTGAAAACGCCGTCAAGAATGACGCGCATATCGCGCGCGTGTGCCGCATCAAGAAGTTCGCGCAGTGCCTCGTTCCCACCGAGCATCGGATCCACGTTGAAGTAATCGTACGTGTGATAGCGATGGTTAGATGCACTCGAGAAGATCGGGCAGAGGTAGAGCGCCGTTATGCCCAGCTCTTGCAACTCGCCGAGTCGCTCCGTGATGCCACGAAGGTCGCCGCCCTTAAAGCCGTGGCGTGTTGGTGCCGTATCCCACTCTTCGAGTGGACCTGGTTGATGGGTTCGCGCGGAGCGCGCAAATCGGTCGGGGAAGATTTGATAGAAGACAGCGTCGCGCACCCAGGCCGGCGTGTCAGGCCCCGCGGGCCGTTGCGAACTCACCCCTTAACCGAGCCGACCGCAAGTCCGCCCGTAATGAAGCGCTGGCTCAATAGGTAGACGATCGCTGGTGGCAGCGTGAGCATGATCGAGAAGGCGGAGACGAGTGGCCACGGAATCGCCGACGCGTACGTGCCGGTCATCGCCGAAAGTGCCATCGCAAGGGTGAAGTCACGCGGCTGTGTGAGGAACATCCAGGAGTAGTAGAACTCCGTCCAGCCGCTAATGAATCCAAGGAATCCTGTTACCGCAATAGCGGGCACCGCAAGCGGCAGCACGATGCTGCGGAAGATGCGCGCCTGCGATGCGCCATCTACCGCCGCAGCCTCCTCAAGCTCACGTGGAATCGTGTCGAGGTAGCCCTTCAGGTTCCAGATCGCAAACGGGAGCGAGCCCGATACGATGGCAATGCCTACACCGAGTTGTGAATTGCGCAGGTTGAACACACCGAGGATCGGCAGGTTGAGCTTGATCCCGTTCAGGGTGACAAACAGTGGCGCAAGCGTTGCAACCGCAGGCAACATCAACACGCCAAGGATCACCAGCATGATGAAGGTGCGCCCCTTAAATGCGAGGCGGCTGAGCGGATAGGCGGCGAGCACACCCAGCGAAACGCTCGCGAGCGCCGTGCCGCCAGCAATCTTCAGCGAGTTGAAGGCGAGTTCAAAGAACCCGATCGGGTTGCTTGTTGGCCGATCAATCACCTTGAGGTACGCCTCAAGCGTTGCGTCCTTCGGAATCAGGTTGAGCCCGTCGGGCCGGATCAGATTCAGCGGTGAGAGTGAAACGCTAAAGACCCAAATGATCGGGAAGAGCACGGTAATCAAGATGCCAATGGCGGCGAGCTGCAACACAACTTTCGTGAGCAGCGATGGCTCCCGGGACGAACGACGCTTAGAAGTCGTCATAGCGCGCCGTCGCCTTCGAGAGGCGGTTAGTGATCAGGCTGATCGTGAGCAAGATGACGAAGAGCACTACTGCGAAGGCGGCCCCGATCGCGTAGAGCTGTCGCTCATTCACGAGTCGGTACGCCTGTGTCACGAGCAGCTCGGTCCGGCCGAATGGCCCGCCCGCACTCATGAAGTAGGCGAGGCTGAAGAGGTTGAAGGTCACGACAAAGCCGTAAATAGCGAAGGGGACCATCGCCGGCCGAAGGTAGGTGAGGGTGATCGTCTTGAACGATGCCCACTTGCCGGCCCCGTCGATCTCCGCCGCCTCGTAGAGGTCCTTCGGGATCGCCTGCAGTGCGCCAGTAGCAACAACAGCATTCAGCGGCCATCCGAGCCAAATGTTCGCGACCAACATCGCGTAGTAGCTCAGTGGTAGCGGAATGAAGCTGATCGGATCTTGGACCTGGCGAAGCCAATCAAGCTTAAAAGTTTCCGGCGGAATGTGAAAGAGCTGCCCGACCATCGCCAGCAACATGTTCACTGCGCCCGCATCTTGGTTGAACATGTTGCGCCACGTCGTCGCAACAACGATCGGTGGAATCAACACGGGGAGCACGTAGAGCGCGCGGTAGAGGCGCTTCAGCTTCAACCCAGGGTGATTCAACAGCAGCGCGATGGAGACGCCAAGAATGATATGGATGGTGACGTTGCTCAGCGCCCAGAAGATGTTGTACAAGAAGAGTCGCAGGAACGAGTAGTTCGGAATTGCCAACTCACTCGTCAAAATTTTGACGTAATTCTGTAGTCCAACCCAATCTGGCGCCGGTGCGCCTTGACGCAGGTTGGCGAGCCCGTAATTGGTGAACGACATCCAGAACTGGAAGATCAGCGGATAGATGGTGACGATTGCCATGACCACCATGGCGGGGGCGATAAACATATACGGGGTAAGGGAGCGTCGGTTGACGCGTGTGAAGATGCTCACTCTGCCTCCTCCCCTGCTCGTAACACCGAGATAGCAATTGGGGCGGGAGCCGAAGCCCCCGCCCCAATCGCGGTTACACCTAAGCGGCTAGCTCGAAGCTAGCAGCCGACTATGGCCAGAGGCCAGCGTCGGTGTTGGCAGTCTCCATGGCATCGCATGCCGTGGCGGCTGCATCAGCACCAGCGGCGCCGGTCTGCAGGACGCTGTCCCACGCCGAGCCGAAGTTGCCCCAGTAATTGTTCATCCACGCCTCAACAGGACGTCGGGTGCCCGTGGCGATCGCAGCTGCGAAGGCCTTGGTGACCGGGTCCTTGATCTCGATGGCGGTTGATGCTGGCACGTGGCCGGCACCGTCAACCATGATCTTGGCGTAGTCAGGCGAGGCAAGGATCGAGGCAACCTTGATTGCCAACGGCTTGTTCATGCCTGCTGCGTTGATGTGCCAACCGTCAACACCAACCATGCCCACCGAAGGAAGGCCGTTGGCGCCAGCTGGGAACGGAGCAACCTGCGTGCCCGGGCGGGCCTTCAGGTAGTCCGCAAGAACCCAGTTGCCGTTGAACATCACGTCAACGTCACCGCTCATGTACTTCTGGCCAAGGTCGCCGTCGTTGCCGTCAACAACTGCACCAGCAGCCTTGAGGCTCTTGACGTAGTCCATGGCGTCGCCGATACCCGTTCCGCTGAAGCAGCCGGCGTGGCCGGTGCTGTCGAAGATCGAGCCGCCGAAGGCCTTGTACCAGCCCCAGACGTGATACACGCCGGCAGGAACGGCAACCTTGCCGCCGTTGTCAACGTAATCCTTGAACGCCGCAGCGGTTGCTGGTGGCGTTGCAATCTTTGCGGAGTCGTAATACATCACGACTGCCTTAAGGCTCTCAGGAACGAGGTAGAGCTTGCCGCCGATGGTTGCACCATCGAGAGCCTGCTGCGAAACCGTCGAGAGGTCCTTGGTGTCCGTGATTGGCTCGAGCAGACCGGCCGTAACCAGGTTGCCAAGCTCATCGTTCGGAGCAATGAAGAGGTCTGGTCCGCCGCCGGCGGCAGCCTCTGTCTTGAACTTCGTGAAGATGTCGCCGAACGGCACCTCGACGGCAGTGATCTTGATCTTCGGGAATTCCTTCTCGAATTTGGCGAGCTGAGCAGCGAAGGCGGTGCCTTCAGCCGAGCCGCCGGACGAGCCGTAAGCGTGCCAGAGCGTTACATCACCCTCGAGGCCGCTTGCCGATGGGGTATTGCTCCCACAGGCAGTAGCCACGACGGCGAGCATCGCTGCTACAGCAGCGAGCTTCCAATTCTTTCGCGCCATGCGATGGTCCTCCTTCTTGCGGCGTCTCCCCACCAGCGAGTCGTCGCGTAGGGCGCCAGCAACTGCTGACGCCAACTTTGGTTTAGGGTCGCCCTGCGACCCAGTGGTGCACTAAGGGTAGGGCTCCCCGTGCTCTGGCGTCAATGTGGTTCCCGCCCCGTCGTGAGCGCGGGGTGTGGGGAAACCTCATGTCAGCCTGCCTGCGGGTGCTGAAGGGGCGCTCGTGGCATCCTGAGGGTATGCCGATCGCCGTCGCCGCCTTTCTCGCGTACGCCCTCCTCCTGCTCGCAGGGCTAGGCCTCACGCTCGGCAAGATCGTGGAGCAGGCGACCGCCGCCCCGGTCACCCTCCAGGGGGTGGTCTGGATGGCCTTGATCGCCGCCTGCATCTTCACGATCACGCTCGTGTGGCAGCGTAAGGAGGCGGGGCGAGGCTTCGCCCTCGGACTAAGCACGATGCTGCTCCCCGCGGGCCCCCTCATCGCCCTGACCGTGGGGAACTGGCTCCCTGGCCTCCCCCCCGTCGTCCTGGCACTTCTTTTGATCCGCGGTCTGCGGGGTGCCCCCGCCCGCGCCTGGCTGAACGAGCAGTGAGCCCCGCTCCGATTCGTCGGATTGGCGACCGCGACCGCCGCCCCGAGCTGGCCCTTGCTGGGGCTTTCGACTCGCCCCTCGATGTGCATCTCCATACCCTCCTCTCCCCCGACTCGGAGGTGCCGCTCCAGGTCTACCCCGCCCTGGCCATCGCCTTGGGGATGCCCCGCATCGCCCTCACCGACCACCTCGACTTCGACCCGCGTGAGGAGGGGGCCACCCTGGCGCCGCATCAGCAGCGTGTGGAAACCGTGGAGGCGTTGCGGCGGGAGTTTGGTGATCGGTTGGAGATTCTGCTCGGCGTCGAAATCTCGTACGAGCAGCAATATGAGACGGAGATTCGCGAGCACCTGCGCACCAACAAGTACGACCTAACTATTGGCAGCGTGCATCCAGGGATTGACTCGCCATTCAAGCGCTCACTCGCGGCGAACTGGGCGGGCCACGACGCACATGACACCGCGCCGTATTTCGCAGAGGTGCAGGCTGGGATTCAGAGTGGCCTCTTCGACATCGTGGGACACATGGACTACGTGCGGAAGTACGTCTACCCACACATCGACACGCCAAGTTTTGAGGCAGCCGCCGACCTGTACGAGCCTGTTCTTACGGCGCTCATCGAAACGGGGACGGCACTCGAGATCAACACGTCGGGTTGGCGACAACGCACAGGCCTCCCGTATCCGTTGCCGCAAGCGGTGCATCGCTATCGCGAACTTGGCGGCGAGTACATCGTGACAGGATCAGATGCGCATCAGCCTGACTGGTTTGCGATGAACTTCGACCGCGCGCGCGACCTACTGCTTGCTGCAGGTTTTGAAGAGCTGGCAACGAAGCGTTGGAAGTCTGCAGGCGAACAGTGGCCGATTCCAAAGCGCTGACCCTCACGGTGCTCGGCTCGGCCGGCGCCTATCGCACGCATGATGGTTCGCGCGCCTCGGGATATGTAGTTCAGCACGGGAGCACATCGCTCGTCCTTGACTTGGGCCATGGGACGTATGCGCCACTTGCGGCGCATCTCGGCGTCGGTGGGCTGCCGCAGCTCAGCGCCGTTGCAATCTCGCATTTGCATCCCGACCATTGGGTTGACCTTGCGGCGCTGCGACATGCCCTGGTGCACGGCAACAGGATGGAGGGTGACGCGCGAAGTGTGCCAGTGATCGCGCCGAGCGGTCTCGCCGCACGACTCGCAACGCTGCTCGATGACCGCACCCCAGAAGAGCAGGCTGCAGGTGCGCACAGCCCTGCACAACCGTTTGCAATCTCTACTTGGCGTACCGATGCAGCCTTGCCGCCGCTTGGCAGTGGGCGATCTATCTCCTTCGGTGATCTCACGATTCAAAGTGCGCGTGTTCGACATACCGGCGAGTCGTATGCACTACGAGTTGCTATCGGCGATCAGGCTGGGGTGACGTATTCAGGAGATGTGTCGCACTGGCAAGATCTCGCAGCGATTGCACAACCTGGGGACACACTCCTCTGTGAGGCAGCCGGTGGCGCAGCAGAGTGGCGAGAGGGCGACACGCACCTCACGGCGTACGGCGCTGGCAGGGCTGCGACAGCATCACGCGTTACGCGACTGCTCCTCACACACTTCGGCGCAGAGGTTGACCCAGTGGAGGCAACCCGCGCAGCGGCAACAGAGTTTTCTGGTGAGATCGTTTCAGTGCGTGAGGGGGATCGCTTCGAGATCTAGTAGGCGCGCATCACTCTGGTGGCAGCGTCGGATCGGTATTAGCAAACCCGCGCTCTACTGCAAGGGCTACGTGCCCGCTCTGATCAACTAAGACATATGCGCGAATCACATCAAGGGCGTCACCGGCTGGAATTTGCATGGATGGGCGAATGTCATCCGTCACAATTAGCCAGAAGGTTCCTCTGAGTTCTGGTGCGTCGGTGCCGCCACTGCTGAGCGTGATCAGGCGAACGCGTGGCGTTGGGCCCACTGGCGCATCGTCGGAGCGAGCTGCGCGAACTGCGCTCTGGGGCGAGATCCCGGCCAACACAGTGTCGGCGCTCACAGCCGCCCATCCAGCTGGGAGTGGGAGATCGAGCACTCGAATGCGATCCGCTTGCGTTCGAAGCAAGAGCGCCCCTGCCAAGAAGGTGACGAAGAGGAGCAGGCCGACCCGCGCGATCTGTCCACGGGTTACTGGGGCTGCCAGCACCGCCCCCTCTGGTGGGCGTGTTGGCGGGGTGCCTGCCGGAGCCGTCTCAGATGTCATGGCGCCATCGTGCCAGAGTTCGCCGCTACGATTCAGCCATGAGCCCATCGTCGGCACCAACCTCTCGCTCCGCAGCGCTGCCGCGCGACCCCCTGCTCGGGCTCCCGCTCCGCCATACCGTGCGCGATGCCGTGGCACGCGCCCTCCGACGCGCCGTTGCGAGCGGCGCCCTACCGGCCCCTGATGACGCCGCCGCACTTGATGCACTCGTCGCTGGCATCGAGGTGGAGATTCCTGGCAATCGCGATCACGGCGACTACGCCTCCAACATCGCCATGAAGGGGAGCAAAATCCTCAAGCGTGCGCCTGCGCAGATCGCAGCCGCAATCGCCGCGGAGCTCACTTCCGAAGCCTCGGAGCGCATGCACGGCGGCAGTGGCGCACTCGGACCGATCGCGCACGCCGAAGTTGCAGGACCAGGCTTCTTGAACCTCCGACTTCGCGCCGGCCTTCTTGCCGATCACCTCGACGCCATTGTGCGCGCGCCGCTGTCGTGGGGGCACCTTGCCGTTGCCGCAGGCACACCGGCATACCGCGTCAACATTGAGTTCGTCTCTGCGAATCCCACCGGGCCGCTGACCGTTGGTAATGCGCGCGGCGCATTCGTTGGCGACTTGTTGTCGCGCGTCCTTGAGGCCGCTGGTCAAGATGTCACTCGCGAGTACTACTTCAATGACTTTGGTGAACAGGTTCGACGACTCGGCGAGAGCGTTATTGCCCTGCGCGATGGTGTCGCCGTTGCAGAGAACGGATACAAGGGTGAGTACGTTGGAGATCTCGCTGCAGCTATACCGTCCGACGTAGCGATGCGCGCTGCTGCTGCGCCGAAGCGAAGTGGCGAGATTGATGCGGAAGGGTATGACGGCACGATCGCCGATGACGAGATTGCGGTGATTGGCCGATGGGCTTCGGAGCGGATTCGCGCCGGCATTGAATCGTCGCTGGCGGTGCTCGGCGTTGAATTTGATGTGTGGCGCTCTGAAGGATCGCTCTACACCGATGGCTTTGTTGATCGCGCGATTGCCAAGCTGCGCGATGGCAACTGGCTCGAAGAGCGCGAGGGTGCCCTCTGGTTCAAGAGCACCGCATTCGGCGACGACAAGGATCGCGTGATCCGAAAGTCGAGTGGCGCATATACCTACTTCGGTTCAGACATCGGTTACATCGTTGAGAAGTTCTCACGCGGCCATGACCGTGTCATTTATGTCTGGGGGCAAGATCATCACGGCACGGTCGCCCGATTACGCAACGCCGGCGAGGCGCTCGGCTTTGATAAAGAGTCGATTGAGATGCTCCTCGTTGCCTGGGTGCGGTTCGTTCGCGACGGCATTGAGATGAGCATGTCGAAACGTGCTGGAACATTTATCACCCTTGACGAACTACTTGAAGAGATTGGTGTGGATGCTGCGCGTTGGTATTTCGCTTCGCGCAGCGCGACGACGGCGATCGATTTTGATATTGAGGCGGCGAAGGCGAAGAACAGTGATAACCCCGTCTACTATGCGCAGTACGCACATGCACGAATGTGCTCCATCTTGCGGAAGGCGGCCGCTGAGTCGCTCGTGCCTACGACGGCAATCGGGAGCCTGCTTGACGATCACACCTCACCTGAGGCGAAACTGGCGCGCGCGATCGTGCGCCTCCCTGAGGTTGTCGAGGATTCCGCCACGCATCACGAGACGCAAGGGGTGACGACCTACGCGACAGAGCTCGCGACCGCCTTCTCTGCCTTCTACCGCGACGCGAAAGTGGTCGACGCCTCAGCGCCTGAGCGCTCAGCCGGCAGGCTACGGCTCGTGGCGGCGGCGGCGGCGAGCCTCTCCGCCGCGCTCCGACTGCTTGGCATCTCCGCCCCCGAGGAGATGTAGCCGAGCCCTGGCGAACGGGCGGCCCCGTGGGGGATTGATTGCGAACTCTTTACCCGATCCCTCGCTGCAGATTCACCTAGCGGGCAGATGATGGGTTTCGGCTCACCGGACCTCCCTCCCGTGATCCGACCTCCAAGCCAGGAGGGCCGACGGGCATCGACCCTCCTGGCATACCTCCCCCTCTCATCAACCTTGATGCGACGGCGTGCCGCGGCGCGTGGGAGAATAGGGCCATGGAACTCACCTATTACGGTCGTACCTGTGTCCGCATCCGCAGCCGGGAGGCGACCGTCGCCTACGACCCGTACACCTCGATCGTGGGGCCGACTGGGCGCGGCATGAGCGCCGATATCGTGACCCTGAGCCACCCTGACGACGCCCCGCTCTCCCGCGTCAAGGGGCGCCTCGCCCCGCGCGATAACCGCACCCCCATCGCGACAAGCCTCGACAGCGCCATCATCCTCGAGGGACCGGGCGAGTACGAGGTGAAGTCGGTGCTGATCACCGGCATCCGCAGCTACCGAGACGAGCATCGCGGCCCCGCGGCACGTCACAACACCGTCTTCGCCGCTGAACTCGACGGCATGCACGTTGTGCATCTCGGTGATTACGCCGATGGGCTCACCGCCGAGCAGATCGGCGAGTTGCCGGGCTGCGACATCGTCCTCGTCCCTGTAGGCGGCGAGCTCTCCCCGCAAGCTGCATCACGCCTCATCAGCCAGATGGAGCCAAAGATCGTCATCCCGATGTCGATGGTCGACGACGCCGGCAAGGCCGCCGCGGCGATCAAGGCATTCTGCAAAGAGCAGGGCCTGGCAACGCCGCCACCCGCACAGCAGAAGCTCGCCATCACCATCTCTGCCCTCCCTGAAGAGACAACGACCGTCATCATTGAGGCACGTGTTGAAGGCCTCGGCGGTGCTGAGACAGCGGCCAGTGGAACGCTCGGCCTCGGCTGATCTCTGCGACAGACTGTTGGCACAGCCAACTGTTCTACTCCAACCATGAGTGACCTTCGCTGCATCACCTGCAAACGCGACATCGCCCCCGGCGAGCCAACGTACGAAATTCGAACCTTCCTTGATCCCCTGCCCCCCGGCGGTGTCGCCTGCTCGAAGAAGTGTCAGGAGCGTAAAGAGGACGAAAGTAAGCAGCGCGCGATGCTCTGGTATCAATCGCCCATGAACCCATTTGGCAGGGGCAAGAATGAGTGACGGCGACATGGGTGGTGACGATGACGGCGGAGCATTTGATCTAAACCACAACGGCACCTCTGCGGATGAACTTTTGCTATTCGCCGCGATCACTGACGACGATGGGGCCACAAGTACACCTGGTGGTGGCCCGGCAAAACGCTCCGGCTGCCTGCTCCCGGCCGTACTCTTTGCGCTCTCTCTCTTCGTGCTCCTAGCGATCTAGTACGACGCGCTCCCAGCCGCCGCTGATCTGCAGCTCATTCGGGTTACCACCTGCGCGCAGTGCGCGATCTGGAAGTAGCCCGACAACCTCTGTTTCGCCAATCTCAATGCCTCGACTGTGTGCGGCGACACGCACGCGTTCACGAATTGCGTGCAACGTATCGTCACGATCGGTGGCCTCAAGTAGGTCATGCAGATTCATCGACACTTGTGCGATTCCTTTACGTACGAGTGGAAAGCCGAGCGCCTGTAGCCCACGCACTCCACCAGGTGTTGCGCCACGGATCTCTCGTGCGATCTCTTTAGAAACTGCTAGAAGTTGTTCGGCATCGGCGCCGGTGAGTGCAATATTCCACGCCGCCATCAGCGTGCGCGCGCCAACGGCGGTTGCCCCAGCAGTTGGGTGTGGCTCGAGTGGACCGAAGTCTGGCGCACCACCAATTGCCGCCTGGTGTGCCGCGAGCTGTTCAAATCCACCGCGCCGTAACGTTGGCAACGAACGTCGCTCTTCGTTGCGCGCTGCCGCGCCATAGAGATGCACAGGGAGACGTAGTGTTTGCGCGAGCGCGGCGCCAGCCACGCGGGCAATCTCAGCGGCCTGCTCAAGCGTTGCTGTTGGTGAGATCGGCACAACCGGCACAACATCAAGTGCGCCGATGCGTGGGTGCACGCCGCGACCCTCTCCTGATTTTGCTGGGCTTGAAAGATCTATCAATGCGACGGCGATGCGTGCGAGAGCGAGGGTTGCCGCCACTAGTTCAACGCCGCCGGCTCCTACATACGTGAACACGCTCCGATCGTGATCGGCATCGCTATGCACGTCACGGAGCGTCACGCCAGAAACTGCACGGATCGCCGCAGCTGCCTGCCGCAAGATTTCAGGGTCGCGCCCCTCGCTGATGTTCGCGACGATTTCGAAGTGCGCGCTCGGCGTTGTCATTAATCGAGCGTACGGCGCATTACTGGCCAGCGCCCATCAGGGCCTGTCGCTGCAACGGTGAAGCCAAGGCGCTCCCAGAAGCGTTGCGTAGCGGCAGAGGTGTGCTCTGGATCGGCGACGTCGGATGGCTCTTCTGGGTAGGCCTCTGCGGCGGCGAATCCGGCGGTGCCGAGTCGAGTGAGCACGCCGGCCACCAGCGCGCTGCCGAGCGCACTCCCGCGCGCCGCTGGCACCACGGAGATGCAGGTGATGATCGCTGGCGGTGGGCTGTCGGGGAGATCGGGGTAGCGATCGCGCAAGCGTTGCGCGCGCGGAAAGGCCGAGAGGGGGCCCGCTTGGCAGTAGGCGACTGGTTCTCCCTTGGCGAGAAGTACCCAGCCCATCGGTCCACTCACCGGAAGTTGCCGCGTGAGTAGTCGCAACTTCGGTGGCTGCCCAGGTGCTGCGGCAGCGTCGCGCAACGCCTCTTCACGCGTTGGCGGCTCGGGTTCGAATGGATTAAATGCTGGCGCCTGCTCGACATCCGCGCCCAAGAATGCGGCGAGAGCGCTCTTCCCCCCTGCCGGTGTGCTGGCGCGCGCCGCAGGGTTCGGTGCTGCGCCGCCGCTGGCCGAAGCCTTGCTGCCACGATCCGCGTCCTCCCACCAGGTGCAGGTGGCGTGATCGGCGCTCGCGTTGGCGCACGGCGGCACGAGGAGCAGCTCATCGGCGCTCTCCACGCCGACCAGCTCGAACCCATCACCGATGTTGATTCTCATCGTCTGGGATACTACGCCGCATGAGCGATCACGGGACTCCTGGGCACAGTTCACACGGCGAGGCTGACGATGCCCCGCTGGGCGCCATCAACCTTGCTGCATGGGGGGCCGGTGCCCTCGGTATCGCAATTGGCCTCCTGACGGCGGCCGTCATCGCGATCGCCGCAGGGGCCCTCTAGCTCAGCCTCTCAACTGCAGTCGCCGTTAGCGGCGACGTGCCGTTCGCTTCGTGGCCACTCCGACGCCCATCAGTCGGCGCAGCAGCGCGAAGAGTGGCGTGATCGTTCGACCAAGTAGGCCACCGGCGAGTGCGCCAACCAGTGCGATCGGCACGACCACGATGACGAGGTTAATCGCCGCAATGATCACCGTTCGACCAACCGATACCAGATTCGCGACCGCGCGTGCAACCTCTTTGCCGAGATCGAATCCACTTGTTGCGTTTCCGATTGATGAGCCAATTGGGCTGATCGTCACCGAGACCGTGGCCATGGCGACCTGGTCGGCGAGCGCTGCGCGCTGTGCATCGTATGACTCAATGTCGCTGCGCACTGCGGTGAGCTGCGTCTGCACTGCAAGCACATCCGATACGGTCGTCGCTCGCGACATCAGATCGAGAAGCGCCGTCTCTGAGGCGCGCAGGTTTCGCAGTCGCGCCTCAAGGTCGACGAGCTGCATCGTTACCTCGTACGTGCTGATCTGCTCCGAAAGAACGGTACCTTCTGCTCGTAGTGCAAGCACCGCCGCGTCAAACGATGCGGCAGGGACACGGAATGTCACGGTGAGGTACGGGGTTGACGTGTCGGTGTAGCGATAGCTGCCAGAGACGTATCCGCCCTGGCTCTTCACCACACCCGTGAGCTTGGTAAGGGTGGCATCGACATCCTCAACCTCGAGGCTGAAGGTCCCTGTGCGAATTACATCGATGCGGTCACCAGCGATGGGGCCGCCACTTGGAGCTGCGGTGGGCACGCCGCCCGGATCGCCTTTTTCTATAGGGGTAGAGGCTCCGCCGCTGGCGCCAAAGAGGGCGCCGAATCCGCCGCTGGTGGAGAGGGTTAGTACGAGTGCAGCCACCACGCCAATCTTTGCGGCAGAACTAAACGTCGGGAGGGTCAGCGATCCGATCTTCATGGGGTGCACCTCAACTTGAGCGTCCACAGGGGAACGCCTCACCCCCTTAACGCTGGCTAATGGCGTGGGGTTCCTGGGCACAGATCCGAACTAGAAGAGACCGACGATCTCCCCGCCGTGTTCTAGATCAAGGTCGATGCGTTCGCCGCCGGGAGACTTGTTGAGACCGGGCATCAGGCGCATGTCGCCACACACCGCGGTGATGAAGCCTGCGCCGGCGGCCAGGGTGACCGCCTTCACGGGGACCCGGAATCCCGTTGGGCGCCCGAGCTTGCTCGCATCGTGCGAGAGCGAATACTGGGTCTTCGCCATGCAAATCGGGAGGCGCCCGTATCCGAGCTCTTCGAGACGCGCGAGGCGCTTCGCCGCAGCGGGCGCAATATCGACGCCGTCGGCACCATAGATGCGCGTGGCAATCGTCTCAATCTTCTGGGCAAGTGGAGCGTCATCAGCGTAGATCGGCGCAAACTTTGCCTCACCTGAGGTAGCGGCGGCCCACGCCGCTTCAGCCAACGTGGCCGCACCAGCGCCGCCATCGGTGAAGTGCGTGGTTACCACAGCGGCGCGAGCCCCTGCGGCAAGGGCAACGCTGCAAATCGCCTCGTGTTCGGCGGCGGTGTCTGTTGGGAACGCATTCACGGCCACAACCACCGGGATGCCGAAGGCGCGGACGTTTTCGATCTGCTTCACAAGGTTCTGAGCGCCAGCCGTAACGGCTGCAACGTTCTCGGTGCTGAGCGCTGGGTCAAGCGGCTTGCCAGCAACAATCTTGCCGACGCCACCATGCATCTTGAGCGCGCGAACTGTTGCCACAATCACTGCCGCGTCAGGAGCTAATCCAGAAGCGCGGCATTTAATATCGAAGAACTTCTCAGCGCCCATGTCAGCACCGAATCCTGCCTCGGTCACAACAATCTCGCTCGTTGCAAGTGCGGCGCGATCGGCAATGATGGAGTTGTTGCCATGCGCAATATTTGCAAATGGTCCGGCATGAACAAATGCGGGACCACCTTCAAGTGTTTGCAGCAAATTCGGCTTAATCGCATCGCGGAGTAGCGCGGCCATGGAGCCAGCGACTTTTAGATCTTCGGTGGTGACAGGCTTGCCGTCAACAGTTTCGGCGACCACAATGCGGCCGAGCCGCGCACGAAGGTCGGCGAGATCTGATGCAAGCGCGAGCACGGCCATCACTTCGCTTGCAACCGTGATGACGGTTTCAGATTCTCGTACGACGCCGTTCTCGCGACCGCCGAGGCCGATGATCGTTTTGCGGATCGCGCGATCGCTAATGTCAACGACGCGTGGCCACGTGATGCTGCGCAGGTCAATGTTGAGCGCGTTGCCGTGATGCAGGTGATTGTCAAGGAACGCCGCCGCAAGATTGTGTGCTGCGCCAATGGCATGCACATCACCGGTGAGGTGCAGGTTGAACTCTTCCATGGGGATGACTTGGCTGTAGCCGCCGCCGGCGGCGCCGCCCTTGATACCGAAGACTGGTCCGAGGCTCGGTTGGCGAATAGCGACTGCGGCGCGGTGGCCAATCTTGTTGAGCCCCTGCGCGAGCCCAACGGTGGTGGTGGTCTTTCCTTCGCCGAGCGGCGTTGGGCTGATCGCGGTGACCACAACGTACTTGCCGCGCGCCCCGCTCTTCTCTAGGCGCTCGATCCCTTCGATGGAGAGCTTCGCCTTCGTGCGACCGTACGGCTCGACCTCATCGTCGCGAAAGCCGAGGGCAGCCGCCACTTCGCCAATCGGCTTTGGCGTGACGCCACGTGCAATCTCAAGATCAGAAGGGAATCCCATGCCGTGAGTCTACGCTCGCCCGCGCACGAGGCGCTCGGCGGCCTGCGCTGCGTGCAGCGCCAAGATGGCGCTCGTCATTGGTCCCACGCCCCCAGGGACTGGGCTCAGGCCGCCCGTCTCGCCGAGCTGCGCCTCAACACTGGGAGCGTCAACGTCACCCACGATCGTCTCGCCACTCGGGTGAATGCCAACGTCAATCACGACGGTGCCAGGCGACACATGCTCCCCGCGCACCAAGCCGCGCACGCCCGCGGCGACAACCAGCACGGCGGCGGTGCGCGTGACCGCGCCAAGATCTGGGGTCTTGGAGTGGGCGACCTCAACATGCGCCCCTGCTAGCTCCAGCAGCTGCGCCACAGGGCGGCCAACGATCGCGCTGCGCCCGACGACGACCGCGGTCCGCCCCTGCAGCGGGATCTCGTACGCACGCAGCAGCTCCATCACCGCCGCCGCGGTGGCGGGGAGGAGTGAGGCGTCATGGGTGCCATCGGCAAGCTGCTCCGCGTTGACGAGGGTGATGCCGTCAATATCTTTCCCGGGTGCGATCGCGGCAGCAACAATCTCTCGTGACACACCACTCGGGAGTGGCGATTGCAAGATGATCCCTGCAACGTTTCGATCCCCAGAGAGAGCCGTCAACGAGGCAAAGATCTCGGCTTCAGTCGCAGCCGAGCCTAGCTCCACACGGCGTCCGAGGAGTCCGGTCGCACTGACCTGCTTCAGCAGTCGGTCGACGTAGAGGAGCGAGTCGGGTTCGCTCGTTGCAATCACCACGGCGATCTCTGGCGCAGCCCCCTTCGCATCGGCGATTGCTCGTGCTGCGATCTCAGTGGCTCGCGCGGTGATCTGCTTTGCAAATGGCTGTGCTGCGAGGCGTTGCGTCATCGTGCGCTACGACTGTGTGCTGCGCTCTAGCGCGGCAATAGACGCAGCGGTCTGATTCGCGAGCGTCGCACGCGTCTTTGGGCTGTCAATGAACGGAAGATTCACCTCAATGTTCTCGGCGGCACTTAAGCCGGCAGCGCGTGCAAATCGCAGCGCGACTTCGAGGTCGCTTGCGGCACTCACTAAACTGCGACCAGTCAGTAGCTGCGCAGCCTCTGCAACAGAGGTGATCGCGCGAAGCGTGTGCAGTGGAACCTCTGCGGCGCGTTCGGCCGCTACAGACATTGCACGACTGCGCTCCTCACGCTCATGCTCTTCACTCTTGGGAAGTCGCATCGCCTGTATGAACGTGTCATACGCGGTTGCATCGTCGTCAGCGAGTGTGAGCAGGTCGCTGCGAAGAGTTGCCATCTGCGCAGCGGTGCGTTGCTGTAGTGCGGCGTCGGCGCTCTCGGGGCTCTTCTTTAGTGAGAGCCCGGCAACCATCTCCACGAGTGCGGCCGCAGTTGCGCCACTGACTGCTGCGGCAGCTCCGCCACCAGGCGCTGGTGTGGGCGCAGCGAGTGCTGCAAGAAAATCAGTGAGGGTGTGCTGTGCGATTGATTTCATCTGCGCATCCTATCGCGAGAGCCGCGCAGCAGCGGCGCAAGGTGCTGGTTAATCGGCCTGTAGATCGCGTGGGCCGTCGCCGTGTCGGCGAGCAAGTGAGAGGGCAACGGCAAGAGAGATGATGAGTCCAGCGAGTACGCCGAGCTCCCAGAGGATCGGCTCAAGGTTGCCTCCATCGCTCAAGATGCGCTCAGCCTGTGCGGTAACGAGCAGCACGCGTCGAACCACCGCGACAAGACCGATGATGAGAAAGGGCTCAAGGATGAGTTGCGTGCGCGCAAGCGAGAGTCGCAAGGTATAGAGCAACTCCGCAATGATGAAGACGAGGAGCACGCGATCAAGAATCAGGAGTGCTGCATCAATGCCGCCATCTTGGATTCCCTTCGCAACGAGCCCAACGGTATCTGCGCCGATCAGGGCGATGGCAATCACCAAGACGCCCGCAAGGGCGATGTCGAGGGTGATCTCGAGGCCGTGAAGTACACCGCGGGCGTGACCGACAACACCGGCAAGGACCGGGCCGAGGACGTGCTCCGTTGGCGAGGAGGTTTTAGAGCGCAACTGCTTCTTCATGCCGCCCATTATGGCAGGGGCTATGCGTGAACGAGCACCGGCTCCATCTCAGGAATTCCCGAAGCGAACGGTAGTGTCGCCCATGCGTCGTCGAACGCCTGGATCGACCAGGCGCCGGTGCGGCGCGAAAAGCTCAACACGAGCGATGCATCTTCGGTCTCGATCTCCCAGAGAGTGCGGGGGCCTTCGCTGGCGCTGAAGACGCCGTATTCACGGCGCAGTGCGAGAACCTGGGTCACCTTGCGGCTGATCCCCTCAAAGGCGACCGCGGTCGGGGCGCCGGTGCGCCAGTGCGCCGTCACGGCGACTGAGACTGGGCTAATCGGTTGCATTGCCATCCTGAACCTCCTCCCCTCGTGGGGGTCTTCGTTAGAACATCTGTTCGTAGTGTCATAGAACATCCGTTCTGTGTCAAGGGGGGGACTTGTGCGAGAATCGTGCTCCAACGGGGGGCGCCCAGCCCTCCCAGCCACAGAAGAAGGAGCCCAGCTGATGAAGGTGATTTTGACCGCCAATGTGCCCAAGCTCGGCAACGCCGGAGACCAGAAAGAGGTCGCCGGGGGGTACGCCAAAAACTTCCTCTTCGCCAATGGGCTGGCGATCCCAGCCATCGGCGGGGCCGCATCGCAGGTTGCTTCAGGGATCGCCTCGCGCGCCGCAAAGCAGGACCGCCAGCGCGGTGAGGCCGAAGGCTTCGCGCAGCGCATCAGTTCCACCACCCTCACCATGGGCGTCAAGGTGGGCGAGGGCGGCAAGCTCTTCGGCTCCATCACCACAAAGGAGATCGCCGAGGCGCTCGATCGCCGCGGCATCAGCGTTGAGAAGCACCAGGTGATGCTCGACGAGCCGCTCAAGCAGCTCGGCTCATACAAGGTGCAGGTCAAGGTTGCGGCACACCTCGTCGCTGAGGTGACGGTGGTTGTCGAGCCGAAAGGCTGAATACGGCCCGTCGCGTTCTGCACGTTGACCTTGACGCGTTCTTCGCGTCGGTCGAGATTCGCGACAATCCGTCGCTCGCCGGCAAGCCCGTTGCTGTTGGATACGGCGAAGGTTCTCGTGGCGTAATTTGCGCAGCCTCGTATGAGGCGCGCGCATTTGGCGTTCGCGCAGCAACGTCGGTGCACGTTGCGCGTGCGCGTTGTCCTGAACTGATCCTGATTCCACCTCGCCACGATCGCTACAGCGAAGTCTCCCGCGAAGTGATGGAGGTGCTCAGCGGATGGAGCCCTGTCGTTGAACAGGTCTCAGTCGACGAGGCGTATCTCGATCTCAATGGGACCGAGCAGTTGCACGGTTCACTTCAAGATGCTGGTCGCGGAATTCGCGCCGCAGTCAAATCGGCGACAGGCCTGACAATTAGCGTTGGCGGCGCATCGAGCAAGCTTGTCGCGAAAATCGCATCTGGCGCAGAGAAGCCGAACGGCCTAACGATCATTGTGCCCGGAAGTGAAGCCGAGTGGCTCGCACCGCGAAAGGTCGGCGTCATTCCTGGCATCGGCCCTGTCGCGCAAAGCGTCTTGCGCGAACTCGACATCCTTACGTGTGGCGATCTCGCCAACGCGCCCGATGATCATCTGCTGCGCCGCTTTGGAGATCGCGGACCTGACCTCAAGTTGCTAGCGCGCGGCATTGACGACACGCCAGTAGATGATGGTGGCGAGCGAAAGTCGCTAGGTCGCGAGATGACCCTTGATGACGACATTGCCGATCCAGAGGCGCTTGAAACGCTGCTCTTAGGGCTCGTTGAGTCGGTCGCCTACTCACTGCGCAGCGAGGGGCTGCTCGCGCGTACCGTCACACTCAAGTTGAAAGACGCTGAATTCCAATCGATCACGCGTCAGGTGAAGCTTGCCCAGCCGTCAGATCTCGCGGGGCCAATCTTTGAAGCAGCGCGCGCACTCCTTGAGAAGACGGCGCGCGGCAGCGCCTATCGACTCATTGGCGTCTCAACCTCAGACCTCGGCGAAGAGGAGCAGCTCGCACTCTTTGACGGCGCATCGCAGGCACGCGAGCGCACCATCACCGCAGCCGCCGACGCCATGCGCCGGAAGTACGGTGAGGATGCGATTACGCGAGCCCGACTTCTAGAAGAGGTCGACGAGTAGGGGCGTGTTTTGCTGATCTTTAGGAAGCGGTAGCAGTACTAACGGAGCGCCAGCCCCACACGCCGAGGCCAACCGCAAAGATGATTGCCGAGAGAGAGGCCACCAGAAGCAACGGTGAGCCGACTGGTCCGTGAAGCGCAATAAACAACGCTAGATCCCAGAGCCCATGCAGCAGAATCGGCAACGAGAGTGATCCAGTGCGAACGCGAATGCTCGCCGCCCACATCCCCATGCCGATTGCAAAAATTGACTGAGTGACCGCGCCGGCTAGGTCGCCCGTCACGATGGCGTTCAGCGAATGAACCGCACCGAACGCGATAGCGCTAATGAGTACTGCGCGGCGCACAGGGTATGTGCCTCGGAGCGCTCGAAGTGCCACGCCCCGAAAGGCAAGCTCTTCCGAAATGCCGACGGCCAGTGAGTTGATCGCGAGGAAGATCAGAACGCTTGATGCTGGCAAGCCGTTCGCAACTGCCAAGACCAACAGGAGCGCAACGGCGATCACGACGGGTCGCGCTTCGCGCCACGAACCCGAAGTGCTGAGGCCAAGCTGATCCCACTTCCCGCGGTAGGTCACAAGGAGGAAGAGCGCCGCCAGGGGGATCGCCCAAACAATGCCGCCGCTAACAAGTCCGTCCAGGCTCGACGGCCCACCCGCCTGAAGTAGCCCGCCACCGATGGTGATAACGACCCAGACCACAAGCGCGATCAGCGCGTTCCGAAGTGACGGCTTCGATGACATTGCCCCTCCTCAGCGGCCAGGGTGGAGCAAGGGCTCGCACCTCTCTAACCACGCGGGAGACTAGCACCAGCGCTGGCGCTTCCGACGACTAGTTGTGCCACCCACTTGACACAGTTCCGAACAGGCGTTCTAATACCCCTATGACCCGACATGACCAGGACCGTAAGACGAGAATCCTCCAGGCGATCGCCGAGGGGATTCGCCGATCCGGCACGCCACCGACCGTGCGGGAGATCGCCGACCTGGTCGGTCTTGCCGCCCCCTCCGCGGTGCACCACCACCTTGAGACCCTCGAGCAGGAGGGGCTGATCGAGCGTGGCGCCGGCCTTTCGCGCTCCGTGCGCCTCACCGCCCGCGGCCGCTCCCTCCTAGAGATCGACAGCGAGCTCGAGACAACGAACCTGCCGATGGCCGCCCGTGAGCTGGTCGTGGTGGGGCAGATCGCCGCCGGTGGGCCGATCGAGGCCTACGAGGAGCGCTCCGAGACGGTCGCCGTCCCAGAGTTCATGTCGACCCCCGACTCCTACCTCCTGAAGATTCGCGGCGACTCCATGATCGATGCCCAGATCGCCGACGGCGACTACGTGGTGATCAAGCCGAGCAAGGTGGCCGCCGATGGCGACATCGTGGTCGCCCAGGTCGAAGAGAACGAGGTCACGCTGAAGCAGCTCTTCCGCGAGAGTGGTCGGGTTCGCCTCCAGCCTGCCAACAAGGCCTACAAGCCGATGTACTACCCGACCGTGAACGTGCAGGGTGTGCTCGTCGGCGTTCTTCGCCGAGTTCACTAGCCCTCACTTCGGCGCCGGGCGCCGACTTATCCACAGCCGAAGGGGCCCGATCCCCTCTTCGTGGAGAGATTGAGGCAGATTTGTGGGCATCCATCTAGAGCCTTCGCGGCGCGACTGAGAGAATACGAGCATGACAAGCCAACTCCCACCACAGTCCTCCGAAGCTGAAGAGTCCGTACTCGGCGCCATCCTGATCGACGGCGACGCGATTACCGAGGTCTCCGAAACGCTCAAGGCGTCCGACTTCTACAAGCCGGCGAACAGCAAGGTCTATGCCGCTGTCCTCTCGCTCTACGAACAGCGCCAGCCGATCGACATCCTCACCGTCTCCGAAGAGCTCGAGCGCCGCGGCCAGATTGAAGAGATCGGTGGACGCGCGGCTCTCGCCGACCTCTGTGACCGCACCCCAACAGCAGTGCACGCCAAGCAGTACGCAAAGATCGTGGAGCGTAAGGCGGTGCTGCGCGGACTGATCAGCGCCGCGGGTCGCATTGCATCGATCGGCTATGAAGATCCCGCCGATGCGATTGAGGCCATTGACCGCGCCGAGTCGGAACTCTTCGCGATCAGCGAGCGACGAACAGTGTCAGGCTTCACCGCACTTGAAACGCTGCTCGGTCAAGCGTACGAGCGACTCGATCATTTGCACCAGAACCGCGGACAGCTCATGGGCCTGCGCACCGGCTTCACCGACATCGACAGCAAAACACAAGGGCTGCAGGCCTCCGATTTCATCGTGCTTGCGGCGCGACCGTCGGTTGGTAAGACATCGCTCGCCCTCAACATTGCCGAGTACGCCGCAGTGCGCGAAGGAAAGTCGGTCGGCGTCTTCTCACTTGAAATGAGCAAGGAGCAGCTCGTGCTGCGTTTGCTTTCGAGCGTGACAAAGATTGACTCGTTCAAGTTGCGCAGCGGCTTCCTTGCCGAAATGGACTTCCCAAAGATCGCTGGTGCAATGGAGAGTCTTTCGCGCGCAAAGATCTTCATTGACGACACGGCGAGCATCTCGGTGATGGAGCTGCGCACGAAGGCGCGACGGCTCAAGATGGAGCATGGACTCGACCTGCTCGTCGTTGACTACTTGCAGTTGATGCAGCCTGGCTCTTCGGGGCGTGAGTCGAACCGCGTGCAAGAGGTCTCCGAGATTTCGCGCGGCCTCAAGGCGTTGGCGCGTGAACTTGGAATCCCTGTGCTGGCGCTCAGCCAACTCTCACGCCAGACCGAGATGCGTGGCGAGTCAAAGGAGCCGAGGCTCTCAGATCTTCGTGAATCGGGGGCAATCGAGCAAGATGCCGACGTCGTGATCTTCTTGTGGCGCAAAGCGGATCGCGTTGAGGAGGCTGATGCAGTTGGCGAAGCGATTGACTTCAGCATCGCCAAGCACCGCAATGGTCCAACTGGCGCCGGCCAGCTCTACTTCGTCAAGGACCAGACGCGATTCGTCAATCTCGTTCGCGAGCGCAACGATGGCGCACAGGGCGGAGGCGACAGCGAGCCAGTAATGTAGCGACATGAACTTCATGTTGCTCCGACCTGGAATGCGCCGCGCCTCGTATCTCTACCTCGTGGTCGGCATCATGCAGGCCTGCTACCTCCCATTCAGTTCGATCGTCTTCCGTGATCGTGACGTCTCATTCGAGGCGATCGGGCTTGTGGGCGCGATTAACTCAATCCTCTCTCTCGCCGCCGCACCGATCTGGGGTCACCTCGGTGACGCAACCCTCGGTCGCGTCGCAGCATTTCGACTTGCCATCTTGACCACTGCGATCGGCGTCTTCGCGTTCGCCGCCGGCCCTGCTGCGGGGATTCCGGGTTCGATGCTCGCCGCCTTCGCAGGCGCTGGGATCGTGCCGCTCCTCGATGCGATCGGCATGGAGCGGCTTGCTGAGGTCAAAGGCGACTGGGGGCCACTGCGCGCAATCACCAGCGCCAGCTACGCCGCAACCTGCCTTGCGAGCGGTGCGCTCGTTGTTGCGGGCGGCGCCTTCATGGTTGGGCCGCTCTATGGGGTCGGCGCAATCATCGTCCTACTCGGCACCATTCGACTGCGTGTTCGCCCACCACTGCATGAGAAAGCGGCCGTTCACCTTGAGATCGAGCGAAGCGAGCTTGCGGGCGGAAACGCGGAGATTGCTGTGGCAGGAGACTGGCGCCAGCGCTTTGGCACGGTGAGCCTTGCCTTTGCGCAATCGCCGAAGCTGCTCGGATTCCTTATGTTGAGCCTACTCGTGAACCTTGGTGCTGGCATCTTCTATTCGTATGGCTCACTGCGCATTCAAGATGTTGGCGGAGACGCATCCGCCGTAACGTTTGCAGCGACGATCTCCGCTGGCATTGAGATCCCGTTCTTCTTGATTGGATCGGCGATCGCGCTGCGCTTTGGCATGCGCTCTGTCTATTCCGTTGGCCTAGTTGCGCTTGGCCTTTGCAGTATTGGCTATGGCATCGTTGATGATCCGTTTGCGCTCGCTGTCGTTCGTGGGCTGTGTGGCATTGGCTACTCGTGCACGCTTCTGGCCAGCGTCCTTACCGTTCGAGCAATTGTGCCAAGTGAACTACAGGCAACGGGTCAGGCGCTCTACCAGGCAATCTCGTACGGACTGGCAATCTCCATCGCTGCAATCGTTGGGGGCGTGATCTACGGCGAACTCGGTGCGCTGCCACTCTTTCTACTGTCTGGGATGATTCTGATCGGATCTGTTCCATTCGCCTGGCGAATTCTTCGCGTTGACACAGCGCCAACTACTCGCTAGCGCTCTCCGTTACGCGATTCCGCGCTGCAACTTTTCCAAGGTGGCGGCGAAACTCGATTGAGGCCTGATCGGGCCCAGCGATGTGCAGCTCTGCCGAGAGATCAACCGGCAACGCCTCTGGTCGCTGTGATTCGGTGATCGGCTGATCTTGATCAAGAATTAGCCGCTGGAAGTCTGCGAGCTCTGTGTCGTTCGACGGATCAAGTCGATAGCTACGTGCGTTCCAGGTGAATGTTCTCGTCTCCTTTGCTGAGAGCGGCGACGCGGCCATAAAGAGGACGAAGCGATTCCCCTCCGGGAGCTGTTGGTCGAGGGTGACCGAGTAGGGCAGATGTACCGTGTACGTCGTCGGATCACGTTGCACCTTCGCGCCTGGCGCCCCATCGCCCTTCACGCTGGTCTGCGGCTCTTCGAGTGCGATCTGGAAGCTGATCGTTGTCTCGCTGCTCTCCACCACGTGCTCTGGGCTGAGCGGCTTGGCGCGGTCGCCGAGGATCCCCTCATGCACCCACGGGAAGTGACTGAAGTCGATGAAGTTCTCGATGCGTCGCGCTGGGGAGCACTGCCAGTCGTAGGTGGTGATCGGAATGGTGCGCAGCGAAGGGTCGCCCCACCAGGGCGCCTCGGGGAGCGGATAGAGCGGGGCTGGGTGCTCCCAGCCGCCAGGGCCTGGCTCAAGCAGCACCCAGACGAGGCCGAGATGTTCGGTGGCGGCGTAGCGCTCAATGCGTGCGCGGCGCGGAATCGCGCGGCCGTGGACGGCGGGGATGCGCTTCACTTCGCCGCTCTGGCCGTAACTCCAGCCGTGATACGGGCAGACCAGGCAGGCCTCGCCGGTCGCGGGGCTCCCATCGGGGGCTGGGCTTGTGCCTGGGTCGACCCAGCCGAGCGAGAGCGCGGTGCCGCGGTGCACGCAGAGGTCTGGGAAGGCGGCAACAGTGTCACCCAGCCGGGCGACCACCAGCGTTTCGCCGGAGAGGCGAATGGGGAGTGGCCGGTCGGTCAGCTCAGCGCTTTGGCAGACGGGCATCCAGGCCGAACGGAGTGCCTGGTCGAGGGCCGCCTCACCAGCGGCATCAAGGTCGTTGGGGCCCGCCTCGCCCGGGAGTGCCGCCTCGCCGAGGCCGCTCATCGCTGACCGAAGATCTCCATCATCAGCGCGATGAAGCGCGGTGCGTTCGCGTCGAAGGCGACGTCGGCATTCGGCTCCTTGCCGCCTCGATGGTGCGTATCCACAACGGTGCGCCCAAGCGTTAGGGTGCCCGTGGTCTCCACTGCAACGTGGCAACGCTTCGTGGTGATGATGTCGGGCTCCACCAGCGCCGCGACGCAGAGCGCATCGTGCACCGGCGCCGACTCCGGAACATCCATCTTCTGGCTGCTCTCGTAACTACCGATGCGTCGCTTGATCACCGTCTCGGTCGCCATTCCTGCAGGCGTGCCAAGTGCACCGAATGCCGCGCACTCTTTTGCGGTGACAAGTGCCTTATGCGTTGCGTCGAGCGGCACCATCAGCACATCTTTAAAGCCGGCCTCAAAAACGCTGGCGGCTGCCTCAGCATCGGCCCAAATGTTGAACTCGGCGGATGCGGTCATGTTCGGCACTTCGTGGCCGCCGCCCATGATGATCAGCTTCGGCACCCACTCGGCGAAGCGTGGCTCTTGCGCAACGGCCGCGGCGATGTTCGTGAGTGGGCCGATTGGCATCAGCGTGATCGGCTGCGTGGCGTTGCGGTAGGTTTCAATCAGGTACTCCACCGCGCGCTCAGAGGCTGGCTTGCTCGCGCTGCGTGGGATATCGAGATAGGTGCCGTGTGGATCTTGCACGCTATCGGACTTGAAGAAGCGCTCCGACGGCATCGCCTTGCGCACCAGCGGTCGCGGGAAGCCGGCATGCACGGGGATGTGCCCCTTGCCGATCAGCTCCAGCACCGAGAGTGAGTTGGTTGTGGTCGCGTAGAGCGGCGCATTGCCGAACACGGTCGTTACGCCGATCAGGTCAATCTCAGGATGCAGGGCAGCGAGCATCAACGCAACGGCGTCATCAGTCCCCGTGTCGCAGTCAATGATCAGGCGGTGCTTGTTGGTCATGGGGGGATTGTAGGGGCGGGGGCTGATCGCTGCGGCACGTGATGCGCGACTGATACGTCGGCGGTACGCGATTCTGATTCAGTATCTGCCCAGCCGACCCGCGGGCGCCGCCCTCGGCGGCGAGATGTGGAGGACTACACGGATGATGAGGGACGCTCGTGTTTATCCAACTCGGCCCCGGATTGATTCTGCGCTTGATAGCCTCGCCGACGGGGGGCTCGCGCTCATTTGCGGTAGCGCTGGCTACGGCAAGAGTAGTGCTGTCGCCGCGTGGGGGATTCGTACCGATCGGCCGGTGCGGTGGGTGCGAGCAAGCCGCGAACTCTGTGATGCACTTCATCTCGCCGCCGACGAAGACGATGGCGTGCGTTTGCCGCGCCTCGCTCGAGCTGTTCGCCAGCAGCAGTCCGCGGCGGTGTGTGCTTCGGCACTCATTGCCGACCTTTCCGCGCCGCACAGCGAGTTGATCCTTGTCATCGATGATGCTGATGCCTTGACCTCAACTGTCGAGGGTCTCGCGTTTCTCCGCGCGCTTGCCGAGCGTGCCCCAGATCACTCACGCGTCGCACTGATCGGTCGACGCGTTGCACAACTCCGTCTTATTGCTGCGCGTGCAAAACGACAGGTGCTGCACATCGGCGCAGCGGCCTTGCGCGTCACACCACGCCAGACGCGGCAGATTGCCGAAGCGCGCGGATGGAGTGGTGCACCAACAGCGCTCGAAGATGCTCGCCGCGCCGCCGCTGGCAATGGGGGCATCCTTGCAGCCTGGATTGAGCAGATGCGCGAAGGTGGCGACCGCTCGGAACTCGATGAGTTCATCCGCCGTGATGTCGTCGGCGGCAGTGAGCCACTCCTCGCCAGGCTCGCTCATCCGACAGGGGAGGAGGTCAGCTCAGAGTTGCTGCAAACGCTTTGGGAGGAGGGTCTACTCATCGCGCCCGCCAATCAAGACGAACTGGGTGAATCTGGATGGACGATCCCGCGATTCATTGCCGAGACACTCAATCTCCCACAGGCGCTTCACGCGGCACCAATCGGTTCCGACGTTGCGCCCGTGGCCCCTCTTGTGCCACGCGCACTTAGCCCCGTGGCGGTGGTGCATGACCTAGGGCCGCTCAGCATTGAGGTTGCCGGGCGAACGATTGAGGGGACAGCCATACGGCCACGCTCAGTTGCTCTACTGCACTATCTCGCTACACGTCCACGACACGCAGCGACGCGTGATGAGGCGATCGATGCGCTCTGGCCCGAAGCAGAGGCGCAGGCCGGTTTGAATTCGCTTAATCAAGCGATTTATCACCTACGACGTGCACTTGACCCTGACTATGATCTCGCGCTCCAGGAGGGAACACCTACACCATATATTCGTCACGAAGCCGAAATGGTGACGGTCAACCTTGATCTAGTCTCGTTTGATTCGGCGCGCCTCCGCAGCACGCTTGATGCGGTTCGTCGTCGCGCGCGGGTCGACCAGATCGACGATCTCCTCGACGCCTATCTCGGGCCGTTCGGCGTTGAGGTTCCTTTTGAGCCGTGGGCGGAGCAACACCGCAGCGCGCTCGACGTCGGAATTTTCGCGATCATTGAACGCGAAATGGCTGCCGCATATTCTGTTGGCGATATTGATCGAGCGATTGATATTGCTCTCCGCGCAGTTCGCATTGATCCAACAGACGGCGCGATGCTTGAGCATCTGGCATTGCTCCTAGAGGAGAGTGGCTCAATTGCGGGTGCCCGTCGAGCTGCAGCGCGAGCCGTTTCAGCGTTACGCGAGATGGACATTGCGCCAAACCCGGCGCTCCAGCGACTTAGTGCGCAGCCGAACCGCGTTCGGCCTGCCTTGCAGCAATGATCGCAGCAACAGCAGAGAGGATGACGGTGAGTCCGTAGAGCAAGCACCAGCCGCACCATGCGCCGATGGCGAATGCCTGGATCGCGATGAGAACGAGTTCAATTGCGGCACCAACGACAGCTGCCAGTACCCAGATGTTCAGCGAGACGGTAGATCGTGTGCGTAGGTAGTGCACCGATGCAGCGAGTAGTACGAGCGAACCAACTACTCCGACGAGTGCAACGGGGATTGGGCCGATGCTCGAGTAGACCGATGACTCGACCTTGGCGCAGCCGCCAAACGGTCCGAGCGCAGGGCCGCACAGTGCGGGGATGCCTGCATACCTAATGGCGAGGAGATACGTCGCGATGATCGTTCCGATGGCGGCGATGATGGCGCCGAACCGTACGGCACGCATAAAGTTACGGCTTGAGCGCTGTATCGATGCGCTTGTAGAGGTCAGCCTCTGCTGGGATGCCAGCCTGCATCCAGTCGCCGAGTTTTAATGTTGGTGTGCCTGTAACGCCCGCAGCGCGAGCCGCTGTGCTCTCTGCCTCAACGTCGGCACGAATTGTTGCATCAGTGATGCAGGAGTCCCACTGTGTAAGGTCAAGCCCTGCGGCTCCAGCAAGGATTCGGAGTCGAGGTGCGCTAAATCCACCTTGGTTTTCACCATTCTGGTTTGCAAAGAGATACGAGTGATATGCCCAGAACTTGTTCTGCTTATCTGCGCAAACGGCGCCGACCGCTGTGGTAAATGACTCCTCGCCGAGGAAAGCGAAAAAGTGATGTTCAATGCGAAGCTTTCCATCCGTAATGTACTTCTCGTAGAGGAGTGGCTCACTGCCGTTTGACCACGCGCCACAGATTGGACACTGGAAATCGGTCCATACATCGAGGGTGACCGGCGCGTCAGTCGCGCCGATTCCGCGCCCCACGGTGTACTCGGCGGCCGGCGTGAAAATTGGTGCAACTGGGGTGAATGAATCACTTGCTGTTGGCTTCCCACCGAATGAGCCGGAGAGAAGGAGTACGACAAGCCCAACGCCAAGGACGACGGCGCCTGTGAGGAGTGCGTTCTTGATGATGCTCATAGCTGAATCATAGCCGTGCTGGCCTAAGGCCCCGAAATCGTGGGGGGATCCCTATATTGAGACTTAGTCTCAATCATGGTAGGATGGCCCCATGGCACAGGAGTTGCTCGAGGCGCTTGACCAGGCGGGGGTTCGCCTTACAGGGCCACGCCGTGAGCTCGCCGCCTTGATCACGCGGCGCCAGGGGCACTTCACCGCCGCAGACTTGCTCGCTGATGCCGCACGACGCAACCTCGGTATCGGCCGCGCCACCGTCTTCCGCCTCCTTGAACTACTTGCCGATCGGAACCTTGTTGAACGAGTTGACCTCCCCGACGGTCGACATGCGTACGTTCCCTGCGAGCCGTCGCATCATCACCACCTCGTCTGCATTTCATGTGGGGCCATCTCCGAGGTCGACGACTGTGGCATTGACGCCGTGGCCATGGAAGCCGCCCGACGCTCTGGCTTCGAGATCCAGTCGCACCGACTCGAACTCTTCGGGCGCTGCCCGAAGTGTCAGCGGACGGAGTCGCGCCAATGAGCCGGCATGTAATCGCGATACTGCTCGCCCTGCTTGTCGTTGTCGCAGGGTGTGGAGGCGCAGCGGGATCGCCTTCGCCCTCAACAGCAACTCGCTACCGAGTGACCGCAACGACAAGCGTCTTCGCCGATCTTGCTCGGCTTGCACTTGGCGACGCGGTCGAGATTGACGCCATTGTCCCCACGGGTATTGATGTGCACACGTTTGAACCATCACCATCAGATGCCGAGAAAATCTCTGCGTCCAGCTTGATCCTCATGAATGGGTTAGGGCTTGACGAGTGGGTCAGCTCTCTCATTGATGCTGCGCACAAGAGCAGCAGTGACGTGCTGCGGCTTGGCGAAGGACTTGACACGTCGGATGGCTGGATTTATCTGACGTCAGTTGAGCCCGGCGCAACGCACGCACAAGACCCGCACCTGTGGCTTGATCCGAACGGAGCAGCCCTCTATGTCCAGCGAATTGCAGATCGCGTTGCTCAAGAGCGACCGGATCTTGCCGAAACGATTCGCACCAACTCAGCAAAGGGCCTCGCTGCGCTACACGCACTGGACCAAGAAGTAGCCGCACTGTTTGCCGCAATCCCAACTGAGCGCCGCAAGATCGTCACCTTTCATGATGCCTTTGGGTATTACGCACGGCGATATAACATTACGATTGTTGGCGTCGCGGTTGCAGCGCCGGGCCAAGATCCCAGCGCTCGCGAGATTGCCGCGCTGATCGATGCGATTCGCGCAGCGGGGGTAACAACGGTGTTTAGTGAGGTGCAGTTTCCTTCAAAAGTGCTCGCAAGTATTGCTGCAGAGACAGGGGCAACGCTACTTGCTGGCCTCTACTCTGATGCGCTTGGTGCCCCCCCTGGCAACACCTACCTTGGGGCAATGCGTGCAAATGCGACCGAGATCGCGGCATCCATGCGTCGATGAGAAGATGCAGCAATGAGTAATACGCCAGACGCCATCGCACTTGTTGACGTGACCGCGGGGTACGGCGATCGCGCAGCGATCAGCAGCGTCTCGCTAGACCTTGCACCAGGATCGCTCACGGCAATCTTCGGGCCAAATGGTGGCGGCAAATCAACGCTGCTCAAGTGCATTGCAGGATTGTTGCAGCCATGGAGCGGTAGCGTGCAGGTGCTTGGTGATCGCGTTGGTGTGCACGCGAAGCGTGTTGCCTACGTACCGCAGGCTGAGCAGGTTGACTGGAGCTTCCCTGTGTCAGTAGGCGAGGTAGTGATGATGGGTCGTACGCCGGCACTTGGGCCGCTCGGTCGACCAGGCGCTGCAGATCACGACGCGGTAGCGGACGCGCTCGCGCGTGTCGATATGAGTGATCTTGCGCACCGGCAGATTGGCGAACTCTCGGGTGGCCAGCGTCGCAGAGTCTTCCTGGCGCGTGCGATTGCCGCCGACCCCGCGATCTATCTCCTCGATGAGCCCGTCACCGGCGTTGATCCAACGACGCAAGAGAAGATCATGAACATCCTCGACGCTGAGGCTGCCCGCGGCCGTACCGTCGTTGCCACCACGCATGATCTCGCCTGCGCCGCGCAGCGCTTCCACGATGTGGTTGCCCTCGCTGGGCGTGTCGTCGCTCACGGCCCCGCACAGCTTGTGCTTGACCAATCGGTGCTTGAGAAGACCTACGGCGGGCATCTTGTGCCACTCGCCGGCGGTGGCGTGGTTCTGCTCGATGATCCGCACCACTCCCATGGCGCACATGAGGGGCACGAATGAACCCGCTTGATCTGCTACTCGCACCGCTCAGCTACGACTTTTTCGTTCGCGCGCTCGTTGCGAGCGCGCTCGTCGGCGTCGCCTGTGCAATTGTCGGCTCTTTTGTCGTACTCAAAGGGATGAGCTTTATTGGTGATGCGGTCAGCCACGCCGCCTTCCCTGGAATCGTGATCGCCTACCTCGTCGGTGCTCCGATCATTCTCGGTGGGGCCATTGCCGCAGTCGGCACCGCGCTTGGTATCGGAGCGATCACGCGTCGCTCTGGGCTGCGCTCAGATGCCATCATCGGCGTCTTATTCGCTGGCATGTTTGCGCTCGGCGTTGCAATCTTCTCTTCAATCCCAAACTATGTTGGTGATCTCTTCCACTTTCTCTTCGGCGATGTGCTCGGCATTAGCGTGGGTGATCTACAGGCGCTTACCGTGCTCGTACTCGGCCTGCTACTCCTGTTGCGCCTCTTGTGGAAGGAGCTCCTCTTCACGACATTCGATCCGCTCGGTGCCGGAGCTGCAGGCTTACCAGTTCGCCGACTTGATGACCTGCTGCTGATCCTGATCGCCATCACCATCGTTGTCAGCCTGCAGGCTGTTGGCATTGTTCTCGTCGTTGCGATGATTACCACCCCAGCAGCCACCGCGCAGCTCGTTGTGAAGCGTTTCACGTCAATGATTCAGGTTGCGGCGCTCATTGGCGTATCGGCCGCAATCGTTGGCCTGTACCTCAGCTATTTACTCGACATCGCATCCGGCGCTGCGATCGTTATCTTGGAGACGCTGCTCTTCTTGCTCACCCTCGCCTTTACCGCAGTTCGCTCTCGCCTCTACGCCGCACGAGGCGCAGCAAAGCGCTGACGTGCGGCTAGCGAAGACCTGCAAATAGATCAGACTCTGGAAAAGTTGGCGAACTCGTAAGGCGGTTGCCAATCATTCGGTACTGCTCATACGCGCCAAGGTTGATGTAATCCTGTTCGGTCAATACAAGTAGTGGCCCGTCGCTCTTGATCTGCGTGGCGTGTGCTTGAATTGCGCGACGCTTTGCGGCGAGATGTTTCGTGATGTCAATGCGCGTAGTGATCAGTTCGTCTGGACACGCCATCGCAGCACGCCACTGGCGCCACTTCTCAAGTTCTTCTGGCGGTACGTCTTTCGGCTCACTCCACCACGACTCAATGCCGCGCGACTCAAGCAGCGCGAGCACCTTGTCGCGCTGTGAATCAGGTGTGCGCACTTCGTAGAGTTTCTTCGGTGACCAGGCGGGGCCCGCCTCTGGCCGCCATGTTGGATCGCCGGCAACCTCCCAGGCGCGACGTGCAACGCGCGCTGCAGCAATGTGGTCGGGGTGGCCGTAGCCGCCAAAGTCGTCATACGTTGCAATCACGTCAGGATGCACGCGTCGAATGATGCGCACGAGATGCTCCGCCGTGCCGTCAAGATCGGTGGTGCTGTGCTGATGGTATGAGCGTGGGTCCTCATTGCCCGCATCGCCAACCATCCCGGAATCGCGGAATCCAAGATTCTCAAAGTGCGTGACGGCGAGTGCTGACATCGCCGCTGCAATCTCGCCCATACGAGTCTCACCGAGGCGCGCGTGCTCTTCGGGGGTGTTGCGTTCAGGGATGACGATTTCGCCGAGCTCGCCGCGGGTGCCCGTCACTACGTAGGTATCGGTGGTGGCGCTATGGGCGGCGGCATAGGCCGCGAGAGTTCCGCCCATGCTGATCGTTTCGTCGTCAGGGTGGGCGTGCACCGCCATCAGAATCAATCGGCCGCTGCTATGCATACCTAGATCGTACGCGCACAGGGCGGAGTGGGTCGGCTACCCTGAGCCTAAGCGGCGAAGGGTGCCGCACGAGGGAGGTGCCAGATGGGAGCAACCGATCTAAAGGTCCAGCGCTGGGCACTCGTCCTGGGCGCCTCGAGCGGGATTGGTGAGGCCACTGCACGCCTAGCCGCCGAAGACGGCTACAACATCTGCGGCGTCTACCTTGGCCGCTCCCGAGGCGAGAAGCTCGACGCGGCAATCGCCGCCGTAAAGGCAACCGGGGTCGAGGCCCTCTACATCCGCGGCAACGCCGCCGACGACGAGAAGCGCGCCGAGGTCATCGCTCAGCTCGCAGAAAAGTTCGCCACTGCTCGGGCCGCAGGGCTCACCCCACAGCTTGGGATCGTGGTGCACTCACTTGCGTTCGGTAGCCTGCAGCCCTTCCTCCCTGATGGCGAGACGCCGCTCATCACCCGTAAGCAGATGGACATGACCTCCGATGTCATGGCGCACTCGCTCGTCTATTGGACACAGGACCTCTACGCCGCCGGTCTCATCGGCAGCACGACGCGCATCTTCGCTACGTCGTCTGAGGGGGCGTCAAAGGCGGTCCCGATGTATGGCGCCGTCTCTGCAGCAAAAGCCGCGGTTGAAGCGCACTGCCGCCAACTCGCCCTAGAGCTCGCGCGACTCGTGCCTGGCGCAACCGTTACCGCGCTCCGACCTGGTGTTGTCGATACCCCAGCACTGCGCAAGATTCCAGGAAGCCAAGACTGGATCGACGTCGTGATGAAGAAGCATCCAGGGAAGCGCTTGACTACACCTGACGACGTTGGTCGCGCGATTGTCGCCCTCTCGGCGGCGGGTATGGGCTGGGTGACAGGGAACATGATCACCATCGACGGTGGGGAGCAGATCGCTGGGGGCTGACCGCGCTTCGGCTACAGCTTCTTGCCCGTCAATCCTAAAAGGTTCGCACTCGGCTCCGTAATCACTGGCGTCTCTTCATCTGGGTGGAGCGCGCCGTAGTACGTATTCACTTCGAGAACTCCTGCCCAGATGTTCTCTTGTGCGTCATCTGGATTCCCGTGCACGCCGCCCGTGCGAATTTTTCCGGATGCTTCGGTGATCGTCATGCCGAGCATGGTGGTGGCCTTTAGCTCTTGCTCTGTCGAAGCGCGCAGCTCTTGAGCGCGGCCTGGGATTAACTTGTTAACGAAGGCGTCTAGCTGTGCGACTTTCTCGGCACCGGTGATCTCCTCGCAGGTGCCGAAGAGCGTTGCCGAGCGGTAGTTGAACGAGCTGTCGAACCCGCTTCGTGCCAAGACGATGCCGTCGGTCAGATGAATGGAGACCGACACCTCGGTCCCTACGACTGACTTCAAGAAGCGGCTAGCCGCTGAGCCATGCCAATAGAGACGGTCGCCGTCACGCCAGTGCGCGGTGGCGGTGGCATGCGGTCGGTCATTGAGTAGATAGGCGACGGTGCAGGTAAGGGCGGCGTCGACCACCGGATAGATGTCGTCCCGCTCGTAGTGCCCCCGCTCTGGAAGGCGCCGCACGCGAGTTCGCTCGCTGGGCGGGAATCCATCCGATACAGGGATCTCTCGAGGCATAGAGGCATCGTAAAGGAGGAGCCCAGGGTGGGAGGTTTCCTGGCGGACCCGACCGGATTCGAACCGGCGATCTCCAGCGTGACAGGCTGGCATGTTGGGCCGCTACACCACGGGTCCGCGACAGGACTGCGAAGCCTACCAGAGGGGGTAGGATCCGACTATGGGATACGGAGCAGACGCAGCATCACGAGGCGGCGGGGCCGGCCGTATCGACCTGCGCTCCGACACGGTGACCCACCCAACCCCTGAGATGCGTCGCGCGATGGCGGAGGCGGAGGTCGGCGACGACGTCTTTGAGGACGACCCGACCGTGATCGCCCTTGAGCAACGTGCAGCGGCCCTGCTTGGCAAGGAGGCGGGTCTCTTCGTCGCCTCGGGCACCATGGGGAACCTCGTCTCAGTCATGGCCCACGTACCGCGCGGCGGCGAGATCATCACCCCCGCCGAAGGTCACATCCCGAACGACGAAGCGGCAAACTACGCCGTGGTCGCTGGCGCCGGACTTCGGGTTGTTCGAGAGAACCCCAACGGCGAGATGCCTGTCGCCGATGTCCTTGAGGCAATCCAGGACGCTTCAGACCCGCACAGCGCTATCACCTCACTCGTCATTGTTGAGAATTGCCACGCCCACACCTTTAGCCGACCAATTACGCCCGCCTACATGCGCGAGCTCCGCTCGGCGCTGAAGCCGCACGGTATTCCGATTCACGTCGATGGCGCACGCCTCTTCAATGCAGTCGTGGGGCTCGGCGTTTCTGCACGCGAACTCGTTGCCGATGCAGACAGTGCAACGTTCTGCTTGAGCAAGGGTCTCGCCGCGCCAATCGGCAGTGTTGTCGTTGGTAGCAAGGACTTCATCTGGAAGGCACGGCGCGCGCGCAAGCTACTTGGCGGCGGCATGCGGCAGGTTGGCGTGCTCGCCGCTGCAGGGTTAGTCGCACTCTCTGACGGGCCAGAGGGCACGGTCAAGCGGCTCGCCGAAGACCATATGAACGCACGACGCCTCGCAACTGAGATCGCCGCGCTTCCCGATGTGCTCGCCCCTGGCCACATTGCGCAGCCAGAAGGTGAGCGCCTTGATCCTGCGCGTGTCACAACGAACTTTGTGATCTTCAAGGTTGCTGGCGGCATAGCGCGCCGAACACGCTTCCTCGACGCGCTAGAGAAGCGTGGCGTACTTATGGTTGCGTATCCACACGGACAAATTCGCGCCGTAACGCACTACGGTATTGGTGATGCGGAGATTACGGCAACGATCGCGGCGACTGCTGCAGCACTGACCGAAACCGCGTAGTTTCGCGCTCACGATGCGCATCATTCCATCTATTGATCTTGAGAAGGGTCGCTCCCGCATCGTCTTCTGGCCTGGTGCCGCAACTGGCGTTGGTGCACCGACAGATCAGCCGGCGAGAATCGCACGCCATTTCGTTGACCGTGGTGCAACGCTGATCCATCTTGTGGATTTTGACGGCGCGCGCGCTGCAGCACCGATTAATATTGAATCGATTGGTGCGGTCGCGAGCCTAGTTGCGACACCACTGCAAGTTGCCGGAGGGCTAGAGTCGCCTGAGGCAATCCGCATCGCGTTTGCAGCGGGGGCAACGCGCGCTGTGATTTCACTCGCGCTCATTGATGAACCGGAGCTACTTGCTGCATGCATCACTGCTGCTGGTGATTGGCTTGCGGTTGGCTTTGATCCGCGGGCGGAGCGGATCGCCTCGTTCAACTGGAAGCGCTCGAGTGCCCCAACTGCAGAAGCGTTGATTGATGAGCTCGCTGCGGCGGGGGTTTCACGCATTGTGTTGAGCCATGGCGGCAACGCGAGCGAAAGTGCAGCGTTTGCCAGTCTGGCGGCGCGGCAACCAGCGATGGAGTTGAGTGTTGCGGGTGGCGTTAGTGATCTTGATGGTGTGCGCCGCCTGCGCGACGCTGGAGTTGCCTCCTTGATTCTGGGCGAGGCTCTCCTTTCGGGCGCCATCGATTTCGAGGAGTCCTCAAGGATTGCTGATCCGGCGCAGTAGTCGCGCACAAGCGGCACGGCTCACGTAAACTCCCCCGCATGGCAACGACAAAGCGCATCAACGAGCCGCTCGACCTAAGCCCCCTCGCGGGGCTCAGCGCCGTCATCCTGACGGGCGTCCTTTGGGGGACCATCGGCGTGGTCACGGGCCAGCTGAAGGCGGCCTTCCCTGGCGTTGATGGCGGGCCGAGCACGCTGAGCTCCCTCGTGTTGGTCGTCATTCGCCTCGGTATTACCGCCCCAGCCGCAGCCATCACCGCACGCCTCTTGCTCGGTCGTGGCGCGTTCCGCCTCCCAGGTCGGGTACTCGCGCTTGGGCTCGGCCTTGGGCTTGTGCAGGCCTTCTTCCAATATGCCTACGTGGAGGCGGTGACAAACGCTGGCGTTGGAATCGCCACGGCAATCGAACTCTGCCTCGCCCCGGTCCTCGTTGCCACCCTCAGTGTTCTTCTACTCCGCGAGCGACCTGATCGCATGATCATTGGCGCAATTCTCTTCGCTGCAATTGGCACCATTGTCATCGCGACGAACGGCGCAGCAACTGCGAAGGCGGAGACATTCCAAGCTGGCATCCTTTGGTCGCTCGCATGTATGGTCGGCTACGCCTCATACATTGTCCTCGCGCGTCGGCTCGCTGCTGGCATCCACCCGCTTGAACTTGTCGCACTTGCCGCGACTGGTGGGTTTGCCGTATTGACCGTGGTCTCATCCGTTGTCGGGGTGAAGCTTCCAGATCTCTCCGGAAAAGATCTCCTCCTGCCGGGGCTGCAATTCGCCTACCTTGCGCTGATCGCCACCTGCCTCGCCTATGCACTCTTCGTCTCTGGTGTTCGCGCCACCAGCGCCACCACTGGATCACTCGGCGCACTCGCCATGCCACCAACCGCAACGATTCTTGCGGCACTGCTGCTCGGCCAGATTCCATCGGTTGAGGTCATCGTTGGGCAAGCACTCTTGATGAGCGCAATGGCGGTAACGATCCTTCGAACTGCTCGTCGTTCGAATTCGTAGCAACGTGCGCACTGCTTCAGCACTTGCCCTTGCGGCAATGATGACATTCGGCGCTTGCACAAGCGCTGCAGCTCCAGATGCGTCAAGGGATGCAAGTAACTGTCCAACATCGCAGCCTGCGACACTTGGATCCGAAGTCTCAAACGATATTGCCTTTGAGACGACGCTTGGAACATTTGTGGTTCGACTTGCAGTGAAGAACTCTCCTATCGCAGTGAGTAACATGACTGCGCTCGCAAGCTGTCACTTTTACGACAACGTGATCTTCCATCGCATCGCCTACATGGAGGACGGTACGCCGTTTGTGATTCAGGGTGGTGACCCAACTGGTACTGGAGCTGGTGGCCCCGGCTACTTCATCAAAGATGAGCCGGTCCTGGGTACCTATCAACGCGGTGTGATTGCAATGGCACGATCGAGTCAGCCGGACTCACAAGGGAGCCAGTTTTTTATCGTGCTTGACGACGCTGCCGCTGTGCCGCTGGAAAGCGCGCGCACCTATGCAATTATGGGCGAGGTGGTATCAGGCATGGATGTTGTTGACGCCATTGCCGCTCTAGAGCGAAGCTCCGACGATCGCCCAATTGACCCGCCAAAGATCATCTCGACTACCGTCACCCCTACCGCGCCGTAGCCTGTCCGCGCAACCCATCGTTCACGGGTAAACTCTGCACATCGTCGGCATCAGCCGATCACGTGGCCCTGCGCCACAGAGGAGAGATGGAATGGCAACCGCCAAGATTGAGACGACCGTCGGCATCATCGAGATTGAACTTCTCGACGATGCGGCACCGAAGACCGTTGAAAACTTTGTAACCCTGGCGAAGAAGGGGTTCTACGACGGGGTGATCTTTCACCGTGTCGTTCCAGGCTTCGTGATCCAGGGTGGCGATCCAGATGGCACCGGCATGGGTGGGCCTGGCTACAAGTTTGCCGATGAGCCAGTGA
>Ga0194041_10000038_pt1 | contig 46429 bp, 58 predicted proteins | sample JunL449m_MetaG_FD_160082 | JGI IMG/M metagenome (GOLD analysis project Ga0194041, IMG submission 160082) | Anoxic zone freshwater microbial communities from boreal shield lake in IISD Experimental Lakes Area, Ontario, Canada - Jun2016-L442-9m | ecosystem: Environmental > Aquatic > Freshwater >...
CAGGTGATAACGTCACGATTACCGTCAAACTCATCGCGCCAATTGCGATGGAAGAAGGTTTACGTTTTGCGATCCGCGAAGGTGGCCGTACTGTTGGCGCCGGTGTGGTTGCAAAGATTTTGGCTTAAGGAAGTAGCAGTAAATAATATTTAGCGGTTTGCTAACCGGTGACATCAGTGCTGCTGATGTCACCGTGCTCTTTAGATGTATAACGTGGCAGCACCACACCGCTCTTTGGAATTAATATGCAAAACCAAAAAATTCGTATTCGCCTTAAAGCATTTGACTATCGTTTAATTGACCAGTCTGCAGCTGAAATCGTTGATACAGCTAAGCGCACGGGTGCGGTTGTTAAGGGTCCAGTACCTTTGCCAACCCGTATTGAGCGTTTTGATATCTTGCGTTCACCACACGTGAACAAGACATCCCGTGACCAATTAGAGATCCGTACCCATCTCCGTTTGATGGATATTGTTGATCCTACAGAGAAAACGGTAGATGCTTTGATGAAATTAGACCTTCCAGCAGGCGTGGATGTCGAAATTAAGTTGCAATAATGTGGTATTTCCTGTCTGGGCGCTTGCTAAGACGGGACTTTCGGGATAGAATCTAAGGCTTCGCTCGATTATTTGGGCGGATTTCATGGTTTTATTAGCATTAAAACGTTGTAAGTTATTGATTTAGAAGTACTTTTACTTGTAAATCACTTAAATTAATTTTGCCGACCAATCGTAGTCGGCGTGGAGCATGAATATGAGCTTAGGCTTAATCGGCCGCAAGGTCGGCATGACCCGTCTATTTACGGACGAAGGGGATTCAATTCCTGTGACCGTAATCGACGTGAGCGATAACAGAATCGCTCAAATCAAGACCCAGGCAACGGATGGCTATGATGCTATCCAGTTGGCACATGGCACTCGTAGAGCTACTCGCGTTACTAAATCAATGGCTGGTCACTTTGCTAAAGCAGGTGTGATGGCTGGTAACGGGCTTAACGAATTCCAATTAGATGCAGCAAAAATCGCAGAAATGACTCCAGGTCAAGTGATTACTGCTGAAGCTGCATTTACTGCCGGACAAAAAGTAGATGTGCAAGGCGTGTCTATCGGTAAAGGTTACGCAGGTACCATCAAGCGTTATCACTTTGCTTCTGGTCGCGCTTCTCACGGCAACTCACGTTCACATAACGTACCAGGCTCTATTGGTATGGCACAAGATCCAGGTCGTGTTTTCCCAGGTAAGCGCATGACTGGCCACCTTGGTGACGTTACCAAAACTGTTCAAAATTTAGTTATCGCACGCATTGATGCAGAACGTAATCTCATCATGGTTAAAGGCGCTATTCCAGGCGCTCCAGGCGGTAAAGTTATTGTTACTCCAGCGGTGAAAACACCGTTGAAGAAGAAATAAGGAGAGCGAATATGGAACTTAAGCTTCTCCAAGACAACGGTACTTTAGGTGCAGGCATACAAGCTTCACCAGAAGTATTCGAACGCGAATATAACGAAGCGTTGGTACACCAAGTTGTAGTGGCTTACCAAGCAAATGCACGTAGCGGTAACCGTGCACAAAAAGACCGTGAGCAAGTTAAGCACACCACCAAAAAACCTTGGCGTCAAAAAGGTACTGGTCGTGCCCGTGCCGGTATGAGCTCCTCACCATTGTGGCGCGGAGGCGGTCGTATATTCCCGAATTCTCCTGAAGAGAATTTCAGCCAAAAAGTAAACAAGAAAATGTACCGCGCTGGTATGAGATCTATTTTGTCTCAGTTAGCTCGTGAAGGTCGTTTGAATGTGGTTGATCAATTCAATCTGGATGCTCCTAAGACCAAAGAATTAGCTGACAAAGTGAAGGCAATGGGCTTAGATTCAGTCTTAATCATTGTCGATCAGGTTAGCGAGAATTTGTACTTGGCATCACGTAACTTGCATAAGATTGCTGTCTGTGAGCCACAGCATGCTGATCCATTGGCTTTGGTTCAATACAAAAAAGTATTGGTAAGTAAAGCTGCGATCGCAAAAATTGAGGAGTTGCTGAAATGAGCCAAGTCCGTAAAAACGATCACAACCTGATGAAGGTTCTGCTTGGTCCTGTTATCTCTGAAAAAGCCACTATGGTTGCAGAGAAAAACGAACAAGTAGTTTTCCAAGTAGCTCGCGATGCAAACAAGAGCGATGTGAAACAAGCAGTTGAGTTGCTCTTCAAAGTACAAGTTGACTCAGTTCAAATCGTGAATCAAAAGGGCAAGCCTAAGCGCTATGGCCGTTTTGAAGGTCGTCGCGACCATACTAAGAAGGCCTATGTGAATTTGAAGCCAGGTCAAGAAATTAACTTTGAAGCGGAGGCGAATTAATCATGCCTTTGATGAAGACAAAACCGACCTCACCAGGTCGCCGTTCAATGGTCAAGGTGGTCAATCCTGACCTGCACAAAGGTAAACCTTTTGCAGCGTTGGTAGAGCCACAATTCCAAAAAGCGGGTCGTAACAATAATGGTCACATCACTACCCGTCATAAAGGTGGTGGTCATAAGCATCACTATCGTGTTGTGGATTTCAAACGCAACGATAAAGATGGCATTCCAGCAAAAGTTGAACGCTTGGAATACGATCCAAACCGCAGCGCTAATATTGCATTGATCGTGTTTGCTGATGGCGAGCGTCGTTATATCCTGGCAGCAAAAGGGATGACTGTTGGCCAAGCAATCATGAATGGTTCTGAAGCGCCAATCAAATCTGGTAATAACTTGCCTATTCGTAATATTCCAGTTGGTAGCACTATTCACTGTGTAGAAATTCTGCCAGGTAAAGGTGCACAAGTTGCACGTTCTGCTGGTGGTTCTGCAGTATTGCTAGCTCGCGAGGGTGTTTACGCCCAAGTGCGCTTGCGCTCTGGTGAAGTTCGCCGCGTTCTGATTGAGTGCCGCGCCACTATTGGTGAAGTTGGTAATGAAGAGCACAGCTTGCGCGTCATTGGTAAAGCTGGTGCAAATCGCTGGCGTGGTATTCGTCCAACCGTTCGCGGTGTGGCGATGAACCCAGTAGATCACCCACATGGTGGTGGTGAAGGTAAGACTGGCGAAGGCCGGGTACCTGTATCACCATGGGGCACTCCAACCAAAGGTTATCGTACACGTCGTAACAAGCGTACAACATCGATGATCGTTCAACGCCGTCAAAAGCGCTAAGCGATTAAGGAAAAATAGATATGACACGTTCAGCTAAAAAAGGCCCATTTTGCGAAGCCAGCTTAGTAAATAAAGTTGAAGTCGCACAAGCCAACAAAGACAAAAAGCCGATTAAAACTTGGTCACGCCGTTCAACGATTCTTCCAGACTTCATTGGTCTGACAATCGCTGTTCATAACGGTCGTCAACACGTTCCGGTTTATGTATCAGAAAACATGGTGGGTCATAAGTTAGGCGAATTTGCCTTGACCCGTACTTTCAAAGGTCACTCTGCTGACAAGAAAGTTGTGAAGAAGTAAGGGGATGATGATGGAAGTTAAAGCTATTCACAAGAGCGCCCGTATTTCAGCGCAAAAGACACGTTTGGTCGCTGACCAAATTCGTGGTTTGCCGATTGCTCGCGCATTAAACATTTTGAATTTCAGCCCCAAAAAAGCTGCCTTCATTGTGAAAAAAGTAGTTGAATCGGCGATTGCAAATGCTGAACACAATAAAGGCGCTGACATTGATGAGCTCAAGATATCAGCGGTCATCGTTGATAAAGGAACATCCTTGAAACGTTTCACTGCACGCGCTAAGGGTCGTGGTAATCAAATTGAAAAACAAACTTGTCACATTAGCGTGACCTTGAGTAACTAAGGAAAGATATGGGCCAAAAGATAAATCCCACCGGATTCCGACTCGCGGTAACGAAGAATTGGACATCACGTTGGTATGCAAATAACACTGACTTTGCAAAGATGCTCAAAGAGGACGTTGATGTCCGCATCTATTTGAAGAAGAAGTTAAAGAATGCGTCCGTAAGTAAAGTAATCATTGAGCGTCCAGCAAAGAATGCCCGCATCACTATTTATAGTTCACGTCCAGGCGTAGTGATTGGTAAAAAAGGCGAAGACATTGAAGTTCTCCGCCGCGAATTACAAAAGCGTATGGGTGTTCCAGTTCACGTGAACATTGAAGAAATTCGCAAGCCTGAAGTTGATGCGCAATTGATTGCTGACTCTATTACTCAGCAGCTAGAGAAGCGCATTATGTTCCGTCGTGCGATGAAGCGCGCAATGCAAAGCGCAATGCGCCTTGGTGCACAAGGGATCAAGATCATGTCATCTGGTCGTTTGAATGGTGCTGAGATTGCTCGTCGCGAATGGTATCGTGAAGGACGTGTTCCACTTCATACATTGAAGGCTGACATTGATTACGCAACATCAGAGGCTGAAACAACCTACGGCATCATTGGTGTAAAAGTTTGGGTTTACAAAGGCGATACATTGGGACGTGGTGCTGATGCTCCAGTAGCTTCTCCATCCATTGAGCCAGCTGCCGAAGAAAAGAAAACTCGTCGTGCTCCAAGCAAAACGGCTGCTCGTAAACCAGCTGCTGGAACCGATAAGCCATTAGTTGCTGCTAAGCCAGCAATCAAGCGCGTGCGTAAGGTTGAAGTACCGGCCGCAGATACGCAGAAGTCAGGAGAGTAAGCATGCTACAACCAAAACGTCGCAAGTATCGTAAGGAACAGAAGGGACGTAATACTGGCGTGGCAACACGCGGTAGTTCTGTAGCCTTTGGTGACTTTGGATTGAAGGCCGTTGGCCGTGGTCGTTTAACTGCTCGTCAAATCGAGTCAGCACGTCGCGCAATGACCCGTCACATTAAACGTGGTGGTCGTATCTGGATTCGTATTTTCCCAGATAAGCCAATTTCACAAAAACCTGCTGAAGTACGTATGGGTAACGGTAAAGGTAACCCAGAGTACTACGTAGCTGAAATTCAACCAGGCAAAGTGCTTTACGAGATGGATGGTGTGGACGAGACTTTGGCGCGCGAAGCTTTTAAGCTTGCTGCTGCTAAATTACCTCTACAGACCACTTTCGTGATTCGCCATTTAGGTTGATCGGGATAGAGATTATGAAAAATAAAGAATTAGCAACTAAAGATCTGACTGGCTTGAACGCAGAATTAACAGAGCTCTTAAAGACAAACTTTAAGCTCCGTATGCAAAAGGGCACTCAGCAACTCACTAATACCAGCCAATTGGGTAAGACTAAGCGCGACATCGCTCGCGTAAAGACTTTTATTACCCAAAAGACTGCACAGAAATAAGGAAAAAGGGATATGACAGAATTATCTAAACCCTTACGCCGCACCCTCGTAGGCCGTATTGTTAGCGACAAAATGCAAAAAACTGTGACGGTGTTGGTCGAGCGTCAAGTGAAGCATCCAGTGATTGGTAAGTATGTTGGCAAGTCCAAGAAGTACCACGCTCATGATGAAGCTGGCACATACAAGATGGGCGATACCGTTGAAATTGCTGAATCTAAGCCAATTTCGCGCACTAAATCATGGGTTGTGACCCGTTTAGTTGAGGCTTCAAAGGGTATTTAAGGTATTTTTATGGGATTTTGGTGAAGATTCTTCCGAAATCCCTGTTTTACGTAGTAGAATAGAAGGCTTCTCTGGTTTTATTGGAGAAGCAGTGATTTTCATTAATTCCGGGTTTTAGCCTTCGTTAAAGCCCCTAGACGGAACCAAGACTGTTTGCCTTTGGCTAATAAGTTGGGGATTAGAAATGATACAAACCGAAAGTAGATTACAGGTCGCCGATAACACAGGCGCCAGTGAAGTTTTGTGCATCAAGGTATTGGGCGGCTCTAAGCGTCGTTACGCCAGTATTGGTGATCTCATCAAAGTCAGCGTTAAGTCAGCTGCTCCACGTGGCCGTGTAAAAAAAGGCGATATTTATAACGCTGTTGTAGTGAGAACAGCTAAGGGCGTTCGCCGTCCAGACGGTTCATTGATTAAGTTCGATGCAAACGCTGCAGTTTTGCTCAACGCTAAATTAGAGCCAATTGGCACACGTATCTTTGGACCAGTTACACGCGAATTGCGTACTGAAAAGTTCATGAAGATCGTTTCTCTCGCCCCCGAAGTGATTTAAGAGGCTGATATGAAAAAAATTCGTAAAGGTGATTCCGTAGTTTTGTTGACTGGCCGCGATAAAGGCAAGCAAGGAACTGTAACGGACGTTCTCGAGAACAAATTAGTGATCGAAGGCGTAAATATTTATAAAAAGAGCGTTAAGCCAAACCCAGCTGCTGGTATAACCGGCGGCATGATTGACAAGACTATGCCTGTTCACATTTCTAATGTGGCTTTGGTTGACGGTAACGGCAAACCATCACGTGTTGGTATAAAACTCGTTGACGGTAAAAAACAGCGTTTCCTCAAAACCACTGGCGCAACATTAAGCGCATAAGGGGCACGGAGAAATTATGAGCACACGTTTTCAAGAACACTACCAACAAAAAGTTGTTGCTGATTTGATTGCCAAGTTTGGTTACAAGTCTGCAATGCAAGTTCCACGCATCACCAAAGTAACCCTGAATATGGGCTTGGGCGATGCAGTGAACGATAAGAAAATTATCGAAAATGCAGTTGGCGATTTAACTAAAGTTGCAGGCCAAAAGCCAGTTGTAACTAAGGCTAAAAAAGCGATTGCAGGTTTCAAGATTCGTCAAGGCTACCCAATCGGTGCCATGGTGACATTGCGCGGTCAACGCATGTATGAATTCTTGGATCGTTTCGTTACTGTTGCATTGCCACGCGTACGTGACTTCCGCGGCATCTCCGGTAAGGCATTTGACGGCCGTGGTAATTACAACATTGGCGTTAAAGAACAAATCATTTTCCCTGAAATCGAATACGACAAAATTGATGCCCTCCGTGGTCTCAATATCAGTATTACGACGACTGCTAAAACCGACGAAGAAGCAAAAGCTTTGTTGGCAGCATTCAAATTCCCTTTCCGCAATTAAGAGGCTAACGTGGCAAAACTATCCCTGATTGAGCGCGAGAATAAGCGCGCAAAAACTGTAGAGAAGTACGCTGTCAAGCGTGCTGAACTCAAAGCGATCATTGCTGATCAATCGCGCAGCGATGAAGAGCGCTATGAAGCTCGCTTGAAACTACAGGCACTTCCACGTAACGCAAGTCCGATTCGTCAAAGAAATCGTTGTTCATTAACCGGTCGACCACGTGGCACATTCCGTAAATTCGGTTTGGCCCGTAGCAAGATTCGTGAAATCGCCTTCCGTGGCGAAATCCCCGGTTTAACCAAGGCCAGCTGGTAAGCGGCGAAAGAATTAGGAGAACTCATGAGTATCAGCGATCCAATCGCCGACATGTTGACCCGGATCCGCAATGCGCAAGCAGTGCAGAAGCCCGTAGTCTTGATGCCGTCGTCAAAAGTTAAAGTAGCCATCGCAAAAGTGTTGCAAGATGAAGGCTATATCGAAAGTTTTGAAATCAAAGGTGAGGCAGCTAAGCCAGTGCTCCATATTGATCTTAAATACTATGCAGGTCGACCTGTTATTGAGCGTATTGACCGTGTTTCAACACCAAGTCTACGTATCTATAAAGGCCGTCATGACATTCCAGAAGTAATGAATGGCTTGGGCATTGCAATTATTTCAACCCCTCAAGGCGTAATGACAGACCGTAAAGCACGTGCAACAGGCGTGGGCGGCGAAGTTATTTGCTACGTAGCTTAAGGAGAGAAATATGTCCCGCGTAGGTAAATCACCAATTACAGTTCCTAAGGGTGCTGAAATCAGCATCAACGGTGCAAACATTATTGTTAAAGGCCCATTAGGTACCTTGACGCATAACTTGCACCCTTCTGTTGGTTTAAAACAAGCAGATGGCGTATTGACAGTCGTTGTCAATAACGACTCACCAGAAGCTGGTGCGCAGTCGGGTACGGCACGTGCTTTGGTTAACAACATGGTTATTGGCGTAACTGCTGGCTTTGAGCGCAAGCTCAGCTTGGTAGGCGTTGGTTACCGTGCTGCTGCACAAGGCGAAACATTGAAGTTGCAGTTGGGTTTCTCACACGACATTATTTACACACTACCAAAGGGTGTGAAAGCTGAGACTCCAACGCAAACTGAAATCATTATTAAAGGCTTCAACAAGCAGCAAGTTGGCCAGGTCGCAGCTGAAGTTCGCGCATACCGTTCACCAGAGCCATACAAAGGCAAAGGCGTTCGCTACGTCGACGAAGTTGTGCATCTAAAAGAAACTAAGAAGAAGTAAGCGAGATTAGAAAATGAATAAAGACGAATCCAGACAAAGACGTGCTCGGCAGACTCGTATTCGCATTGCCGAAGCATTGGCAAATCGCTTAACAGTTATCCGTAGTAATTCACATATTTCTGCGCAGGTTTATAGCCCATGCGGAACCAAAGTTGTAGCAGCTGCTTCAACAATGGAAAAAGATTTGCGCCAAGCGATCAAAAACGGCGGCAACGCTGAAGCTGCAAAACAAGTTGGCAAATTAGTTGCCGAGCGTGCTGTTAAGGCAGGCGTTGTTGATGTTGCTTTTGATCGCTCCGGGCATCGTTATCACGGCCGTATTAAGGCCTTAGCTGAAGCTGCGCGTGAAGCCGGCCTGAAGTTCTAATAGGGTTTAGGAAAAAACATGGCAAAAATGCAAACTAAGATGCAAAACGAAGAGCGTGATGATGGTCTTCGCGAGAAGATGATCGCTGTTAATCGTGTAACTAAAGTGGTTAAGGGTGGTCGTATTCTTGGCTTCGCTGCACTCACTGTAGTTGGCGATGGCGATGGCCGCATCGGCATGGGTAAAGGCAAATCAAAAGAAGTTCCAGTTGCTGTTCAAAAGGCAATGGACGAAGCTCGTCGCAAGATGATTAAGGTTTCCTTGCGTAAGGGCACTTTGCAGCACACTGTTACTGGTCAACATGGCGCATCACGCGTTTTGATTTCTCCAGCCAAAGACGGTACCGGAATTATTGCTGGTGGCCCAATGCGTGCGATTTTCGACGTCATGGGTGTTACTAACGTTGTAGCTAAGTCTCTCGGCTCTACAAACCCTTACAACTTAGTTCGCGCAACGATTGATGGTTTGAGCAAGATGAGTACTCCTGCTGAGATTGCTGCTAAGCGCGGTAAGTCAGTTGAAGAGATTCTCGGCTAAGACTAAAAGATTAGGAATCTACAAATGACAAAATCTAACTCCAAAGTCAAACTGCAATTAGTACGCAGTTTGATCGGCACACGCGAAAGTCATCGTGCAACTGTACGTGGCTTAGGCCTTCGTCGTATCAATTCAGTTTCTGAATTGGAAGACACTCCAGCTGTCCGCGGCATGATTAATAAAGTTTCTTATCTAGTTAAAGTTGTTAGCTAACTAGCAAGTAAATAGGCGAATAATATGCAACTCAATACACTCAAACCCGCAGAGGGCTCCAAGAAAAACCGTCGTCGCGTTGGTCGCGGCATTGGTTCTGGTCTTGGTAAAACTGCTGGCCGTGGTCATAAAGGTCAAAAATCCCGTTCTGGCGGTTTCCACAAGGTGGGATTCGAAGGCGGTCAAATGCCGATGTATCGTCGTTTACCAAAACGCGGTTTCGTTTCTTTGACACGTCGTCACGTTGGTCAAATTACTTTGAACGACTTAGCAAAAATCAATTTGCCAGAAGTGGACTTGTTGGTTTTGAAAGCGCACGGTTTTGCTGGTGAGCAAATCAATGCAGTTAAGGTTGTTAAAACTGGTGAACTCAAGATCGCTGTAACCCTCAAGGGCGTTACAGCTACTGCCGGCGCTAAAGCAGCTATCGAAGCAGCTGGCGGCAAACTGGTTGAAGCAGCTTAATAGGTCTTTTATTTAATATGGCATTAGCACCTACCAATAACGCAGGCACTGCATCAGCAGGAGGCAAGTTTGGCGAATTACGTCAACGCTTGATTTTCCTGGTGTTGGCTCTGCTCGTGTTTCGTTTGGGTGCTCATATTCCAGTTCCTGGTATTGATCCAGACCAATTGGCTCAGTTATTTGCAGGTCAAAAAGACGGTATCTTGGGAATGTTTAACTTGTTCTCTGGCGGCGCTTTATCCCGCTTTACCGTATTTGCCTTGGGAATCATGCCTTACATCTCTGCATCGATCATCATGCAGTTAATGACCATTGTTGTTCCGTCTTTAGAGGCTTTGAAAAAAGAAGGACAAGCTGGTCAGCGCAAGATTACTCAGTACACCCGCTATAGCACTGTGTTATTGGCTACCTTCCAGGCAATGGGAATTTCCGTTGCTTTGCAAGCGCAGCCAGGCCTAGTAGTTAATCCAGGCTTAATGTTTGAACTTAATACCGTAGTGACCTTGGTAACTGGCACGATGTTCCTGATGTGGCTTGGTGAGCAAATTACTGAGCGTGGTCTTGGTAACGGCATTTCCATTATTATTTTTGGCGGCATTGTTTCTGGCTTGCCTAGTGCATTGGCTAGCTTGTTAGAGTTAGTTCGTACTGGCGCAATGAATATTATTTCTGCATTGCTAATCGTTGTGATTTGCGTGGCGGTAACCTATTTCGTGGTGTTTGTAGAGCGTGGTCAGCGCCGTATCTTGGTGAACTATGCTAAGCGTCAAGTTGGTAATAAGATCTATGGCGGCCAGTCTTCTTACTTCCCATTGAAATTAAATATGGCAGGTGTTATTCCTCCTATTTTTGCTTCTTCAATTATTTTGTTCCCTGCAACTATTGCTGGCTGGTTTACATCAGGCGAGCCAACCAATATGTTCAGCAGAATTATTAAGGATTTAGCGGCTACTTTAGCCCCAGGTCAGCCTGTTTACACCATTCTGTATGCGGCAGCGATTATTTTCTTCTGCTTCTTCTATACCGCTTTGGTATTTAACAGCCGAGATACTGCTGAGAATCTTAAGAAGAGTGGTGCATTTGTTCCAGGCATTCGCCCAGGCGATCAAACAGCCCGTTACATCGATAAGATCTTGGTGCGTTTGACATTAGCTGGTGCGATTTATATGGTTTTGGTTTGTTTGTTGCCAGAATTTTTAGTATTGAAGTACAACGTACCGTTTTATTTCGGCGGTACTTCGCTGTTGATTATTGTTGTTGTTGCAATGGATTTCATGGCTCAGGTTCAGTCATTCGTGATGCAACAGCAGTATGGCTCTTTGATGAAAAAAGCCAACTTTAATATGGGTGCCTAACTGAATGTCTAAGGACGATGTAATTCAGATGGCGGGTGAGATTGTTGAGAATTTGCCGAACGCGATGTTTCGCGTGAAGCTGGAAAACGGACATGTGGTTCTAGGGCACATTTCTGGAAAGATGCGGATGCATTACATCCGTATTTTGCCGGGAGATAAGGTAACGGTGGAGATGACTCCTTACGACCTAACTCGCGCCAGAATCATATTCCGAGCGAAGTAAAGATTAAGTAGTACCTATTTTAAGAGGTGAGTTATGAAAGTTTTAGCATCCGTTAAGTGTATTTGCAGAAATTGCAAGATCATTAAGCGCAAACGCGTTGTGCGTGTGATCTGTTCTTCAGATGCACGTCATAAGCAGCGTCAAGGCTGATCTGGTTAATTAAGAGGAAATCTCATGGCACGTATCGCTGGGGTAAATATCCCAAATCATCAACACACTGTCATTGGTTTGACAGCAATTTTTGGCATTGGCACAACTCGTGCTCGCAAAATTTGCCAAACCACAGGTGTTGCTATATCCAAAAAAATCAAAGATCTTACTGACGCTGACTTGGAAAAGTTGCGTGATGAAGTTGGTAAGTTCATTACCGAAGGTGATCTTCGTCGTGAAGTAACTATGAGCATCAAGCGTTTGATGGACTTAGGTTGCTATCGTGGCGTGCGCCATCGTAAGGGCCTGCCTGTGCGTGGACAACGTACTAAGACTAATGCGCGTACCCGCAAGGGCCCACGTAAGTCTGGCGTGCAACTGAAGAAATAATCAAGAAAGTTTATTGACATGGCAAAACAACAATCCGCTTCTACTGCTTCACAACGTACTCGTAAGAAGGTTAAGAAGAACGTTGCTGACGGTATCGCGCACGTTCACGCTTCTTTTAACAACACCATCATTACGATCACTGATCGTCAAGGAAATGCGCTTTCATGGGCAACTTCTGGCGGCCAGGGCTTCAAAGGCTCACGTAAATCAACACCTTTTGCTGCTCAGGTAGCCGCGGAAGTTGCTGGTAAAGCTGCTGTTGAATGCGGTATCAAGAACTTGGAAGTTCAGATCAAGGGTCCAGGCCCAGGTCGTGAATCAGCAGTACGCGCTTTGAACTCTTTGGGCATCAAGATCACTGAGATTCAAGACGTTACTCCAGTTCCACACAATGGTTGCCGTCCTCCTAAGCGTCGTCGTATCTAAGCTCAGGAGTTAGTAGTTCAAGTTTTAGTAGTTTTTTATTTAAAGCCCACTGTTCATCTGATTTAAAGGATGAACTAACCGCCGGTCGCAAGACTGCGGCAAAGAAAGGAAAGCATCGTGGCACGTTACTTAGGGCCTAAGGCCAAGTTAGCACGTCGGGAAGGTACCGACTTATTTTTAAAGAGCGCACGTCGCGCCCTGTCAGACAAGTGCAAGTTAGATACTAAGCCTGGTCAACATGGTCGTACGTCTGGATCAAGAACATCAGACTACGGTAATCAATTGCGTGAAAAGCAAAAGGTTAAGCGTATCTATGGCATATTAGAGCGCCAATTCCGTCGTTACTTCGCAGAAGCTGAGCGTCGCAAGGGCAATACTGGTGCAACATTGCTCCAGTTGCTTGAGTCACGCCTCGACAACGTGGTTTATCGCATGGGCTTTGGTTCAACCCGCGCAGAAGCACGTCAGTTGGTTTCTCATTGTGCAATTTTACTCAATGGCAGCCCAGTGAATATCCCATCTATCCAGGTGAAACCCGGTGATGTGGTTGCTATTCGTGAAAAAGCGAAGAAGCAAACGCGTATTACAGAATCACTCAACTTGGTTCAGCAGATGACCGCTATCAGCTGGGTTTCAGTTGATGCAGGAAAGCTAGAAGGAACATTCAAGCAAGTGCCTGACCGCGAAGAAATCAGCGGTGAAATTAATGAAAGTTTGATCGTTGAATTGTATTCACGCTAATTAGGCACTATCAAGGAAAAAATATGCAAACAAATTTGCTCAAGCCAAAAATTATTTCTGTTGAAGCGCTTACCGCCAACCAAGCTAAGGTTGTTATGGAGCCGTTCGAGCGTGGCTATGGCCACACACTCGGAAATGCATTACGTCGTGTACTTCTGTCCTCGATGGTTGGTTATGCTCCAACTGAAGTAGCAATTGCAGGTGTTGTTCATGAATACTCCACTTTAGACGGAGTACAGGAGGACGTAGTAAATCTCTTGTTGAACCTCAAAGGTATCGTATTTAAGTTGCAGTCACGCGATGAAGTCACTATCAATTTACGTAAAGAAGGCCCAGGCGTCGTTACAGCAAAAGATATCGATCTTCCGCATGATGTAGAAATCATGAACCCAGATCACGTTATCGCTCACTTATCTGCTGGTGGCAAGTTAGATATGCAGATCAAGGTTGAAAAAGGCCGCGGCTATGTACCAGGCAACGTGCGTCAATACAACGACGAAACTACCAAGATTATTGGTCGTATCGTATTGGATGCCTCATTTAGCCCAGTTAGCCGTGTCAGCTATGCTGTTGAATCTGCTCGTGTTGAGCAACGTACCGACCTCGATCGTCTCGTAATGACTATCGAAACAAACGGTGTATTGTCTCCTGAGGAAGCAATTCGTCAAGCGGCTAGCATTTTGGTTGATCAATTGGTTGTATTCGCAGCTCTTGAGAGCAGCGAAGTTTCTGGTGATCTTGCACCAAGCCGCTCTTCAATGGTTGATCCAATGTTGATGCGTCCAGTTGATGACCTCGAGCTCACAGTTCGCTCTGCAAACTGCTTGAAGGCTGAGAACATCTACTACATCGGTGACTTGATTCAACGTACAGAGAACGAATTGTTGAAGACGCCTAATTTGGGTCGTAAGTCCTTGAATGAAATTAAAGACGTATTAGCTGCTCGTGGCTTAAGTCTTGGCATGAAACTCGAAAGCTGGCCTCCAGCTAACCTCGAGAAATAATTAGAAAGGAAGCATCATGCGTCACGGAAACGGCTTACGCAAACTAAATAGAACATCCTCACATCGCTTGGCGATGCTGCGAAATATGTCCAATTCTCTTTTGGAGCACGAAGTGATTAAAACCACTTTGCCAAAAGCAAAAGAATTGCGCATGGTTGTTGAGCCTTTGATTACCCTAGGTAAAAAAGACAACTTAGCAAACCGTCGCTTGGCATTTAATCGCACACGTGATCGCGATATCGTTGCTAAACTCTTCACAGAGCTTGGTCCACGCTATGCAACACGTCCAGGTGGCTACCTTCGTATTTTGAAGTTTGGCTTCCGTCATGGCGATAATGCGCCAATGGCATTGGTTGAGTTGCTTGATCGTCCAGAGGTTGATGAAACAGCAGCTGTAGTTGAAGAGGCTTAAGTCTCGCAGCTAGTTAAAAAAGCCAGGCTTCGGTCTGGCTTTTTTCATTTACGGGTTATAAATACAGCATGCCTCAAAACTCCCCAATAAAAGCTGATGGCCTTTTAGTGGTCGTAACCAGCCTGCCTAACATGGAGGCCGCTACAGTCTTGGCCAAATCTCTGGTTGAGGCGCAGCTTGCAGCCTGCGTTCAGATCAATGATGGGGTTTATTCAGTCTATCGCTGGGAAGGGAGGATTTGCGAGGAGCAAGAGATTCTCTTGTCTGCAAAAACGATGGCCGACCAATGGGAAGAGATCTGTGCTTTCATCAAAGAAAGTCACCCCTACGATCTTCCTGAGATTTTAGCCTTTTCACCAGAGCAATACGATCAGCAATATGCACAGTGGGTTAGCTCTGAGGTAAATTCAAAGACATGAAATTCAATTTTTTTCTGGGAAAGATTTTTGGGCTACTACTGATCTTATCGACGCAAGTATTTGCAGCGCCAGAATTTTTATCACCAGAAAAAGCCTTTCGCGTAGAGGCTACTTGGCTAGAAAATTCTAATCAGCTTGAGATTGAATTTATTCCTGCTAAGGGTTATTACATCTACCGCGAATCTCTTCAATTTGCGATTGGTACTGAGCCTGGAAAGCTAATCAATATAAGGCCTAAACTACCTACGGGTATTGAAAAGTTTGACGAAACTTTCCAGAAAAAACTGCAGGTTTATAAGCAGCCCTTGCTAGTTTTATTAGATATCAAGCCCGTTTCCGGCAAACCTATTCATGCCCAAGTCAGTCTTCAAGGATGTGCAGAGGCTGGCATTTGTTACCCACCTACGACCTTAAATTTTTTGCTAGCAGGACCTGGTGTTAAAGCAGCACCGATGCCAGAAGCGCTTGAAGGATTGCAAAATATTAGTAGCCCATCCAAAACCGAATTTAGTTTGGTTGATTTATGGCGTGAACGAGATGACGTTAATGCGATTGGCCGCTTTTTAGCGAATACTTCCATTACTTATTTATTCTTAGCTTTCTTTGTTTTGGGTCTTGCGTTGGCATTTACGCCTTGCGTTTTACCGATGCTTCCAATTCTGTCTAGTGTGATCTTTGGAGCCCAAGGTGGCAAAACCATTTCTAAGGGCCGTGCCAGCTTTTTAGCACTCTCTTATGTTTTGGGTATGGCCTTGGTCTATGCCTTGGCTGGAACCTTGATGGCAGCTCTGGGTGGCAGTGTACAAAGGGTGCTGCAAAGCCCAGCTGCACTAGCTGCCTTTGCTTTATTGCTATTGGCTCTCTCAGGGAGCTTATTTGGGCTGTATGAGCTTCGTTTGCCGCATTCCTGGCATCAGCAGGTTGACCGTCTAGCTGGTCGCCAGAAGGGCGGTAGCGTGTTTGGTGCCTTTGCTTTGGGCGGTATCTCAACCTTAGTAGCAAGTCCCTGTATTACAGCCCCCTTAGCAGGGGTATTAGCATTTATTGCCCAAACTGGCTCCATGTCTTTAGGGGCTGGATTACTTTTTGTGATGGCTCTGGGCATGGGTTTACCGCTGCTCTTTATTGCTATTGAGGCACGCATTCTGATTCCGTCTACGGGTATTTGGATGGTCTGGTTACAGCGTACCTTAGGTGTTTTGCTCATAGCGACTGCAGCCTGGATTGCATCTCCTTTACTTAGTCAGAATGATGCAAGCGGACCGGTAAAAATCATTAACGGACAAACCATTCATCCGGTTGGCGACTTATCTTTTGTGGTGATTCATTCACCAGCAGAGCTTGATGCACAACTTAGTCAAGCAAAGCGAGACCAAAAATTAGTATTACTCGATTTCTATGCAGATTGGTGTATCAGCTGTAAAGAGATGGAAGTCAATACTTTTGCCAATGCAGAAGTTAGTCAAGAATTAAAACAATTTGTTTTGTTGCAGGCAGACGTGACCGCGAATAGTCCTGACAACCAAGCATTACTGAAGCGCTATGGTTTATATGGCCCGCCAGGCATTTTAATTTTCAATCTTGACTCACAAGAGCAGGCAGATCAACGTGTGATTGGTTATATGCCGCCTCAACGTTTTATTGAGCGCTTAAAGAAAGCTTCTCAAGCTAAATAGCTTGTTGACTTACTTTGTTGCTTTAAGTAAGCGTGCTGCCTCAAGTGCAAAGTAAGTCAGCACACCATTTGCGCCAGCACGTTTAAATGCGAGTAATGACTCCATCATCACGGCGTCGTGATCAAGCCAACCATTCTGTGCGGCAGCTTTGAGCATGGCGTATTCACCGCTCACTTGATAGGCATAAGTGGGGTAATTAAATTCTTCTCTAACGCGACGCACGATATCTAAATAGGGCATTCCAGGCTTGACCATGACCATGTCTGCACCCTCGCTGATATCAAGAGCAACCTCCCGCAAAGCCTCGTCACCATTGGCACAACCCATTTGATAGGTTTTTTTATCTGCTTTGCCGAGGTTCTTGGATGAACCTACTGCATCTCTAAATGGGCCGTAAAACGCAGAGGCGTATTTAGCTGAATACGCCATGATGCGGGTGTGAATTAATTTCTTTTGTTCAAGCGCTTCCCGAATTTTTCCGATACGGCCATCCATCATGTCTGATGGCGCAACGATGTCGACACCAGCCTCAGCTTGAGTAACGGCTTGCTGAACTAAAATCACGCTGGTCTCATCATTGAGTATGCGGCCTTGATCATCGAGAACGCCGTCTTGACCATGACTGGTATAGGGATCGAGTGCAACATCAGTCATGATGCCTAAGCTGGGGAAGCGTTTCTTTAACTCGCTAACAGCTGTAGGCACTAGACCTTTAGGGTTGTATGCCTCTTTACCATCCGGTGTTTTTAATGCAGCATCGATCACTGGGAACAAAGCTAATACAGGAATGCCAAGATCCACACATTCTTGGGCAACATTAAAAAGTAAGTCTAATGAAATACGATTGACACCAGGCATCGAAGCAACTGCTTCAGACTTACCTTTGCCTTCCAGTAAGAACACTGGGTAAATTAAATCATTCGCAGAAATACTGTTTTCTTGCATCAGACGGCGTGACCAATCATCGCGACGCATGCGGCGAGGGCGATGCCCCGGAAAGTTGAGCAAAGAGTTAGCTTGTGATTTCATCTTTATGGGTTTCTGTTTCAAATAGCCATTTAATAACTAAATTATCTGCCTCTTCAAGACCAATACGTTTTGTGCTTGAGAATAATTGTGCCGTAAGTTGCTTAGAATCGCCCGTGCCATCTGGCAAGGCAGGATCGTATTGTTGTAATTGCTTCCGAACAGCCTCAAGAGCGTGCTTGCACTCACTTTTATTGAGTTTGTCGCATTTGCTGAGCAAAATATGGATCGGTTTGCCGGTAGGTACAAACCACTGAATCATTTGCTCATCCAGATCGGTAATGCCGCGCCGGGCATCCACAATCAGAACCATGCCTACCAACTGCTCACGCTCCTGAAGGTAGTCGCTCAGGAGGCTATTCCAGTGGTATTTGGTCTCACGGTTCACTGCCGCATAGCCGTAGCCTGGTAAGTCCACCAGATAGGCTAAAAGGTCATCTTTGGCGAAGAGCCCGAAGTAGTTGATATGCTGGGTGCGACCGGGCGTTTTACTAGCAAAAGCGAGTCTTTTTTGATTACATAGGACGTTAATAGCACTGGATTTTCCAGCATTTGAGCGGCCAGCAAATGCCACCTCACGCAAAGGCGTGGCAGGCAGGCAATGGGTGTCATTGACTGTGGTGGCGAATCGGGCTTGAAAGAGTTTAGACATGTCCTGAAGCTATTGTAAAATCATGAAATAATTCATGGTGTTGGGTAAAAGAGTTGTAAATATAGGGCCCAAACACTTTTAGGAATTTTTGCCAAGGTAAACATAATGCGTCAAAGCTCCAAAATCTCCAAATTAACTGGTTTACGTGCTGGTTTTGCATTTCTCTCTATTTTCGCTTTGATCGGTATTTCTGGGGCTGCTATGGCTGCCGATGCCGCTCCGATGGCTCCTGAAGCTGTAGCGAAGGCTGCAGTGCCAGGCAAACCTAAAGTTGATGTTGCTGCTGGTGAATCTCTTTATAACGGCGGCGATGCTTCCCGTGGCGTTGTAGCCTGTATTACTTGCCATGGCCCTAAAGGTCAAAGCGCAGTTAGTACATGGCCTAAGTTATCTGCACAACACGCTGCATACACAAATAAGCAATTGAAAAATTTTAAAGAGGGTACTCGTGCTAACCCAATCATGATGGGTATGTCTGCAGCATTGACTGAGCAAGATATGCAAAATATCGCAGCTTATTTAGCAAAGCAAACGGCTTCACAAGGTGTTGCGCAAAACAAAGAAACCATTGAATTAGGTCAAAGTATTTACCGCGGTGGTATTGCTGCAAAAGCCGTTCCAGCTTGCGCTGCATGCCACAGCCCAACAGGTGCAGGTATTGCCGCTCAATATCCGCTCTTAGGTGGCCAATGGGCTGATTACACCAATGCACAGTTACTTGCATTCCGTGAAGGTGTTCGTAAAAATAGTATTCAAATGACTACTATTGCAACCAAACTTTCTGATGCAGAAATGAAAGCAGTTTCTGATTACATGGCGGGCTTACATTAAGAAATTATTCTGAGCTTCAAATAAAAACCCCGCTCATGTAGCGGGGTTTTTATTTACTGCAATTTCTGGAGAATTACTTTGGCAAAACAGTTTCACTTGCAAATAAGTCAGAAGTTTTTTCACGCGCACGTATGACGTAAGCATTTTTTTCATCAACCATAATCTCAGCTGGTTTGGGGCGAGTATTGTAGTTAGAGGCCATGACAAAACCATAAGCGCCAGCCGAAAGAATTGCTAACAGATCACCTTCTTTCACAGCAAGTTTACGATCTCTTCCTAACCAATCGCCAGATTCGCAGACTGGCCCAACAACATCATAAGTCAAGCCCTCCGCATCTTTAGCTTGTACTGGAACTATGCCATGATGCGCTTCGTATAGGGCTGGACGTAGTAGCTCTGTCATAGCCGCATCAACAATGCAAAAGTTTTTCTCAGTACCGGGTTTAAGGTATTGAACAGTAGTAAGAAGAACGCCAGCATTGCCGACTAAGGATCTGCCTGGCTCTAAAACAATATCCAAATGGGCAAAGCCTCGTTCTGCTACATGGTTTAAAAGAGTATTCGTGAACTCGGTGATATCAGGCGGGGTTTCATCGCTATAGGAGATTCCGAGCCCACCACCTAAATCAAGATGGTGAATCACAATACCCTCCTTCTTAAGTTGCTCGACTAAATCTAAAACTTTATCTAAGGCATCTAAGTAGGGGGCAGTAGTGGTGATTTGTGAGCCAATATGACAATCAATACCAACCACATCAATCTGTGAGAGTTGACTGGCTTCACGATATGTTTTTAAAACTTCGTGATACGCAATGCCAAATTTATTTCCTTTTAAGCCAGTAGAAATATAAGGGTGTGTTTGTGCATCAACATCAGGATTGACGCGAAGAGAGACCGGCGCACGGCAGTTGAGCTTGCTTGCCACGCGATTAATATTATGAAGCTCAGCAATCGATTCAACATTGATACACTTAACCCCAACATCTAAGGCAGCAGCGATCTCAGAGGCAGATTTACCTACGCCAGCGAAGACGAGACTTTTAGGATCGGCACCAATTGCTAATGCGCGAGCTAATTCTCCGCCGCTCACTAAGTCGAACCCTGCGCCAAGTTTTTTGAAGCAATCAATTACTGCTAAATTGCTATTTGCTTTCATGGCGTAATGGACGCGTGCACGACGTTTACCTTTGTTATCAATACAAGCCTTGTCATAAGCTTGGTAAGCCTCGGTCAGCGATTTTTTACTATAGACATATAGTGGCGTACCAAATTCTTTTGCTAAATCTGCCAACGGAATTTCTTCGGCATACCAAGTACCTTCACGCTCAGTAAATCCAGATAATTTAGGTAGAGGAATTGCTTTGCTTGTCATTGCTTTGCCGGTGATGAATTGCTTGTGCTGGGAGGGGTTTGTGGTGGATAGAGCTTGCCTTTAGGTTCCGGCTCTGTAGGGGCTGGCGGCACACTTGGCGTATTTGGCATAAATAGTGGACCCCTAACCCCACATCCAACAAGGGCTATTACAAGGGTAATGCCAAAGGCTCTATTGAGAATCGCTATCATGAATGTCTCTAAAACGAATGATTGAATATAGCATGCAGGACTCTGGGATGAATCCAAATAATTTGAGTGTAGAAGCCATTGATGACAGGCAGTTTTATCAACTGGGTAGCAATTTATTACAGTCTATTGAAGTGGCTTTGGAGGCCGCTGATGACAAATTAGATCTAGATTTGGATGTGGAGCGCCAAGGGGGCAATGTTATTAATATCCGCTTTAGGGATAAAAGTGTGATTGTGGTGAATACCCAGCCGCCCTTACATGAAATTTGGGTGGCGGCTAAGTCTGGTGGATACCACTACCGTTGGGCTGGAACCATGGCTACGCCTTTGTGGTTGGATACCAAAACCGGTAGAGAGCTATTAAGTGATTTGACTCAGTTTGCTAGCGCTCAGGCTGGCCAAGCAGTCAAGATTACTCTAACTAAGTCTTAAGAACTTTAGGCTGCGCCAGTATTCACTAAAGTTTCGATCACGAGGGCATCGGGTACGCTCTTGATTTGAGCCTTGCCAATTTTTTCCAAGATTACATAGCGAATTTGGCCGCCCTCTGTTTTCTTATCAACCTGCATCAGTTCCAAATAGCGCTCTGCGCCAAATTTAGGGGGAGCAGTAGGCAGGTTCATTGATTTAATAATGCTGGTGAGGCGCTCGAGCTCATCCTTGCTGATGGTGTTTAAACGACAAGATAAATCAGCGCCCATCACCATGCCGCAGCCAACAGCCTCGCCGTGAAGCCATTCGCCGTAACCCATACCAGCCTCTATCGCATGTCCAAAGGTATGGCCAAAGTTCAGAGTTGCACGAATGCCGCCCTCCCTTTCGTCTGCAGAAACTACTGCAGATTTAATTTCACAGGAACGTAGTACTGCATGCCCCATTACATTTGTATCGCAGGCTAGTAATGCCACCGCATTTTTTTCGATCCAATCTAAAAATTTAGCATCAGCAATGGCGCCATGTTTCACCACTTCGGCAAGGCCAGCAGAGAGCTCTCTTGGCGGCAAGGTCTTCAGTGTGTGGAGATCAGCAACCACAGCAACAGGTTGATGAAATGCCCCAATCATGTTTTTACCCAAAGGATGATTGATGCCAGTTTTGCCACCAACAGAAGAGTCAACCTGAGCCAATAAGGTAGTCGGAACTTGAATGAAACGAATGCCACGCATAAAGCTGGCCGCAGCAAAACCTGTCATATCGCCAATTACACCGCCACCTAGGGCAATCAACATCGTTTGGCGATCTGCACCAAACTTTAAAAGATCATCAAAAATGAGCTGAAGATTTTTCCAGTCTTTATACGACTCGCCATCTGGCAAGGTGATGGTTCTAACAGGTTTACCAAATACTTCTAGGGTCTTAGTCAGACGGGCAGCATAGAGCGGAGCAACCGTAGTGTTAGTAACGATATAAATTGAAGTTGCTTTTTCACAAGCTTCAAATAAGCTGGCTTGATCAATCAGATCAGTGCCAATATGTATTGGATAGCTTCGGTTGCCAAGATCAACTTCAAGTGTTTTCATCATAGTGCCAATGTATTTAAGCAGAAAGTTCAAGTTGCATGATTAAGGTGTTGACCAGTTGATTGACGCTGGGTTTGCCAGTTTCAATCACATGATCGGCGATTTCGCGATAAAGGGGATCGCGAATGGTATAGAAATTTTCCAGAATTTTTTTAGCGTCACCATTGCGAAGTAAGGGACGTCCATCGCCACCTTTAGTGCGATGCCAAAGCTCATTTGGGTTTGCATGTAGATAAATTACAGTACCACGCTCCCTTAGTGCTTCACGGTTTTCTGGAAATAAAATGGCGCCACCACCGGTAGCTAAGACAATGTCGTGCTCAGCTGTAATTTCTCGAATGACTTGTGCTTCTCGTTTGCGAAATCCTGCTTCACCCTCCATCTCAAAGATCACTGGAATTTTGACACCACAGCGCTCTTCAATCACATGATCAGCATCCAGAAAGCGGCGCCCTAATTTTTTGGCCAGTACTTTTCCGACGGTCGACTTTCCAGCACCCATGAGGCCAATGAGAAAGATATTATTTGTCGGGGAGTTCACCCTTTGATTTTATTAGGGTTTATCGAGAACGGTAGGAGTTAGGAAGACAAGTAGTTCAGTTTTATCTTGTAATTTAGATTTATGGCGAAATAAGTGGCCAATTAGAGGAATATCTCCTAGTAAAGGGATTTTGACTTCATCCTCCCTCTCAGTTGTCTGGAAAATACCCCCAATGATGGCTGTTCCACCGTTTTCAACGGTGACCTCTGAACTCAGACTTTTAGTATCAATTGCGTATCCCTGCTCTGTTTTCATGCCAATAGTGTCCTTGTTAATGCCAACAAGCATGGAGATTTTTCCGTCAGGATGAATTTTTGGTAAAACCTCTAAACGTAAATTGGCCTTCCGAAATTGCAATTTGCTGCCATTTTGTGAGGTAGTTTGATAGGGAAGTTCAGTGCCTTGCTCGATAGTGGCTTTCACTTGATCCCCTGTCATGATGCGCGGATTAGAAAGTATTTTTCCTTGACCATCGGATTCAAGCGCTGACAATTCCATTTGTAAAAGACGACTACCGTTTCGGGAGACTAGAGTTGCAGCCACAGTTGCTGGATTAAAGCCCCATAAGCCTGATCCACTCAAATCAAAATTACTAGAGATTTTTTTATCTGAGTTATCGCCCAAAGAGTTTGCTTGGTAGCCCAGCTTAACTCCTAGTTCGCGGGCAAAGCGCTCATCAGCCTCTACAATGCGGGCCTCAATGAGTATTTGCCTTGGACTGTTAATGTGGTCGCCACCAAAGGGTAGTGCCGCATCTTCACGACGATGCTTTTGAAACGCAGCAATTTCCGCATGAGGCCCAATCCAGTAAATATCACCGTTGCGAACCAGCCGCAACCCTCTGCTCGCCAGAATTGAGTGAAGTGCTGTTTGCCATGGTGTGTGATTGAGATCAACTGTAATCCTGCCTTTAATCGATTCACTTAACAAAAAGTTGGTGTTACCCAGTTTTGCAAGAGCTTGTAAAAGCTCTGACACTTCAATATCGGTAAATTGCAAACTAATAGGCGTTTCCATTAAGTTTTGTGCAGACGTGTTTGCGCCAATTGGGCTCACAAAAAAAATGAATAAAAAGCCAAGATAAAGGCTAAATTTTTGTATGTATTGATGCGTGGGTTTTAGGCTTTGCTTCATTCGGTTTTGGAGGGTTTGATAAGTAAGGTTTTCCCTTGGCTATGGGTTAGGGTTGCGAGATCTTTCTCAAGCTGCGTTAATCGCCAATCCCCCAAAACAAGCATCCCTTTTTGAAACATCACATTGCTCTTCCCGGTATGAAAAAATGCCTGGCGAGAACCCCCCATTTCACTTGCCCCCAAATAACGCCAGCGACGCAGTTCAGCCTCATGAGGATTCGCTTGAGGCTTCGCCAAAACTGGCTTAGTTGATATATTTTTTATTAATGAGTGAATACTCACTTCTATTGAGTCGATTACTTCATATAGATTATCTTGTTCACTTTGTAATTCGGTACGCAGTATGGCCAATTCTTTTTTAAGCTCAGAAATTTCCTTCTGGGACTCTTGGACCGTAGCTTCAAAACTTATTTTTAGAGACTCATAGGCAATAAAAAGCGCAATACCAATAATAATTAAACATGCCCCAAACGCAAAAACTCCTCCCCATTTTTGGAGTTGATGCAAAAGATTTTGACTGCTAAAGGCCTCTAGCTGGGCTCGTTCTTTACTCAGTTTTGGAGGCTCTAGGGGAGGCCTTTTTGGGGAAGTGGTTTTACGAATTCCATGGGGATCAGGAATCGCTGGATCATCACCAAGCTCACTCAAAATTTCATCAAAAGATTGGGGGGATATATGGCGTGATGGCATGCCTATATTTTTCAAGTTTGGGCCAAGAATAGACATCAGCTTAGTTTGAAGCTGATGTCAGCAAAGGCAGCCTTAAAAACTCAAAAACAAGGATTTTGGAGCTTTTAGGGAAATTACTTAAGCATCCTATAATTTGAGCTTATGGCCCTCCCCCCAAAAGACAAGCCGCCGCAAAACCAGCGACCAACCCGTCAGTTCGATAAAGGCCCGCGATATTCCCGAGTAGGGCCGGGTTCACCCCGAAAATCTTCTAGTAATCCTTTAGTGAAGGCGATGTTGATTATTGGCGTCGTATTTGCCTTGGTGGTAATGCTGCTAATGGGCTACGCATTTTTAGTAGCCAAGCCCAATTTACCGAAAATCTCGGCTTTGACAGATTACAACCCAAAAACTCCTCTGCGGATTTATACGGCCGATAAGGTTTTGATTGGTGAGTTTGGCGAGGAGCGCCGCAAGGTTATCCCTTTGGATGAAATTCCACAAAGTATGCGCAATGCTGTTTTGGCTATTGAGGATGATCGTTTCTACTCTCATGGCGGAGTCGATTATGTGGGGATTTTGCGGGCCACTTTGACGAATCTGCGGGGGCATCTTTCTCAGGGCGCCTCCACTATCACTATGCAGGTAGCTCGAAATTTTTTCCTGAGCAATGAGAAAACTTTCTCTCGAAAAATTTATGAAGTTTTATTGGCCTGGGAAATCGAGTCTCAATTAACCAAAGATAAGATTCTTGAAATCTATATGAATCAGATTTTCTTGGGCCAAAGAGCTTATGGTTTTTCGAGTGCGGCCCAGATTTATTTCGGTAAAGAATTAAAAGACATCACCATCGCAGAGTCTGCGATGTTAGCTGGCCTGCCTAAAGCCCCCTCAGCTTACAACCCCGTCAGTAATTTTCGTCGCGCTAAGATTCGTCAAGAATATATCTTGCAACGCATGCGTGACCTTGGATATATCTCCTCCGAGGAATACCAAAAGGCCATGATTGAGGAGTTGCGCATTCGTGGTCTGGGAAATGAATTTGCGGTGCGTGCAGACTTCCCTGCAGAGATGGTCCGCCAGTTACTGTTTAATCAATATGGTGAGGCTATTTACTCCCAGGGAATTGATGTCTACACCACGATCTTAAAAGCGGACCAAGATGCTGCTTATAAAGCCGTACGTCGCGGTATTTTTGAGTATGACTTACGTCACGCTTATCGTGGTCCAGAGGGTTTTATAGATCTTCCTGAGGATCGCGTCAAACGTCAACGTGCCATTGATGAGGCTTTGCTTGCGTATCCCCAATTAGATGATTTGCAGTCTGGTGTTGTGCTTGATGTGAAGCCAAAAGAAATGCAAGTCATGATTGCTACTGGCGATACGGTCACTTTAAAAGGTGATGGCATGAAATTAGCTTCTGCATCAATTACCGATAGCACTCAACCAAAAAAACGTTTACGCCCGGGCGCGGTAGTGAGACTGCTGTTAGATGGTGGCACTTGGAGGTTAGCGCAGTTACCCCAAGTCGAGGCAGCTTTTGTCTCTATGAATGCAGATACGGGTGCAATTTTGTCTCTCGTTGGCGGCTTCGATTTCCGCCGCAATCAATTTAATCACGTGACTCAAGCATTGCGTCAGCCAGGTTCCTCCTTCAAGCCTTTTATTTATGCCGCTGCCATTGAAAAAGGTTTTGCACCAAGTACTATGGTAAACGATGCGCCACTATCAATTGGTAGTATGGAGACCGGCAGTCAGGCATGGGAGCCAAAGAACTATGATGGTAAATACGAAGGCATGATGCGCTTGCGTACAGCACTAGCAAAGTCTAAGAATTTAGTTTCTGTTCGCGTTATTCGCGCCATCGGCCCTTCATACGCCCAGGAATATATTCAGCGGTTTGGTTTTGAGCCTGAAAAACACCCACCTTATCTGACGATGGCTTTGGGCGCAGGTTCAGTATCGCCTTTGCAGATGGCCTCAGCCTACAGTGTGTTTGCAAATGGCGGCTATCGTGTAGACCCTTTTTTAATTGACAAGATGGTGGATTCCAAAGGAGAGGTTTTGTTTGAGGCTAAACCTGTTCGTGTTGGAGATGGAGCGACGCGTGTCTTAGATGCGCGCACTGCTTTCGTAATGGATAGTTTGTTACAAGAAGTGACTAAGACTGGTACCGCTGCATCTGCTAGAGCTAAATTAGGCCGTACTGATATTGCTGGAAAAACTGGTACTACCAATGAATCTCATGATGCTTGGTTCGCAGGTTACAACCCCAAAATAGTGGCGATTGCCTGGATCGGTTTTGATAGGCCAGCAAGCTTGGGTGATCGCGAAACAGGTGGTGGGCTTGCTTTACCAATGTGGATCTCTTATATGTCAGTAGCTCTAAAAGATGCGCCACAAGAATCACGTGAAGTTCCAAGTGGAGTGACACAAGTAGATGGCGATTGGTTTATCCCCGAATTTTCTCGTAGTGGTGGCCCACGCGAACTTCAGTAGTTCGCTTTCAAAATGGCTCGGCAAGCACGCACCGTAATACCTGGTCAAGTAATGCATGTGATGGTTCGTGGCAATAATCGAGAAACTCTTTTCTTCAATCCAGAAGACCGTCGTACTTATTTAGATTGGTTGCGAGAGGCTGCAAGACAGTTTGGCTGCGCAGTCCATGCCTTTGCATTAATGCCCAACCATGTGCATTTGCTGATGACGCCGCAAAACAAAGATTCACTCGCTAAAACAATGCAGTCTTTGGGTAGACGTTATGCGCAGTATTTCAATCAACAGCACAAACGATCTGGAACTATTTGGGAGGGGCGTTATCGCTCATCCTTAATTGACCCAGATTATTTTTTACGTTGCCAACGTTATATTGAGCTAAATCCGGTCAGGGCAGGTTATGAATCCAGCCCCCAAGATTCCAGTTGGACTAGCTTTGTAAGCCATATTGGCGGCAATGTAGAGTCTTGGTTGGTTGACCACCAGCACTTTTGGGAGTTAGGTAATACGCCTTTTGAAAGACAAATGGGCTGGGCAAACTTCGTAAAAGACGGGGCACCCCATTGGGAGGATCAACAAATCACGGAATCCTTGCTTCGATCCAAGCCTTGGGTTAGTGATATCTACGCGAACAAGCTGTTTAAGGATGATCCAGAGCTCACCCAAATTCGGGATCGTGGCCGCCCTAGAAAAATTAAGTTAATAAATTCAGTAACTTAGAGGTTTTCTGGCATTTCTTGACAGGTGTAGGGCATTTACTCTGTCCCCATTTAAATAGTTCATTTTGGTGCACCATATAAATAAATGGGACAGAGTCATTTTATTTATATTGCATCCGTATGGGTATTCACCTATATTTGATCCTCCAAAAGTAATCAGGCCTTTGTCGCCCCTCGGAAATACTATGACTACACAATTCAACTCTGATCTTCGCCCAATTGCTCAAGGTTTATATGACCCCCGAAATGAGCATGATGCTTGTGGCGTAGGATTTGTCGCGCATATAAAGGGAAAAAAATCCCACGAGATTGTTAGCCAAGGTTTGCAGATTTTGGAAAATCTGGATCACCGAGGTGCAGTTGGCGCTGACCCATTGATGGGTGATGGTGCCGGCATCTTGATTCAGATTCCTGATACTTTGTACCGTGAAGAAATGGCCAAACAAGGTGTGATCTTGCCGCCTTTGGGTGAGTACGGCGTTGGCATGATTTTCTTGCCAAAAGAGCAAGCATCACGTTTAGCTTGCGAACAAGAATTAGAGCGCACCGTGCGCTTAGAGGGCCAGGTTGTTTTAGGTTGGAGAGACGTACCAATCGATGTGAAGTTGCCAATGTCTCCAACAGTGCGCATGACAGAGCCATTCATCCGTCAAATTTTTATTGGCCGTGGTCGCGACATCATGACGACTGATGCGCTTGAGCGCAAGCTGTACGTCATCCGTAAAACTGCGAGCCATGCAATTCAAGATTTACATTTGAAGCATGGTAAAGAATATTTTGTTGCTTCAATGTCTGCCCGAACCATTGTTTATAAGGGTTTGCTGCTAGCTAATCAGGTGGGCGCGTATTACCAGGACTTACAAGATCCCCGCACCATATCAGCACTAGCCTTAGTGCACCAACGGTTCTCAACAAATACCTTCCCTGCTTGGGAATTGGCTCATCCATACCGCATGATTGCGCACAATGGCGAGATTAATACCGTTAAAGGTAACGTCAATTGGGTTAATGCACGCGAAGGTGCAATCAGTTCTCCAGTTCTGGGGGATGACTTACAAAAATTATGGCCACTCATTTATCCGGGTCAGTCAGATACCGCTTGTTTTGATAACTGCTTAGAGTTGTTAGTGATGTCTGGTTATCCATTGGCCCAAGCCATGATGATGATGATTCCTGAGGCGTGGGAACAGCACACATTGATGGATGACAATCGCCGTGCTTTCTATGAATATCACGCAGCCATGATGGAGCCCTGGGATGGTCCTGCGGCAATGGCATTTACTGACGGCCGTCAAATTGGCGCAACTTTAGATCGCAATGGTTTGCGTCCAGCGCGTTATTACGTGACGGATGACGACTTAGTCATCATGGGTTCCGAAGCTGGTGTATTACCAGTTCCGGAAAGTAAGATTATTCAAAAATGGCGCTTGCAACCTGGCAAGATGTTCATGATTGACATGGAACAAGGTCGCATCATTGATGACGTTGAGCTCAAGAACGCTGTTTCCAAAGCTAAGCCATACAAGAGTTGGATCGATGCAGTAAGAGTCAAGCTCGATAAAATTGACGCAAGCAAGGCTGACTTGCTCGACGAAAAAATGACTATTCGTCCGACGGCTAAATTATTAGACCGCCAACAGGCATTTGGGTATACCCAAGAAGATCTCAAGTACCTCATGGCTCCCATGGCCATGAATGGTGAAGAGGCAATTGGTTCAATGGGTAACGATAGCCCATTGGCCATTCTTTCTAATAAGAATAAGCCTTTGTATAACTACTTTAAGCAGCTGTTTGCACAAGTGACTAATCCTCCGATTGATTCTATTCGAGAGAATATCGTGATGTCATTGGTGTCATTTATTGGGCCAAAGCCTAACTTATTAGATACCAACAACATCAACCCTCCAATGCGCTTGGAAGTTAGCCAACCAATTTTAGATTTTGATGACATCACTAAGATTCGTCATATTGGCCACTACACTAATGGTAAGTTCCGTTCTTATGAGCTAGATGTTTGCTATCCGGCTGTATGGGGCAAGGCTGGTATTGAGGCGCGCTTAGCATCATTGTGCGCTGAAGCAGCTGATGCAGTGCGTTCTGGCTACAACATCTTAATCCTGAGTGATCGTCAAATTGACGAGAAGCACGTTGCTATTCCAGCTTTATTAGTGACCTCGGCAATTCACCAGCATTTGGTACAAAAAGGTTTGCGTACTACCGTGGGCCTCGTAGTTGAGACAGGCAGTGCCCGTGAAACGCATCACTTTGCGCTCTTGGCTGGCTATGGCGCTGAAGCAGTTCACCCATATCTGGCAATGGAAACTTTGACAGAAATGGCTAAAGGTTTATCGGGTGATTTGTCTGGTGAAAAAGCAGTTAAGAACTACATCAAAGCAGTTGGCAAGGGCTTGCAAAAGGTGATGTCCAAAATGGGCATCTCTACCTATATGTCGTATACCGGCTCACAGATTTTTGAAGCGATTGGTTTGAACCCTGAAATCATCAATCAGTATTTCAAGGGCACCCCATCAAATGTTGGTGGTATCGGCGTATTTGAAGTGGCTGAAGAAGCGCTGCGCATGCACACTTCTGCCTTTAGTAATGATCCAGTGTTAACTAATATGTTAGATGCTGGTGGTGAATACGCCTTCCGTATCCGTGGTGAAGACCATATGTGGACACCAGATACGATTGCAAAGTTACAGCATTCCACTCGGATTGGCGCAGAGAAGGGCTACCAGACGTATAAAGAGTACGCCAATATCATCAATGACCAAACTAAACGTCAAATGACATTGCGCGGTCTTTTTGAATTCAAGATCGATCCAGTAAAAGCGATTCCATTAGATGAAGTCGAATCTGCCAAAGAAATTGTGAAACGTTTTGCTACGGGTGCAATGTCTTTGGGTTCGATCTCTACTGAAGCGCATGCTACTTTGGCAATTGCGATGAACCGCATTGGTGGTAAGTCCAATACTGGCGAAGGTGGTGAAGATCCTAATCGCTACATTAATGAGCTCAAAGGCATTCCCATCAAAAAAGGTGAAACACTTGCCAGCGTATTAGGTAGTGATGTGGTGGAAGCAAATATCCCATTGCTTGATGGTGATTCATTGCGCTCCAAAATTAAACAGGTTGCTTCTGGTCGTTTTGGTGTAACCACTGAGTACTTACGCTCTGCAGATCAAATTCAGATCAAAATGGCACAAGGCGCTAAGCCAGGTGAAGGTGGTCAATTACCAGGTGGAAAAGTATCTGATTACATTGGTAAGTTACGCTTCTCTGTGCCTGGCGTTGGTTTGATTTCTCCACCACCACACCATGATATTTATTCGATTGAAGATATTGCTCAGTTGATTCATGACCTGAAGAACGTCAATCCAAAAGCAGATGTTTCTGTGAAGTTGGTATCTGAAGTGGGTGTTGGTACTGTCGCAGCTGGTGTTGCCAAGGCTAAAGCAGATCACGTTGTGATCGCGGGCCACGATGGTGGCACGGGCGCTTCACCACTTTCTTCAATTAAGCATGCTGGTTCACCATGGGAACTCGGTTTGGCTGAAACACAGCAAACATTAGTTCTAAATGGTCTACGCAGCCGTATTCGGGTTCAGGCTGATGGCCAAATGAAGACGGGCCGTGACGTTGTGATCGGTGCATTGTTGGGCGCAGATGAATTTGGTTTTGCAACAGCGCCATTGGTGGTTGAAGGTTGCATCATGATGCGTAAGTGCCATTTGAATACTTGCCCAGTGGGTGTTGCTACGCAAGATCCAGAATTGCGTAAGAAATTCTCTGGCAAGCCTGAGCATGTTGTGAACTTCTTCTTCTTTATTGCCGAAGAGGCTCGCGAGATCATGGCGCAATTGGGTATTCGCAAGTTTGATGACCTGATCGGCCGCGTGGATTTATTAGATACCCGTAAAGGTATTGATAACTGGAAAGTGCATGGTTTGGATTTCAGTAAGATTTTTGCTGAGCCAAAAGTAGCAAGTGATGTTCCACGTTATCAAGTACTGACACAGGATCATGGCCTAGCAAGTGCGCTTGACAATATCTTGATCGAGAAGAGTGAGCCTGCTTTAGAGCGTGGTGAGAAAGTTTCATTCATCGTGCCAGTCAAAAACGTGAATCGCACTGTGGGTGCAATGCTTTCTGGTGAGGTGGCACAGCGTTATGGTCATGCTGGTTTGCCTGAGGACACTATTCATATTCAACTGAATGGCACTGCTGGCCAAAGTTTTGCAGCTTTCTTAGCGCGAGGCATTACTTTAGATTTAGTTGGCGATGGCAATGACTATGTCGGAAAAGGTTTGTCTGGTGGCCGTGTCATAGTTCGGGCTCCACATGAGTTCCGCGGCGATACAGCCAAGAACATTATTGTTGGTAATACCGTTCTATATGGTGCCATTGCTGGCGAAGCCTTCTTTAATGGGGTTGCTGGTGAGCGCTTTGCAGTGCGTAATTCAGGTGCTACGACTGTTGTCGAAGGTACTGGTGACCATGGTTGTGAATACATGACTGGTGGAACTGTGGCGGTGCTTGGTACTACTGGACGTAACTTTGCTGCTGGTATGAGCGGTGGTATTGCATATGTATATGACGAAGATGGAATGTTCGCTAAGCGCTGCAATACTAGTATGGCAACTTTAGAAAAAGTATTGTCATCCGCAGAGCAAATCGCCAAGATGCCTCAGTCTGAGTGGCATGCTCCAGTTGATGTGAAAGATGGTGGAGAGCGCTTAACTGATGAGCAAATTTTGAAGGGCTTAATTGAGCGTCATTTCCGCTACACCGGTTCAGAGCGTGCTAAAGCACTCTTGGCTGATTGGGAAAATTCCCGTAGCCGTTTTGTGAAAGTCCTCCCAACTGAGTACAAGCGTGCTCTAGGTGAGCTATGGGACAAGGCGCAAAACAAAACTATTACCGCTTAATGAATACAGATATTAAGAAAAGATACTAAGGATTAAATATGGGTAAGGTCACTGGATTTATGGAGTTTGAGCGCGTCGAGGAAACATACGAAGCGCCCGTTAAACGTCTCCATCATTACAAAGAGTTCGTTATCACTTTAACTGATGATGAGGCCAAGAAAGAGGGCGCCCGTTGTATGGATTGTGGCATTCCATTTTGTAATAACGGGTGCCCAGTCAATAACATCATTCCTGACTTCAATGATTTAGTGTTCCATAACGACTGGAAGAATGCTTTAGATGTTTTGCAATCGACTAATAACTTTCCAGAGTTTACGGGTCGCATTTGCCCAGCACCTTGCGAAGCTGCTTGCACCTTAGGAATTAATCGCGCCCCTGTTGGTATTAAGTCTATCGAGCATGCCATTATTGATAAAGGCTGGGAGAATGGTTGGGTTAAGCCTCAGCCATCTAAAACAAAGACCGGAAAAAAAGTTGCTGTTGTTGGCGGCGGCCCTGCTGGTATGGCTGCGGCTCAACAATTAGCGCGTGTTGGTCATGACGTCACCGTATTTGAAAAAAATGATCGTGTTGGTGGATTACTGCGTTATGGCATTCCTGACTTCAAAATGGAAAAGTGGCTCATTGATCGTCGTGTCGAGCAGATGCAGGCTGAAAGTGTGAAATTTGAAACCGGTGTTTTTGTTGGCAAAGAAGCCATGGGCGCTGAAGTAAAAAATTATTCCACTAAAACTGTTTCTCCTGAGCAGTTAATGAAAGATTTTGATGCTGTAGTCATTACTGGCGGTGCTGAACAGCCACGTGACTTGCCAGTACCTGGCCGTGAATTGGCTGGTGTGCACTATGCATTGGAATTTTTGATTCCACAAAATAAAGAGAATGCTGGTGACTTCAAAAATGACATCCGGGCAACTGATAAACACGTTGTTGTGATTGGTGGTGGCGATACTGGCTCTGATTGTGTTGGCACATCCAATCGCCATGGCGCAAAACAAGTAACTCAGTTTGAATTGCTCCCGCAGCCTCCAGAAGTTGAGAACAAACCTTTGGTATGGCCTTATTGGCCAACTAAGCTACGCACCTCTTCTTCACATGAGGAAGGCTGTGATCGTGACTGGTCAGTGGGAACAAAGCGTTTTGAAGGTAAGAACGGCAAAGTAGAAAAACTGATTGGTGTTCGTTTGGAGTGGAAAGACGGCAAGATGGTTGAAGTTCCAAACTCCGAGTTTGAGATCAAAGCAGATTTAGTACTTTTAGCTATGGGATTTGTATCTCCAGTACAGCAGGTTCTGAATGCTTTCGGCATTGAAAAAGATGCTCGTGGCAATGCCAAAGCTACTGTGGAAGGGCAAAATGCTTATCAAACTAATGTTTCTAAGGTTTTTGCTGCTGGCGATATGCGTCGCGGACAGTCTCTTGTAGTTTGGGCAATTCGTGAGGGTCGCCAATGCGCTCAAGCAGTAGACGAGTATTTAATGGGGTCATCTGTTTTACCCCGATAATATTGGGGATATGAACACTGTCCACTCAAACTCTTTGGATGCAAGCGCCCAATCTGTAGAAGAAGTTGTTGTCTCTATTAAGAACGTCGACTTTTCCTATGCTCTTGGTGAGCGGCAGATTTTGTCGGGCCTTAATATGGAGTTTCGTCGTGGCCAAGTAGTCGCGGTAATGGGTGGATCAGGCTGCGGTAAAACCACGATTCTGCGTTTAATTGGCGGTCAATTTACTGCTCAATCCGGGCAAGTCTTATTTGAAGGCAAAGACATTGGCAGGATGACTGACGATCAATTGATGGCAACGCGTCGTCGCATGGGCATGCTCTTTCAGTTTGGCGCATTGTTTACAGATTTGAGTGTTTTTGAAAATGTCGCATTCCCCTTGCGCGAACATACAGATTTAAGTGAAGAGTTTTTGCGCTCTCTAGTACTAATGAAATTAAATGCAGTGGGTTTACGAGGTGCTCGTGATTTAATGCCATCACAAATTTCTGGTGGTATGGCAAGACGCGTTGCGCTCGCTAGAGCAATCGCTCTAGATCCTCCACTCATCATGTACGACGAGCCATTTGCAGGTTTAGATCCAATCTCTTTGGGTATTACTGCGAGATTGATACGCGATCTCAACAATGCGCTTGGCGCCACTAGCCTGCTAGTGACACACGATGTTGAAGAGACTTTTGAAATCGCTGATTACGTCTACTTTATAGCTAATGGCCATATTGGAGCGCAAGGTACGCCTGCTGAATTAAGTCGCTCTACAGATCCTTTTGTCAGACAATTTTTAGATGCTGCCCCTGATGGTCCTGTGCCATTTCATTATCCAGGCCAGAGTTTGGCAGAAGATTTTGGATTGAGTATCTAATGACTGCCATACATAAACTTCTCGATTTATTCGGTGACCTTGGATTTTTTGTGCGCCGTAATTTAACGAGTCTTGGACTTGCTTCAAGAATGTTTTCCGCAGTTATTTTACGTTCAGGATTTTTGCTCAAAAGACCTCGTCTAGTGATCGATCAAATTCTATTTGTGGGCAATCACTCTTTTGTAATCATTTCAGTCTCCGGTTTATTTGTCGGATTTGTGCTGGGATTGCAGGGTTACTACACTCTAAATCGCTATGGCTCGGAGCAGGCATTAGGTTTATTGGTGGCCCTTTCTTTGACCCGTGAATTAGGCCCAGTAATTACCGCCTTATTATTTGCTGGCCGTGCTGGTACTTCATTGACTGCAGAAATTGGTTTGATGAAGGCAGGCGAACAGTTAAGTGCAATGGAAATGATGGCTGTTGATCCATTAGCTCGTGTGATCGCTCCACGACTTTGGGCTGGTGTTATTTCTATGCCAATTTTGGCGACGATTTTTACCGCAGTAGGTGTTATGGGAGGCTATTTTGTCGGCGTTCCCCTGATTGGCGTTGATTCTGGAGCATTTTGGTCGCAAATGCAGGGTGGTGTGGACCTCTTTTCAGATATTGGTAACGGCCTAATTAAAAGTATGGTTTTCGGCGTAGCAGTAACGTTTATTGCCCTGTACCAAGGCTATGAAGCTAAACCTACACCTGAGGGTGTATCGCAAGCTACCACCCGAACAGTGGTGATTTCCTCTTTATCGGTTTTGGCGTTAGATTTCCTGCTAACCGCAATGATGTTCTCGAACTAGAAAGAATAAACTGGGGCTCTTATGAGAAAAAGTGCAATTGATATTTGGGTAGGGATCTTTGTTGCCATTGGCTTGCTGGCAGCCTTATTTCTGGCATTGAAAGTTGGCAATATGAATGCGGTGTCATTTGCACCGACGTATAAAATTTCTGCACGTTTTGACAATATTGGCGGCTTAAAACCTCGTGCACCAGTAAAAAGTGCCGGTGTAGTTGTTGGTCGTATTACTAATATTTCTTTTGACGATAAAACTTATCAAGCAACCGTTGTGATGACAATTGAAGAGTCTTATAAATTCCCAACAGATTCTGCTGCCAAAATTTTGACTTCAGGCCTATTGGGCGAGCAATATATCGGCCTTGAGGCTGGCGGCTCAGATGATTTATTGGCTAATGGTGGAAAAATTACTCAGACTCAATCAGCTATTGTTCTAGAAAATCTCATTAGCCAATTCCTTTACAACAAGGCAGCAGATAGTGGTCAAGACAAGGGCGCAGCAAAATGAATTTGTGGGCCTGCGATCTTCAGCGCAAGCTTAAGCGCCTAGCATTACTTGGTTTTACAGCATTTCTAGTAGGTTGTGCCTCAATACCTGCAGGGGTTGAACGCTCACCGCAAGACCCATGGGAGCCGTTCAATCGTTCGATCTTTGAATTTAACGAAGGATTAGATGCTTATGTCCTAAAGCCAGTAGTTGCGGGCTATCGTTTTGTTTTGCCTGAATTTGTGCGTGAAGGTATTTATAACTTCTTTAGTAACTACAGTGATATTTACACAGCACTCTATAACCTATTGCAAGGTAAGCCTAGTTATGCATTCAATGATTTCATGCGGGTAGTGGTCAATACCACCATGGGATTGGGTGGACTCTTGGATCTGGCAACGCCCGGGGGTCTTGAAAAGCATAAAGAAGACTGGGGTCAAACCTTTGGTGTCTGGGGTGTACCTGCAGGCCCATACGTAGTATTGCCATTCTTTGGGCCAAGTAGCGTGCGTGATACTTTTGGTACTGTTGCTGACTTAGAGTCCGATTACCTGTTTAGATTATTGCCAGATGTAGCCTTGCGAAACAGCATTACAGGTTTGCGTGTTGTAAATGCTCGCAATACCTATTACGAAGCTGGTGATTTGTTGGATGGAGCCGCAATTGATAAGTACAGCTTTATGCGAGATGCTTATATTCAGCGTCGTCAGTATCAGATTAACGAGGGCCGTGATGATGAAGAGCCTACGATGCCGGTTTACGAGAATCCTTACCAATAAGTAGTTTGCTTGAGGGGGCTAAAATGAGCCTCAATCTAGATAAAGATAGCGAGATCATTAGATATGAAAAGTTTCAAAAGAATCATTCAGTTCTTGGTAACAGGTTTGCTCCTGATCTCCTGTACTGCTTTTGCGCAAACACCCGATCAAGCAACTCCTCCAGATGCTTTAATTAAAATGGTTGTGACAGATGTGATGGCTTCTGTAAAGTCAGATCCAGATATTCAAAAAGGCAATATTCCAAAGATCGTTGAGTTGGTTGAGAGGAAAATTGTTCCTTATACCGATATGATCCGCACCACTGAAATGGCAATGGGCCCCAATTGGAAAAAAGCTACTCCTGAGCAGCAAAATCAATTAGTGATTGAATTCAAAAATTTATTAATACGCACGTACTCTGGAGCTTTAAGTCAGTTACGTGATCAGACTGTGCAATTTAAGGCACTTCGTGCTGCCCCAGATGATAAGGAAGTCGTTGTTAAAACGGTTGTCCTCGGTCGTGGAGATCCAGTGCCTTTGGATTACCGTCTTGAGAAAACTGATAAGGGCTGGAAAGTCTACGACATGAACATCATGGGTGTTTGGTTGATTGAGGCTTATCGTAATCAGTTCTCAAACCAGATTAGTCAAAACGGAATTGATGGTCTAGTGAAGTTCTTACAAGACCGTAACAAACAGTTGGCTAGTGCCAAGCCTGCAAATTCATAGCAAGATTAATTTAGATATTTAACGATGACCTTTTCTTTACCTAAGATAGTTACGCAGGAAAATGCTCTACAGCTAGAAAAAGAAGGTCTATTAAATTTAGCTAACTTAAGAATGATTGACTGTTCTTCTTTAGCAGATTTTGATTCCACGGTATTAACTGTTCTATTGGCGTGGCAAAAAAAGTTGCAGGCTGATGGCCACTCTCTTTCTGTAGAGCATGCCCCTGAAAAGTTGAAAGTACTAGCCAGTGTCTATGGTGTATCCGCATTGCTGGGTTTGTAATAGCATGCAAGCTGCAATTTCCATTAAAAATATATCTAAAAATTACGGCGCACTTCAGGCTCTCGATGATATTTCTTTAAGTATTGAGCCAGGCGAATTCTTTGGTTTACTCGGCCCTAATGGCGCTGGCAAAACGACCTTGATTTCTATCTTGGCAGGTTTGGTTACGCCAAATAAAGGCCATGCAGCAATTATGGGCGCTGATGTGCAAAAAACATTTCGTGAAGCGCGCCGAATGTTAGGCGTTGTTCCACAAGAGTTAGTATTTGACCCATTCTTTACAGTTCGTGAAACCTTACGTTTTCAATCTGGCTACTTCGGTATTCGCAATAACGATGCATGGGTTGACGAGATCATGGCTAATCTTGACCTCATATCAAAAGCAGATAGCAATATGCGTTCTTTATCGGGCGGCATGAAGCGTCGAGTATTGGTTGCTCAAGCTTTGGTACATAGACCTCCAGTCATTATTCTGGATGAACCCACTGCTGGCGTAGATGTAGAGTTACGTCAGTCCTTATGGCAGTTCATTAGCAGACTCAATCAAGATGGCCACACGATAGTGTTAACTACCCATTACCTAGAAGAAGCCGAAGCTTTATGTCAGCGCATTGCTATGCTCAAGCAAGGCAAGATTGTTGCCTTGGATACCACTGCTAATCTTTTGGCACGTCATGGTTCAGTAAAAAAAGATGGTGAAGGTAAGACGGATTTAGAAGAGGTGTTTGTCAACATCATGTCCGGAGGTGCTTTGTGAAGCATGGACTGAGTAGGCCGCCTTTAGAGTATGGCAGCGGTTTTCCAACATTGTTGCGTAAAGAAATACTCCGTTTTTACAAAGTGGGATTTCAGACTGTAGCTGCCCCAGTATTAACCGCTGTTTTATACCTCATGATTTTTGGCCAGGTTCTTGAAGGTAGAGAAGTCTATGGTCGCTTAAGCTACACGGCGTTTTTAATTCCAGGCTTAGTGATGATGAGTGTTCTGCAAAATGCCTTTGCAAATACCTCATCCTCATTAATCCAGTCCAAGGTTACGGGTAACCTAGTATTTGTTTTACTTGCTCCTTTGAGCCATTTTGAGTTCTATGCGGCCTATATTTTGGCAGCCGTGTTCCGTGGTGTAGTAGTGGGCTTTGGAGTGTTTTTAATTACTGCTTGGTATGGCTTGCCTGCAATAGAGTATCCATTATGGATTTTGATTTTTGCCTTTTTGGGCGCCGCTATTCTAGGTAGTTTGGGTTTGATTGCTGGCATCTGGGCAGATAAGTATGATCAGCTAGCTGCCTTTCAGAACTTCGTCATCATGCCTGCCACGATGTTGTCAGGGGTTTTCTACTCAATTCATTCGCTGCCACCAGCATGGCAGGTTGTGTCACATTTCAACCCATTCTTTTACATGATTGATGGGTTCCGTTACGGCTTTTTCGGGATTTCTGATACCTCCCCGTGGAACAGTTTGGTAATCATTACTTGTTTTTTTATTGCCGTTTCAGTTATTGCTTTGCGCTTATTACAAAAGGGCTATAAGCTCCGCCATTAATGATTTAGTTTTATTAGGAGAGATTGATGTTTCCAACCCCAGAGCAAATTGAGGGCTATATTAAGCAGGGAATTGTCTGTACCCATATTCAGGTAGAAGGTGATGGCCAGCATTTTTTTGCAACGATTGTGAGCCCAGAATTTGAAGGCAAGCGTTTAGTACAGCGCCATCAATTGGTCTATGGCGCGATGGGCGATCGGATGAAAGCCGAAGTACATGCTTTATCGATTAAAGCATTTACGCCTGAAGAGTTTGCCCAGAATCCTGTGGCCTAAAAATATTAATAATAGAACTACATTAGTCTTTACTGGAATCCTTTCATGGATAAATTAAGAATGGTTGGCGGTATACCCCTCAGAGGTGAGGTAGTTATCGCAGGGGCTAAAAATGCGGCCTTACCAATTCTTTGCGCATGCTTACTTACCGATCAACCAGTGGTATTGCGCAATGTTCCAGATTTGCAGGACGTGCGCACGATGCTCAAACTCTTGCAGGAAATTGGTGTGACCGTTACATTTCCGGATGCGAGTGATCGTAGTCATTTAATACTCAGTGCAACTGTGATCAAGAGTTCAGAAGCAACCTATGAGATGGTGAAAACCATGCGGGCCTCTATTCTGGTTCTTGGCCCCCTACTCGCCAGAATGCATAGCGCTAAGGTTTCCTTACCTGGTGGTTGCGCGATTGGTGCTCGCCCTGTAGATCAGCACATCAAGGGTTTGAAGGCTATGGGCGCAAGTATCAAGATTAAGAGTGGCTATATCCAAGCAGAAACCAAGCCGCCAACAGATCGTCTCAAAGGCGCATCAATTTTGACTGACATGATTACGGTAACAGGCACAGAGAATTTATTGATGGCCGCTACTTTAGCATCAGGCACAACTATTCTAGAAAACGCTGCACGCGAACCAGAAGTTGGTGATCTTGCCGAGTTATTGGTGAAGATGGGCGCAAAGATTACTGGTATTGGCAGTGATCGTTTAGTCATTGAAGGTGTTGAAAAACTGCATGGCGCTGAGCATGCAGTGATTCCAGATCGCATTGAGGCGGGTACATTCTTGTGCGCAGTGGCTGCTGCTGGTGGCGAGGTGCTTGTGAAGCATTGCCGCCCTGATACTTTAGATGCGGTGATGGTCAAACTGAAAGAGGCTGGCCTACAAATGGAAGTGGGTTCGGATTGGATTAAGGCTTCAATGCAGGGCCGTCCCAAGGCTGTGAGCTTTCGTACTTCAGAGTACCCAGCCTTCCCAACTGATATGCAGGCGCAATTGATGGCTGTCAATGCAGTCGCTGGTGGCAGTTCCACGATTACCGAAACGATTTTTGAGAATCGTTTTATGCACGTTCAAGAGTTAAATCGCTTAGGTGCTGATATCGCAATCGAAGGAAATACCGCTATTGCGCAGGGCGTTGAAAAGCTCTCAGGTGCTATTGTGATGGCTACAGATTTACGTGCCTCTGCTAGTTTGGTCATTGCTGGCTTGGCAGCTCAAGGTGAAACTCAGGTTGATCGGATCTACCATTTAGATCGTGGCTATGACCGTATGGAGCATAAATTGACACTTTTAGGCGCAAAGATTGAGCGTATCAAGTAAGCCTGATGGATAATTAGTCCATGAAATTGACTTTAGCCCTCTCTAAGGGCCGCATCTTCGAAGAAACTGCAGAGATCTTATCTAAGATCGGCATTGTGCCGAAGGAAGATCCTGAAAAGTCACGCAAACTCATTATTGAGACCTCAAATCCAGATGTGCGCTTGATTATTGTGCGCGCCTCAGATGTGCCTACCTATGTGCAATTTGGGGGTGCTGATTTTGGTGTGGCAGGTTTGGATGTGCTCATGGAAAAAGGGACTGATGGTCTTTATGTCCCATACGATCTCAATATTGCAAAGTGCCGTATGTCGGTTGCAGTACGTGAAGGCTTTGACTATGCTGCAGCGGTTAAGCAGGGCTCTCGTTTAAAGGTAGCAACGAAATATATCAATTGCGCACGTGAGCACTTTGCTAACAAAGGCGTACACATTGATACGATTCAGCTCTATGGCTCTATGGAGTTGGCGCCACTAGTAGGTTTAGCGGATGCGATTGTGGACTTGGTTTCTACTGGTAATACGCTTAAAGCTAATGGCTTGGTTGAAGTTGAACCGATTGCTGATATCAGTGCGCGCCTAGTAGTGAACCAAGCTTCATACAAGCGTAAGCGTGCTCAACTGCAACCTATTTTTGAGTTGCTGAAGTAAAGCGCAACCTTACTTCCCACTCAAATGTCTGTACAAATCAAAGTCAAGCGCCTCAATAGCCAGGATGTGGGTTTCAAAGAAACCTTGCTCTCTAGCCTTTCCTTGCCTATGGCTGATGATGACGCGATTGATGCTACTGTCGCCAAGATTCTTTTAGCAGTTAAGGATAAGGGTGATGAAGCAGTCTTAGGCTTCACTAAACAATTTGACCGCTTAAATGTTAATCAGGTTTCTGAACTAGAAATTTCACGCAAAGATTTGGAGCAGGCTTATAAGTCTTTACCAGTTGAGCAAAAGAGCGCATTAGACATTGCCGCACAAAGAGTGCGAGCCTATCACGAGCAGCAAAAGATCGAAGCAGGCTGTCACTCTTGGGAATATGAAGAGGCAGACGGTACACGTTTAGGTCAAAAAGTCACGCCATTAGATCGTGTTGGTATTTATGTTCCCGGCGGTAAAGCTGCTTACCCTTCTTCCGTTTTGATGAATGCTATTCCGGCAAAAGTCGCCGGTGTTCAGGAAGTCATCATGGTTGTGCCAACACCCGATGGTGCACGTAACCCATTGGTATTAGCTGCTGCTTATTTGGCGAGTGTAGATCGCGTCTTTACGATTGGCGGCGCCCAGGCAATTGGTGCTTTGGCTTACGGCACTAAAACCATTCCATCGGTAGATAAGATTGTTGGTCCAGGCAATGCTTATGTTGCTGCTGCTAAGCGCAGGGTATTTGGAGTTGTTGGTATTGACATGATTGCCGGCCCTTCAGAAATTTTGATCCTGTGCGATGGCTCGAGTGATCCCGACTGGATTGCGATGGATCTGTTTTCTCAAGCAGAACACGATGAGCAAGCCCAGTCCATTTTGTTGTGTCCAGATGCCAGCTTTATTGAACAAGTACAGGCTAGCATTAATAATCTGCTTCCTGAAATGCCAAGAGCTAAAGTCATCGAAGCATCTTTGACGAATCGCGCTTTATTAATTCAGGTAAAGGATATGAGTGAAGCCTGTGAGATTGCTAATGCAATTGCCGCAGAGCACTTGGAGATTTGCGCTACCGAGCCACGCAAGTGGGCAGAGAAAATTCGTCATGCCGGTGCTATTTTCATGGGTAACTACACGAGTGAGTCGCTTGGGGATTACTGTGCTGGACCTAACCATGTGTTGCCAACAGCCCGTACTGCCCGCTTTTCGTCACCACTGGGTGTGTACGACTTTATTAAGCGCTCTAGCATGATTGAAGTGAGTGAAGCTGGTGCCCAAACCTTAGGAATCGTTGCTAGCACCCTAGCTCATGGCGAGGGCTTGCAAGCCCATGCACGTGCAGCTGAAATGCGCCTGAAAAAATAAATCTAAGCTAGGATTTCTTTTAAAGCGGCGACAAGTTCGCCGCTTTGTTCATCTGTGCCAATCGTAATACGTAAGAAATTTTCTATACGTGGCAATTTAAAGTGGCGCACGATGATGCCGTGATCTCGCAATGCTTGATAGAGTTTTGCACCAGCATGCTCAGGATGGCTAGTAAAAATAAAGTTTGCAGTTGAGGGCAATGTTTCAAATCCTAGACTGCCTAGATCACTGACTAGCTTTACCCGTGTTTGCATTACCTTTGCAGAGGTTTGCTCAAGGTGAGCTTGGTCCTCAATCGCAGCGATTGCACCTGCCTGGGCTAGACGCCCCAGAGGATAGGAGTTGAAACTATTTTTTACTCGCTCTAAGCCCTCAATTAAATTGGGATGACCTACCGCAAAACCAACGCGCAGACCAGCAAGGGCTCGTGACTTGGAGAGTGTATGAACGACTAGAAGATTATCTGGGCAAGTAGCGCCACGTAATAATGGAATACAAGACTGCGTGCCGTAATCAACATAGGCTTCATCAATCACCACTACAGAATCTGTATTGTGAGAGAGAAGAGTTTCAATTTCGGAATGCGTTATAGATCTGCCAGTTGGTGCATTTGGATTGGGGAAAATAATTCCACCATTTGGAGCTTTGTAATCTACCAGATTGATTTCAAATTCTTTTCCCAGTGGCACTGCCTTGTAGTCAATGCCAAGCAGTTTGCAGTAGACCGGGTAGAAGCTATAAGTGATATCAGGAAAGAGAACTGGTTTGCTATGTTTGAGTAGGCCAGCAAATACATGGGCCAGAACTTCATCTGAGCCGTTTCCTAAAAAGACTTGTTTTGGATCTAAGCTATGTAACTTGGCAATGGCTTGCTTCAGAGCAGCGCCCTCTGGATCTGGATAAAGACGTAAATCTTCGTTGTTTTGGCCATCAATCGCTGCAAGAGCCTTGGGTGAGGGCCCATAAGGACTTTCGTTTGTGTTGAGCTTTACCAGCCGCTGCATTTGCGGTTGCTCCCCGGGGATATAAGGGGTCAAGGTTTGAACAACAGGGCTCCAAAAACGGCTCATTAGGGTACTCAGCTCAAAAATCAGAAGGAAAGTGAAGCAATATCTGCATTTATATATCTTCTAGGAATGATATTATGAGGCTTCAATCAACACTTCGCCTCGCGGCGCAATGAAATGCGGCAAGCCGACGTTACCCGAAACACTTCGGAAACCAAAATTCAAATTTCCATCAATTTAGATGGTACTGGTAAGGCTGAGCTAGCCTCTGGCGTTCCTTTTCTAGACCATATGCTCGATCAGATTGCTCGTCACGGCATGATTGATCTCAAAGTAGTTGCCAATGGCGATACCCATATTGATGATCACCACACTGTTGAAGATGTGGGAATTACCTTGGGTCAGGCTTTTGCTAAGGCAGTAGGTGATAAGGCAGGCATTACCCGTTACGGTCACTCCTATGTGCCTTTAGATGAAACTCTCTCGCGAGTTGTGATCGATTTTTCTGGTCGTCCAGGATTAGAATTTAACGTACCATTTACTCGCGCTCGAGTAGGTGACTTTGATGTTGATCTCAGTATTGAGTTCTTCCGTGGTTTTGTGAATCACGCTGGAGTGACTTTACACATTGATAATTTACGCGGTATTAATGCGCACCATCAGATTGAAACTGTGTTCAAGGCTTTTGGCCGTGCCTTACGTATGGCTCTAGCCATTGATCCACGGGCATCTGGTGCCGTCCCTTCAACTAAAGGTAGTCTTTAAGCTAGACACTTTATAGTTGCTTTGCAGACAACAGCGAAAGATAAGTTAAATTGGCGCAAACTATTGCGATCGTTGATTATGGAATGGGAAATCTTCGTTCCGTATATCAAGCACTTCATCATGTAGCCCCGGGTGACAATGTATTGATTGCGCATCATCCTGAAGACATTCTTTCTGCAAATCGGGTTGTCTTGCCTGGTCAAGGCGCTATGCCTGATTGTATGAAACATCTTGAAGAGTCTGGGTTATTAGAGGCACTCTTAGAGGCTGCAAAAAATAAGCCCCTACTTGGAGTGTGTGTAGGTGAGCAGATGCTATTTGATCAAAGTGCTGAAGTACGTGCAACAGAAAAGAGCCCGTGGACATCCTGCTTAGGCTTAATTCCTGGCGAGGTCTGCCGTTTTGAGTTGGCTGGCAAGAGGCAGGCTGATGGCTCAGCTTATAAAGTTCCCCATATGGGCTGGAATCAGGTGCGTCAAGACTCAAAACACCCCCTTTGGAAGGGTATTTCGGACTTCAGCAGCTTTTATTTTGTCCATAGCTACTATGTCGTGCCGCAACGCAAAGAAGACATTGCAGGCTCTACCGAGTATGGGGATTGGTTTACTTCTGCAGTGGCACGAGATAATATTTTCGCTACACAATTTCATCCAGAAAAAAGTGCAGAATACGGATTAAAGCTTTATCAAAATTTTGTTTCTTGGCAACCTTAAAACCTTCTAACCTTTAGATATGCTGCTGATTCCTGCAATTGATCTCAAAGACGGCCACTGCGTTCGACTTGAACAAGGTGATATGGACAAAGCCACGATTTTCTCTGAAGATCCTGGGGCGATGGCAGCACACTGGATTAGCAAAGGAGCGCGCCGCTTGCATCTAGTAGATCTCAATGGCGCATTTGCGGGCAAACTCAAAAACGAATCTGCTATCAAATCGATTCTCAAGGCAGTTGGTAATGAGATTCCTGTTCAATTGGGCGGTGGCATTCGTGATCTTGAAACGATCGAGCGTTTATTGGATGACGGCATTAGTACTGTGATCATTGGTACTGCCGCAGTGAAGCGTCCTGGCTTTGTGCAAGATGCTTGCACTGCATTCCCTGGTCATGTCATGGTTGGCTTAGATGCTCGTGATGGTAAGGTCGCTACGGACGGTTGGAGCAAGATCACTGGTCATGAAGTGATTGATCTTGCTAAGAAGTTTGAAGACTGGGGTGTTGAAGCAATCATCTACACCGACATTGGTCGCGACGGCATGCTCAAGGGTGTCAATATTGACGCTACCATCAAGCTTGCTCAGGCTATTCGTATTCCAGTAATTGCAAGCGGCGGCCTCTCAAGTAATAAAGATATCGAAGCGCTCTGCAAGGCAGAAGAAG
>Ga0194041_10000039_pt1 | contig 46231 bp, 40 predicted proteins | sample JunL449m_MetaG_FD_160082 | JGI IMG/M metagenome (GOLD analysis project Ga0194041, IMG submission 160082) | Anoxic zone freshwater microbial communities from boreal shield lake in IISD Experimental Lakes Area, Ontario, Canada - Jun2016-L442-9m | ecosystem: Environmental > Aquatic > Freshwater >...
CTCCTGGGTCGACAGGTCGGTGAAGATCCGATCGGCCAACTCGCGGACGGCCTCCTGCTCCTCGCTGAATGAGAAGTCCATGATGTGTCCTCTTTCGTCTTCGTTCGGTGCGGTGCGTTCGGTGCGTTGGGTGGGGCGGCGTTGGGTGGGGCAGCGTTGGGTACTGGGCTACCGGGTAGCTGGGCTCAGCGCAGCGACCGGGGCATGCCCAGGCCGAAGATGGCGATCAGGTCCCGCTGGATCTCATTGGTGCCACCGCCGAAGGTCAGGATGACGAGACTGCGCGCGTACATCTCGAGTCGGCCGGCCAACACCGCCTCAGGAGTGCCCCTCGACAGGTAGCCGGCCTGGCCCACGATCTCCATCATCAGCTTGAAGGCTTCGAGGTAGAACTCGGTCCCGAACACCTTGATGGTGGACGCATCGGCCACATCGAGGTGACCCTCGGTAGCCGTCCAGGCCACCTTCCAGTTGATGAGCTTCAGGAACTCGAGACGGGCGTAGATACGGGCCAGGTGGACCTGCACCCACTCCTGGTCGATCACCCGTCGGCCGTCGGCCAGCTTGGTCGACTGAGCCCACGCCCGGGTGTCGGTGAAGGCCCGCTCGATGAGTCCAGAAGAGCACAGCGTCACCCGCTCGTGGTTGAGTTGGTTGGTGATCAACGACCACCCCTGGTTCTCCCCACCGACCAGGTTGGTCGCCGGGATGCGCACGTCTTCGTAGAACGTGTAGTTGATGTTGTGATCGCCCAGCAGGTGCATGGGGACGACCTTGATGCCCGGGGTGTCCATGGGCACGATGAACATCGAGATGCCCTTGTGCTTCGCCACATCGGGATCGGTGCGGGTGGCCAGCCAGATGTAGTCGGCATCTCCAGCCAGCGAGGTGTAGATCTTCTGCCCGTTGATGACGTACTCGTCACCATCGCGGACCGCCCGGGTCTGCAGCGAGGCCAAGTCCGTACCGGACTCCGGCTCGGTGTAGCCGATGCAGAAGTGGATGTCGCCAGCCAGGATCTTCGGAAGGAAGAACTCTTTCTGCTCCTGGGTGCCGTACTGCATGAGCGTCGGGCCCACCGTGTTGATAGTGAGCATGGGCACTGGGGCACCGGCCCGCATCGACTCGTCGAAGAAGATGAACTGCTCGATGGCGCTCTTGCCCTGGCCACCCCACTCCACGGGCCAGCCGATACCCAGCCAACCATCGGTGGCCATCTGCTTGACCACCCGGCGCATGTCGCCGCCGATGCCATGCCCGATGTGGAGCTGCTCGACGACCTCAGGGGTGAGGAGCTTCTCGTAGTAGGCGCGCAACTCGTTGCGGAGCGCTTGGTGTTCCTCGGTGTAGCCGATCTCCATGGTGTCCCTCTCGGTCAGGTGCTGCCCGCCACGATAGGGCGGTCCATCACGACTAGAACACGTTACATTCCACCACCCCGGGACGCCACCACACGTCGACCCGTCGCATGTGCGGCCCGGTAGCGCCAGCCCCGCTAGGGTTACCATTCGGTAAGTTTCCAAAGGACGCGAGCGGCCGGACCGGAATGGCTGCGTGGACCTTCGTTGCGAACCAGCATCTGCGCCATCCATCTCCGACACCCCCATACCGCGGCCCCGTCCGCCTGTATCCGAGGAGCAACACATGCCCGAAGCAGTAATCGTCGCCACCGGCCGGACCCCCATCGGCCGGGCCAACAAGGGCTCGCTGGTCGAGTGCCGCCCTGACGACCTGTCCGCCCTCGTCATCCGCGAGGTGCTGGCCAAGGTCCCCCAGCTCGACCCCCAGAGTGTCGAAGACGTCCTGTGGGGCTGTGGTCAGCCCGCCGGGGAGGCCGGCTACAACCTGGCCCGCGTGGCCGCCGTTCTCGGCGGACTCGCCGAGGTCCCCGGTGTCACCGTGAACCGCTACTGCTCGTCGTCATTGCAGACCATCCGCATGGCTGCCCACGCCATCAAGGCCGGCGAGGGCGACATCTTCGTGGCCGGTGGAGTCGAGACGGTGAGCCGCTACATGCACGGCGCTTCCGATGTCGGTCCCCACAACATCTACTTCGGCGATGCCGAGGCCCGCACCACCGAGCGCACCGCTACCTCGACCGGTAACTGGACGCCGCTCGACGGTGCCTTCCCCGACGTCTACATCTCCATGGGACAGACGGCCGAGAACGTCGTCGACCAGACCGGCGTCACCCGTGAGGAGCAGGACGAGTTCGCACTGCAGTCGCAGTTGCGTGCCGTGGCCGCCCAAGAGCGTGGCTTCTTCGACCGGGAGATGATTCCTGTCACCCTGGCCGACGGTACCGTCATCAGCAAGGATGACGGACCCCGTGCTGGCACCACCCTGGAGAAGCTAGCCAGTCTGAACCCCGTCTTCCGTGAGGGTGGATCGGTCACCGCCGGCAATGCCTGCCCGCTCAACGACGGTGCGGCCGCAGTCGTGGTCATGTCCGACACCAAGGCTGCCGAGCTCGGGATCACCCCCCTGGCCCGGATCGTGGCCTCGAGCGTCACCGGCCTCAACCCCGAAATCATGGGACTGGGCCCGGTAGAGGCCATCCGCCGGGTGTTGGCCCGGGCCGGCATGACCATCGATGACATCGACCTGGTCGAGATCAATGAGGCGTTCGCCGCCCAGGTCGTTCCCTCGGCCAAGGAGCTCGGCATCAGCTACGACAAGCTGAACATCAACGGTGGGGCCATTGCGCTCGGCCACCCGTTCGGCCAGACCGGAGCCCGCATCATGACCACGCTGCTCAACGGCCTTGACGACACCGGCAAAACCTTCGGGCTCGAGTCGATGTGCGTCGGCGGCGGCCAGGGCATGGCCATGATCGTCGAGCGCCTGTCGTAGGACGCTCCATTCCCGGCCCATCGGCTGGGAGTTACAAGACGAAGTGACGGTCGACGGCCGCCGGGTCCAGACCCTGTGGCCGTCGCCGCGTCTGCCAACCTCAGTCGGTGATCTCCACGATGGCGTACTCGGGGCAGTTGGCGATCGAGAGCCGGGCCTTGTCTTCGAGTTCGGGAGGAACCGTGCCGTCGCCCACTACCGACGACAACCCGTAGTCGTCGACCGAGAAGAGGTCGGGCGCCAAGCCGTAGCAGCGGGCGTGTCCAGTGCACTTGTCGGGATCGACCCAGATCTTCATGGGAATACCACCGGGAGACTGCGGGGGCCGCGGACCTGACCGCCGGCCCACGTCACGTCGGCATCGTCTGCGAGTCGGAAGTCAGGAATCCGCTTCAACCACTCTTCGATGGCCACCCGTAACTCCATCCGAGCCAGGTTGGACCCCGCGCAGCGGTGGATCCCGGAGCCGAACGCCACATGGCGGTTGTGGGCCCGGTCGAGGATGACCTCATCAGGTCGCTCAAAGGCATCAGGGTCGCGGTTGGCGGCCGGAAAGTTCATGAGCACTTTGTCGCCCGCCTGCATCGGACAGCCCTGGAACTCGACCTCGCCCGTCACGATGCGGGCCATAGTCACCGGCGAATACGCCCGCAGTAACTCTTCGATAGCCAGGTTCATGGCTTCAGGGTCGGTGGCCAGGGTCTTGGCATCCTCCGCATGTGTGGCCAAGTGCCAGAGCGACGATCCGATGGCACTCCAGGTGGTGTCGACCCCGGCGATCAACGTGAGGGCAGCCACCCCGAGCACAATCGAATCTTCGAGGGGCTGGCCGTCGACTTCGGTCTGGAGCAGCGCGCTCAGGAGGTCGTCGCCCGGATCCTGCTTGCGCCGCTCCACCTCGGCCACGAAGTACTCGATCAGCGCAATCGTGCCCTCGCGCCGGATCTCCATGTCGTCGGCGAACTCGAGGACGGCCCGGACCCAGCCGGTAAAGGTGTCCGACATCTCCGGTGGCACTCCCAAGATGGCCCCGATCACCCGGACCGGAATCTGCTGGGCGTAGTCGGCGGCAGCGTCAGCCCGACCGTTGGCCACAAACCCTTCGACCAGACCGGCACAGAGTTCCCGGGTCATGGCCTCGTAGCTCGCCACCTTGGTGTGAGAGAACCACGGGAGGAGCAGCCGTCGGGTGAACGTGTGCAGCGGCGGGTCGGCCGAGATAGGCGGCACGCCGTACGGGAGCACCGGTTCTTCGGGAGCCTCGCCGGTGAACGGGATGACGGTGATGTCGAGAGAACTGAAGTGCTCGATGTCATGAGCCAGGTCCACGACGTCCTGGTACTTAGTGGGCAGCCAGGTGCTCCCCCGCCGATCGGTATGGGCCACCGGGCAGGTGGTGCGGAGTTCGTCCCAGATGGTGAAGGGATCATCGACGTAAGTCTGGCTCAGCACATCAAAGTCTGAGCTCCAGTTGTCGACCGGACGTATGTCGGTCATCGTTCACCTCACAGGTCAGAAGCGACAGATCGTCGCTCAATGTTCCATTGTTGCACGCCGACGGCACGACAGTTCTTCCATCGTGCACCACCGGTTGCGTCCAACGTGGTCACCTATCGGCCATCCGGGTGCCGTCGAGGGCCGGATGGCGGGCCAATGCCCTGGTCAGACGGTGAGTCCCCCGTCTACCGACAGCACGGCACCCGTTGTGTACGACGACTCGTCGGAGGCCAGGAAGGCGATGGAGGCAGCTATTTCGGCGGGGGTCGAGAACCCCATGGGCGTCATGATTTTGGTGAGCTGCTTCGGATCTGCCCCTTCGGGAAGCCCAAACGTGCCGAGCAGCGGTGTGTCCGTGCCCCCGGGGGCGACCACGTTGGCCCGCACGCCCTTGCCCATGTATTCGGCTGCCAATGCCTTGGTAAACATCAAGAGACCACCCTTGGACGCGCAGTAGGCGGCCGAGTAGGCCTGGCCCATGAGGGCGGTGTTCGAGGCCACGTTGACGATGGATCCACCATGCTCCAACAGGTGGGGCAGGGCGGCCCGGCACACCAGAAATGGCCCGGTCAGGTTGACGGCCAAGATCTTCTGCCACCGGTCGAACGGCATGTCGGCGGTGTGGAAGAAACCACCGATACCGGCCACGTTGCACACCACACGAGGAGGACCCAAGTCGGTGACGATGGAGGCCATGGCGTCAGCGACCGAGGTCTCCGAGGTCACATCGCAGGTGTAGGCCACCGCCGTCCCCCCGGCGGCCACGATGCCGGCCACCGTCTCGACCACCGCATCCGTGGAGACGTCGAGGGCGGCCACGAGCGCCCCTTCGGCGGCCAGGCGCTGGGCCACACCTCGACCGATACCCGATCCAGCCCCGGTGACGACGGCTACTCGGCCCTCGAACCGAGCGATGACCATCCCAGCCATGGCGGCATCGGCCGCTTCGTGCTCGTCGCCTCCTTGGCCGAGGGTGACTCTTCGGATCGGACTCATGGGTTTCCTCCGGTGTTCGGTGCTGCCTGGTGGGGGGCGAAACGATCGCGCAGGGTGTGCTTCAGAATCTTGCCTGCCGGGTTACGGGGGACGATATCGACCAGTTCCAACTGCTCGGGGATGGCGTTCACCCGCAGGCCCTCACCCTTCAGGTACGCCACCATGTCTGCCTGGTCCAAGGACGTGCCCTCGGCCAGCGCTACGACCGCGCACGCACGCTCCCCCGTCTTCGGGTCGGGCAGGCCGATGACGGCCACATCAGCCACGGAGGGGTGAGCGTAGAGGAGATCTTCGACCTCCTTGGCGGAGATGTTCTCGCCGTGGCGGATGATCACATCCTTCAGCCGGCCGGTGATCGTCACATAGCCCTCGGTGTCCACGATCCCGAGATCGCCACTTCGGAAGTAGCCGTCGGCGTCGAAGGCCTCGGCATCGAGCGCTGGGTCGAGGTAGCCCTTGATGATCTGCGGGCCCTTCAGCCGGATCTCTCCTTCGCCCCCGGGCCCGGCCCGGGTGCCGTCGAGAGCCACCACGATGAGCTCCACACCTGGCGTGGGGCGTCCCTCGGTGTCGGCCAGCTTCTGATCGGGATCCCCCATGGACGCCATCACCACGATGGGTGCCTCGGTCAGCCCGTAGCCCGAGATGATCCCGACCCCGCCGATCTCCCGTTTGAGATCGTGGTGGAGCTGTGGCGGCTTGGGCGCCCCGCCTCCGGGGTAGGAGCGAACGTTCGGGAAGATGGGATCTGCTCCCTCGCCCCGGGCCTGCTGCGCGGCCAGGTACGCCATGTGGAACGGGGTGCCCGATCCGGCCAGGGTCACCTGGTTGTCGGCCAAGAACGCAGGGGTATCGATGGGGCTGAACGCCTCAGTGATCAGCAGCGTGCATCCGGTGAACAGGGCGCTGATGAGCCATCCGATGCCGCCGATGTGGGTGAAGGGGAACACCAGGGCGGATACATCATCGGACCGGATGTCGAGGCACTCAGACATGGCGAGCGCCGAGGCCATCACCGTGAGGTCGCTGTGGGGTGCACCCTTGGGATCGGCCGTGGTGCCCGATGTGTAGAAGAGCCACGTGACCGGAGCATCGTCCGCAGACGTAGCGGGCAGAACCGGGGGAAGCACGGCCGGGTCACCTTCCGGCAGGTCGCGATCTACGACCAGGACCGACAGTCCGGGTCGGTCGGCGGCGATCTCGTTGGCCATGGCCTCGAAGTCGAACAAGCGGTAGACGGTCGGGACGATGAGGAGCGAGGCCTGGCTCTGGGCGGTGATGAAGCCGACCTCGCGGTTCCGGTAGATCGGGATCAGCGGATTCTGTCGGGCCCCGAGACGAGCGAGTGCCCCGACCAGGACGAGCGACTCGTTCCATGTCGGAAGCTCCCAACTGACGCTGGTGCCAGCGGTGACGCCGCACTCGACGTACAGACCCGCCGCCGCGCCCAGGCAGGCATCGCGGTATCCGACGAAGGTCAGCTCGCGCCCGGTGTCCTCATGGGCGAGGACGGCGTCCGGAGTGGCTTGCGCCCGGGCCTCGATCAGGCCCCACAGGGTAGGGGCGAACACCCACTCTCGGGCCTGGGCCCGCTCCTCCATCTGGGCCTGCTCTGCGTCGTTCATGTGGATCGTGCTCCTGTGTCTGGGTACGGGGTGGTTCGTAACGGATGGGCGAGCGGGCTTGCCTGCGGCAGCGCTACTGGTCAGCCCACAGCTGGTCGGCATAGGTGTCGGTACCAGGCACTGTCCCGATGAACGCGGAGGCCCAGATGACCGTCCCCAACCCAGCATCGGACAGGGCCGAGCCCAGCGGGGCGAACACGTCGGGCCACACCCCATCGGGGGCCTCGTCGATGAAGCACATGGCCAGTACCCGTTCATCCAACGTCTCACCCCGGGGCACGTCGCCAGGAGCATCAGCCAGCAGCGGCAGCGGGCTGAACCCGAGCACCGTAGCCACGGGCGTGCCCGCAACTGCCGGCGGAAGGTACTGCTCGCGCAGCCACGTCCCGATCTGTGCCCCGGTCACTCCCTCGGCTGGCTCGATGAAGACCGAGGCCATACCGGCGAACCGGTGGTCGAGGGTGATCTCGGCGGGCACCCCGTCCGCGTCGCGGCGGTGCTCCCACTCGAACCGGTAGAGCCCGGTGTGGATGTGGTCGCGGTGGTCGAACATCCGGCCGGCCTTGTGCAAGATGTTGACCTGGTCGACGGCCCATCGGTTCCACTCGTCGTGGTGGCCGTCGAGCACGTAGTACACCCCGAGGTAGCTCCCGGTCGACGGATCGGCCACCAGAGCGCCCTCACCTGCGGGATAGCGCAGCGCCTTCATGGGGGCCGTGGCCACGAAGCGGGCCCCCGAGAAGTTGTAGGCACCGATCTGACATCCGGCGTAGAAGTGGTCCCGCTCGTACCAGCGGTTGTAGGCCACCTCGTGGCCCCGGTGGGGCTCGACCAGCGTGTAGAGCATGGTGCCGATCTTGATGGGGTCGTCGGTGACGCCACCGTGGGCGGGGGTCGAGTTGCCGGTCATCGCAGCATGGCTCCATTCTTCTCCGGGGTGGCCAGTTCGACCAGGACCCTCTTGTCTACCTTCATCATCGGGGTCAGGGGAAGACGGTCGAGCACCATCAGCCGGTCGGGCGCCTTGTAGTCGGCCAGTGATCCACGCACCATCTCCCGTAGTCCGGCCAGGAGGTCGGCCTCATCTGACGTCGAACCTTCGGCACGGACCACGAAGGCCACCCCGATCTCCCCCAGCACCGGATCGGGGACGCCGACGATGGCGACCTGGTCGACATCAGGGTGCTCGCCAAGGGCGCCCTCCACTTCGGCCGGGTAGACGTTGTAGCCGCCCCGTATGTAGAGCTCGTTGGCCCTCCCGACGAGATGGAGCCGTCCCTCTCCGTCGACGAAGCCAAAGTCGCCAGTGGTCAGCCAGCCATCTGCGGCCAGCACCTCGGCGGTGGCGGCCGCGTCGAACACCAGACCAGATGCCCCCGGCCCACTAGGCGGGCCACCCCAGTAGCCGCGCATCACTGCTGTTGATCGCAGGCGCACCCGGCCCACTTCACCGGCGGCGACCGGGATGCCGTCGTCGGCGGCGATGGCGAGGCTGACCCCGGGCACCGGGTGCCCCACGGACGTGGCCACCGCTTCGTCGGGGTCTCCGGGAACGGTGCCGGTGCCGAGCGACGCCTCGGTGGAGGTATAGCGAACAACTACGGGTACTCCCAGCGCCTGGCGCATGGCCACCACCAGCTCGGCCGGTACCCGCGAAGCCCCGGTGCCTGCGATCCGGAGCGAGGACAGATCGGATGCAGCCAGGGCCGGTTGGGCCAACACCAGCGCCCACTGGGTCGGCACCCCCTGGGCCACGGTGATCCGCTCGGTCTCCATCACGGCAAGGGCATCGGCCGCCTTCCACGGTGTGGGCGTGATCACCGTGGTGATGCCGTTGGCCGCCTCGTCCCATATCCGGGTCATCGAACCGACGTGGGCGAAGGGCAGGGGAGACAGGCGGCGGTCGCCAGGTTCGGACAGGACATCGGCTCCTTGCGCCACCGCCCGCAGGTTGTCGTGGTCGAACACGGCTCCCTTGGGCAGCCCGGTCGTACCGCTGGTCCACACCACCGCCACCGGGTCCGACGCCGACAGCACCGGCCAGACGGACGGGGGCGGCCCGTCGACGGCTTGGCGACACGCACTTCGGGTGAGGACGGTGCCGACGGGACCATCGGGAACCGCACCTCCTTCATCGATCACGGTCACCACTGGGTGGGTGCGTCCAACGATGGAGGCCACCTCCGATACACCAAGTCGCAGATTGATGCCGGAGGTGATGGCACCTAGGCGGACGACTGCTGCATATACGACCATGTAGTCGATGGAACTCGGGAGGAGCAAGCACACGACAGTTCCCGGCCCTACGCCGTGCGAGGCCAGCAGGCCAGCCACCCCGTCGGCGGCACGGTCCCAGGCGGCAAAGGTGAGTGCGGTACGAGGACAGTCGGCGGTGGCCGGCTCTACGTAGGCCTCCACCGATGCATTGATCCGAGCCGCGGCCCGCAGCACTTCCACCAGCGTGGCGTACTCCCCTGCAAGTGGATGCGCCGTCATATCGGGGGCGACTGTAACAGGGCGCTCGCGCCCTAGGACCAAAGACCCAGTTCGCCTGGGCTCGCGTGTTCGACGGTCTTGCACCGTCCATCGACGCCCTCTGATCGCTGGTGGCATCGAAGCTTCGCCCCATCAGCCATGGGCTCCGTCTGGGGACGGCCGGCCTGAAGGGACCGCTATCCCATGTACTGTCCCCTCATCACGCGAGTCCTCCTCCTCAGCCCGGTATCCGGCCATGACATCGCTGGTGGCGATGTGGCTTTCACCGAGGCACTGCTGGCCCGACCACCAGAAGGGGTGACCTACACGACCTACATCGATGCGCTGGCCGATGGCACGCTGGTCGAGCGGGGACGCCGGCCGAAGCACGGGACGATGCGGGCCCGAGACACCGTCATATTCTGTGCTCGCGGCATCGAGTTGGCCCTGCGGCGCATCGGCCTGCTCTTCCGTGAGCCCTACCATTACTTCACGGTCGATCCTGACGCCTTTGACCTGGTGCACTCCCACGTGTTTTCGCTGCGCCTCATCGAGAGTGATCCGCCCCTGGTGATCAGTTCCGGATTCCCCCTGTCGGTACTCTACGAATACCGCTTCCACTGGTCACACCGGCACGTACTGGTCGCCACATGGATGGAGCACCTGTTGGCGCGCACCTTCGGCGTGCAGGTCCCATGGTTCCCACCTCGGGCCGCCGCGCTGTCTCTGGTCCAGTCCGATCACTACCGCAGCAGTTTGATCGAGGCCGGTGCTGACCCTCGCCAGGTGGTAGTTCGTACGCTCGCCATCGACGGGACGCCGTCGGAGCCGAGGTCCGGTCCGCCCCAGACCATCGGCTTCATCTCCACGGACTTCGAAGGCAAAGGAGGGCGCGTCGTCGTGGACGCCTTCCGCTCGCTGCTCGCCACGCATCCTGATGCCCGGTTGGTCATCGTCGGAACTGACACATTGCCCTCGGACCTGATCCTCCCCGACGGATCGGTGGAGTGGCTCGGCCGCGTCAGCCGTAGTGAAGTGCTGGAGTCGGTCTTTCCCCGGATCGACGTACTCGTCCATCCGACCCGGTGCGACTCAGGCCCGCCCTTCGTCATTCTGGAAGCCCTGCAGCGCGCCATCCCCGTGATTACCAGCGACCTGGTCTGGATCGACGAAGGCCTCGCCGGAGACGGCGTCCGCCGAGTACCCGGCGACACCGAACACGTCAGCTCGGCCCTGGCCGATCTGTTCGACGCTGCTAACTACGGGGACGCGTCTCGGGCCGCGGTGGTGCTGTGGGAGACCCGCTACTCCATGGACGTCCTGGCTGGACACCTCGGTGACGACTACGACGTCGCCTTGGGCCGCCTGGCCTGAACGAGCAGTCCGGAGCGCCGCCGGGACCGTTGGATCCTCCGGTGGGTCAGAAGGTAAGCACGCCGCGGGCCAACTTGCCCGCCTCCATGTCCTCCACAATCTCACGGAATCCTTCGAGGGGCTTCTGCTCGGTGACCAGTTCGTCGAGCATCAGCTTGCCTGACAGATACAGCTCCACCATGAGCGGGATGTCGTGGTGTGGACGGGACGACCCGTAGCGGCAGCCGAGCAGACCACGATCGACGTAAGCCAGTGCGTTCACATCGACCAAGACCTCGGTCCCCCGGGGCGGGATGCCGATGGCCAGGGCATTGCCGCCCCAGTCGAGGACGTCGAGTGCGTTGCGCAGGACGGCGGGGTGACCCACGCAGTCGAAGGACCAGTTGACGCCACCGGTCCACCCGAGGGCCCCCGCGACCTGGGCCGGGCCGGGAGGAACAATTTCACGGATAGCAGCCACGGCGTCAGTCTCTGACGCGTCAACGAAGTGGGTGGCACCGAACTGGCGAGCCAGCCCCTCTTTGGACGCCAGCGTGTCGACGGCGATGATCCGACTGGCTCCAGCCAGACGGAGACCCTGGATGACGTTGAGGCCCACACCTCCGACGCCGAACACGGCAGCCGTCTCCCCGGCCTGCACCTTGGCCCGATTGAGTACTGCGCCTACACCGGTGAGCACGCCGCAGCCGATCAAGCAGGCCGACGTCATCGGGACGTCCTTCGAGATCTTGACCGCCTGTACCTCGCTGACGATGGTCGACTCGGCGAACACCGATGTGGCTGCGAAGTTCGATGCTGGCTCGCCCTTGTACGTGAAGGGAGTGGACACGTTCCCCAGCGTCTTGATGCACCAGGTCGGGTGCCCAGTGGCACAGGCCCTGCACGTGCCACAGCTGGCCAGGGTGGCGATCACTACATGATCACCGGGCTTTACCGAGCGCACTTCACTCCCGACCGCCTCGACCACACCGGCACCCTCGTGGCCGAGCACGGCGGGGGCCTGCCACGGGATGGTGCCGTTGATGACGGAGAGATCGCTGTGGCAGACGCCAGCGGCTCCGATGGCCACCCTGACCTCGGTGGGTCCAGGATCACCAATGCCCAACTGATCGGTGACCTCGACGCCAGTACCGGTGTAGACGATGCCTCTCACGGGATGCTCCTTATTGATCGGTGTGACGAATCGGATGAGTCAGAAGTTGATGGGTGCATGGTTGATGGGTGCATGGTTGATGGGTGCATGGTTGGCAGGAGGGGCCTAGGACCCGAACCGGGTCCTCAGGTCGCGCTTCAGCACCTTGCCGCTGGCGTTGGTCGGCAGGGCGTCGACCACCTCCACCCGGCGGGGCACCTTGAAGTTGGCGAGCTGATCCTTGGCGAACGCGGGCAGGCCAGCGGCCACATCTTCGGCGTCTGCGTCAGGAGCGAGCACCACTACGGCCAGGCCGACCTCGCCCATCCGATGGTCGGGGATGCCGACGACGGCCACCTGGGCAACGCCGGGGTGCCGACGCAGGACGGCCTCGACTTCGGCCGGGTAGACGTTGAACCCGCCGCTGACGTACATGTCCTTGAGCCGGTCGGTGATAGCCAGGTTACCGGAGCCGTCCAAGAAACCGATGTCGCCGGTGTGCAGCCAGCCGTCGGGATCGATGGCTTCTGCCGTGGCTTCGGGAGCGTCGAGGTAGCCGGACATGACGTTGTAGCCCCGGACCACGATCTCCCCCTGCTCCCCCGCCTCGAGTTCTTTGCCGTCAGCGTCGATGATCCGCACCTCTACATCCGGAATGGCTCGACCCGAGGTGGTGGCGATGATCTCGGCCGAGTCGCCCTGGCGGCACATGGTCACGGTTCCGGTGGCTTCGGTCAGCCCGTAGGCGGTCAGCACGGTTTCGATGCCGAGATCAGACCAGAGCGACTCGATCAGCTCGACCGGGATGACGGCGGCGCCGGTCACCACCAGACGCAACGTCGACAGGTCGAACGAACTCCGCTCGGGATGGTCGAGGATCGACTGGAAGATGGTGGGCGGGCCCGGCAGTACCGAGATCCGCTCCTCGGCCACCCGCGCCAAGATCACGCCGACGTCGAACACCGGCTCGGGCACCATGGTCGCCCCGGCCATCAGGCAGGCCAGGATGCCGGCCTTATATCCGAACGTGTGGAAGAACGGATTGACGATGAGGTAACGGTCGCCAGCTCGTAGGCCGACCACCTCGGCCCATGTGGCGAACGTCCGCAGCGTCTGGCTGTGGGTGGTCATCGCACCCTTGGGGTTGCCCGTCGTTCCCGAGGTGAAGACCAGGTCGCACACGTCGTCCGGGGTGATCGAGGCGGTCCGTCCGGCGGCCACAGCGGCCTCGCAGCCTTGGGCACCAGCCAAAAAGTCACCCCACGCCACGGCCTCACCGGTCACCGGCGTGCCGGCGTCATCGGTCCGGAGCACGACGACGGCCTCCAGGGCGGACACCGGATCACCAGTGGCGATGGCCTCGTCGAGCATCGCCGGGTAGTCGGTGCCCAGGAACCCCTGGACGGTAAAGAGCAGCCGGGCGCCTGAGGCGCGCAGGATGTACGCCGCCTCGGCTCCCTTATAACGAGTGTTGAGCGGCACCAAGACGGCACCAGCGCCGACGGCACCCAGTGCGGCCACGATCCACTCGGCACAGTTCGGGGCCCAGATGGCTACTCGGTCGCCCGGTTCGATGCCCCTGGCCATGACGGCACGAGTGGCGGTGGCGACCTCTTCGGCCAAGCGGTCGAACGACCATCGAGTGGTCGTCCCACCTGGTCCGTGCAGGTCGACGATGGCCTCGGCCTCGCCGAATCGGGCCGCGGCGTCCTGGACGAGGCCGGGGAGCGTCCCCCACTCCAGGTCCCCCCTTGGATCAGTCACATCTGACACGCCGTCAGGGTAGTGCATCGTCCCGTGGGCCTCACCTTGCCCAGTCGATCGACCTGCTTGCTGCGCGTGGGTCGCCACCTCCGACCATGCATTGCCTCACGTGAGAACCTCCGCGTCGTTCACATCGAGCGAACGGTGGCCACGACGGCCCGGGCGTCGAGGATGGTGGTGATGTCGCCGGGGTCGCTAGTGAGGACGATGTCGCCCGGCTGGACGACCAAGGCCAGATGCCCGTCCACCACGTCGTCGGTCCGGCTTTGCCGCAGCAGGGCGCCGACCGATCGACCAGCAGAGTCGTCAAGGCCCACGGCATCGATTCCGGCCAGCACCCGCGCCAGGTTGGCCTGGCGTCCACCGCCCCGCCACACCTGGGCGACGACCGCCGCGCTCGTTCGAACCGGTAGCTGCTCTTGATGCGCCAGTCGGAGAATGGCCCCTACGGTGCGGTCCTGGCGGTCCACTGCAATCAGCGCACCGGCATCGAGGATCAGCGGCATCAGGCGGTGGATCGGCTGGCTCGCCGACGCACACCGAGCGTTCGGGCCGCCTCTTCGAGTTCCGCCTCACTGAAGGGACTGGTTTCGGATTCCCATGCGTCGAGGGCCGATCCGAGCAGTTGGTTCCGGAGCCGGTCAGATGCGGCGGCGGCCAACCACGCCGACACACTGGATCCGGCCTGCTCGGCGGCGTTTCGCACTGCGGCCCCCAACTCGGGGTCCATGGTCACGGAGAATCGGTCAACCTGCATGCGACGATCTTACTGCATACGATCGTATGTACAGCGGAGATCATCACGTCTTGCGACGGTCAGTCCCGGACGATCCGGCCCCGTTCGGTCAGATCAGGCGTGCTGGCTGGAGACCGAGACCACTTCGCCTGTCATGAACGTGGCGTACTCACTGGCCAAGAAGGCAATCACGTTCGCCACTTCCCACACCTCAGCACCTCGGCCGAACACTTCATGGCTCGCCAACACGGCCAGCTCATCGTCGGCCATCACCTTGTTCAGGAACGGGTGGACGGCCAGGCTGGGCGACACGGCGTTGATGCGGACCCCGTGCGGGGCGGCCTCGACGGCTGAGCACCGGGTCAGGGCCATCACTCCGGCCTTGGCCGCCGCGTAGTGAGACTGCCCGGCTTGGGCCCGCCATCCGAGCACCGAGGCGTTGTTCACGATCACCCCGCCGCCCTCGCGAGAGTAGAAGTGGCGCAGTGCCGCACGAGTGCACCGGAAGGTGCCAGTCAGGGTGACATCGAGGACGAGGTCCCACTGCTCATCGGTCATGTCGACCACGTCGACCTGCCCACCGAGGCCGGCGTTGTTGACGGCCACGTCAAAGCGGCCGTGCTCGGCCACCGCCGCGTCATAGAGCCCTTGCACCTGTTGCTCGTCGGTGACGTTGCACACGACGGCCAGCGGCCGGACCCCATCGGACTCCGGCAGTGCGGCCAGGGCGTCGGCTGTCTCTGCAAGTCGGCGTTCGTGGGTATCGGACACCACCACGGTGGCGCCCTCTTCGATGCAGCGCTTGGCCGTGGCGAAGCCGATGCCGGTGCCCGCCGCCGCCGTCACCACCACGATCTTGCCGGTCAGCAGCCCGTGGCCAGCGGGAGGTTCCGGGGCCGGCGGCATCGTCCTGGTGGTATCGGTCATCGCAGGTCTCCTTTTGGTTCGGGCGGCAGTCCAAGGACTCGCTCGCCGATGATGTTCTTCTGAATCTCGTTGGAGCCGGCGTAGATGGTCTCGGACCGGCTGAACAGGAAGGTCCGTTGGAACTCGTCGAGCTCGTAGGGCGCGGCCTCTGCGATCAGGGCGTCAGATCCACGGATGTCCATGGCCAGCTCGCCCAAGCTGCGGTGCCATGTCGCCCAAAACAGCTTGATGATCGACGCTTCAGCCGGGGCGGCGGGTCCGTCGTAGCCCGACAGGCTCCGCAGCGTGTTGTAGCGAAGTACCTCGAGTTCGGCGTACGAGCGAGCCAGACGCTGACGGATGACCGGATCGCGGCTACGTCCGCTGGCCTGCGCAGTGGCGATCAGATGGTCGAGTTCACGGCGGAACGAGAGCTGGTGGCCGAGAAGTCCCACGCCGCGCTCGTATCCCAGCGTGGCCAGGGCCACCCGCCATCCCTCACCTGGCTCACCGACCACCAGGTCCTTGGCCGTCCGGGCTCCGTCGAAGAAGACCTCGTTGAACTCGGAGGTCTTGGTCAGCTGGGTGATCGGGCGGATCTCCACGCCGGGCTGGTCCATCGGCACCAGTAGGTACGAGAGCCCCTTGTGACGGACGGAGCCGGGCTCGGTGCGGCACACCACGAAGCACCAGTCGGACTGGTGGGCCAACGACGTCCACACTTTTTGGCCGGTAATGACCCACTCGTCGCCATCGAGTTCGGCCCGCGTGGCCACATTGGCCAGGTCGCTGCCGGCATTTGGCTCCGAATAGCCCTGGCACCACAGCTCGGTCCCGTCCACGATCCGGGGCAGGAACCGGTTGCGCTGGGCAGGGGTTCCGTACTGGATAAGCGTGGGACCCAAGAGTCCCTCCCCGAGGATGCTCACGCGTCCGGGAGCCTTGGCCTTCACGTACTCCTCGTTGAAGATGACCTGGTGGGCGATGGACGCACCCCGGCCCCCGAACTCGGTGGGCCAGCCCAAGCAGGTCCAGCCTCCAGAGGCCAGGACCCGCTCCCACTCGAGGCGGACCTCGAAGCCGAAGGTCTCATCGCCCGATCCTCCACGGCCGCCCAAGGCGGCGAACTCCCCCACCACATGATCGGCCATCCACTGCTGGACTTCCTTGCGGAAGGCCTCGTCTTCGGGTCGGTCTCTAAGGTCCATGGTGGCGTTGTCCTGGTGTCATCTAGGAGGTATTCAGGCGTGTCGAAATATGCCGCGACGTTAGCAAACAGGCCTCCGACTCCATTCGGTTGCGGTCCGAAAGGCGGCATGATCGGTGGGTTCTTGGCCCAGGGGAACACGAGGGGAGGTTTCGGCGTTCCTCTAGGTGTTCGCCACGGGGCGACCGGTTCGCCGGGTTGCCTCGGGCGCCACGTATTGACCCACATCACAAAGGAGTTCGCATGAGTGTCACCCCTGAATCCACCTCCCCCATCGGTCCGCTCGAACTGTCGGACGACGAGTGGAAGGCCCGTCTGTCGCCCGAGCGCTATGCCGTCCTGCGCCAGAAGGGGACCGAGCCGGCATGGTCGGGAGAGCTACTCCACGTAGAGGGCAGCGGCATGTTCACCTGCGCCGGGTGCGGAGCAGAGTTGTTCCCCACTGACACGAAGTTCGAATCCGGCTCTGGTTGGCCCAGCTTCACCCGGGCGGTATCGGAAGGCACCATCGTGGAACATGTCGATAGGTCGTTCGGTATGTCTCGGACGGAAATCACCTGCGCACGGTGCGGTGGACACCTCGGCCATGTGTTTCCCGATGGACCAGCGCCTACCGGCCTGCGCTACTGCGTCAATTCGTTGTCCTTGGAGTTCGAGCCCACCAAAGATTGAAACCTGGGGATCTGATTCCGGGCGGCGGCTGATCTGACTAGGCGCGTCACGCGTTGCGCCCCCGGCCACTCGGCCGGGGGCGCAATCGCGGACGGACTCACTTCACGGGGCGACCAGCCGCTCCTCCAGCAATGAGAAGAGCGAGCCCAGGGTGTCGGCCTCGGGCGCCCCGCCCGAACGGACCAGCACCCGACCAGCATCGGCCAGCGCCTGACAGGCCCGGAACGCCTCATCCTTGGAAAGCACCACACGCTGACCGAACCGGAGGGGTCGATCCAGTAGGTCAGTAGTGGAATCCACGGGAGCCAACGTGGCCTCAGGCACCGGCCGACTCCCCGTCGAACGATGCTGTCGGATCACCATCGACTGATGGGCGGACCACCCGGTGGACGTCGACCGTGGCGAAGCGCAGCGCCGGGCCGACTTCGTCGGCGACGATCTCCACCTTGAAGCGTCGGTCCCCTTCCTCGGTCTCCCAGCTCCGCTGCTCGAGCCGGCCGGTGACGATCACCCGCATCCCCTTGGTCAGGCTGAGAGCCACGTTTTCGGCCAGATCCCTCCAGATGACGACGTCGAAGAAGGAGGTGGACTCCTCCCACTCGTTCGTCTCCCGGTTCTGCCACCTCCGGTTGGCGGCTACGCCTAGGTTGGTAGTGGCCTGACCGTCACGGGTGTAGCGGATCTCGGGGTCCCTGGTCAGGTTCCCCACGATCGTGGTGGTAGTTGCGCTGCTCATGTGTGTTCCCTTCGGATGCACCGGAGTGCCTTGCCGCCGGCAGTAGTAAGCACCGGACGGGCCGCCCACTCGGGCGACATCGGCACCCTGCTCGCCTCACCTTGCTGGAAGTCGCTACCGCACCTGGCTGTGCACCTGGCTCGACACCGTCCACCTGGGCTGATCTGCTGAGGTCGGGGCTGGTCTTGGCAGATCTCGAACCACAGGCGGCCGAAGGCCTGGTCTGGGCGGCAGTCGGATGCGAGACGTAGGGCATCGCGTCCAGTCCGTTCCTCAATTCGAACTTCCGCACGTTCAGCTTCGGGATGCGTGTCACCATTCATGCCGACGGAACCTGGTCGTATGAGGAAGAGGTGATGTGGGACATCGCCGCTGCAGGCATCCGCCCCTCGGCGTCCGCCGTAGCGCTCATCGGGGGGAATGGGCCCAGGTCGCTACCATGGGCCACCACACGGGCCGGCACGACGCCAGCCACTGCCCCTAAGGAACCCCCATGCCCTCGACGTCACCGGGACCACTCCACGGCGTGCGCGTGCTCGACCTGAGTTCGGTGGTCATGGGTCCACTGGCCACCCAGATCATGGGTGATCTGGGTGCCGATGTGATCACTGTGGAGGACCCGAAGGGGACGCTGATCCGGGTGATGACCCCTGGCCCCGTGCCACAATTGTCCGGTATCGCCCTCAACCTGCTGCGCAACAAGCGCAACGTCACCCTCGACTTGAAGAACCCGGTCGGTCGGGCCGAGGCCCTGGCCATTGCCGCCACCGTCGATGTAGTGATCACCAACCTGCGCCCCGGAACACTGAGCCGGCTGGGTCTCACCTACGCCCACTTCGCCGCCGTTCGTCCGGACATCGTCTTCTGCCAGGCCCAGGGCTATCCGTCGGACTCCCCCGCTGCCGACTCCCCCGCCTATGACGATGTCATCCAGGCCGGATCGGGGATCCCCGATACCTTCCGACGCCAAGGTGGCGATCCGGAGCTGGTCCCCACCTTGGTGGCCGACAAGGTCAGCGGGCTCACCATCACCTATGCGGTACTGGCCGCCCTGCTGCACCGAGCACGCACGGGAGAGGGACAGCACATCGAGATCCCCATGATCGACGTCATGACGTCGTTCACCCTCGTCGAGCACGCGGGAGCCGCTACCGCCATCCCCCCGCAAGGCCCCCCGGGATATCCGCGGATCCTCAACCCCGAGCGCAGGCCCCAGCGCACGGCTGACGGATGGATCAATGTGCTGGCCTATACGAGGAAGAACTATGACGACCTGTTCCGTGAGGCCGGTCGACCTGATCTGGCCGAAGATGAACGGATCAGTTCAGCCCGGTCACGAATCGCCCATGCCGATGCCCTCTACCGGGATGTGGCCGAGATTCTCATCCAGCGCACGACTGCTGAGTGGCTGCAGTTCTGTGCCGACATGCACATCCCAGCGTCAGCCGTACCCACCCTGGAGGAGCTGGTGGACGCCTTGCCCGAGGACGAACATCCAGTGGCCGGTCGCTACAAAGTGATCCCACAACCGGTGCGTTTTTCCGCCTCGCCAGGGCCGACCGTACGTCTGCCCGCTGCCCTCAGCGGGCAACACAACGACGAGGTGCGCACCGAGGTAGCACAGTGGCCTGCTCGCGTCGGGCCTGCAGTGGCCACCGATCAGGCCCTATCAGCCGACCAGGCAGTTGCAACCAACCAGGAGGAGTCGTGATGGATGCTGCGTTGAGAACTTCGTTCGGTGACGTCACCGTCGTACTCGGTGCGGACCATGTGGCCGAGGTGGAGATGCACCGGCCGCCAGCCAACTACTTCGATGCCGTGCTGCTGTCCGGTGTGGTCAAGTCCATCCGTTGGGCCGCATCCGCCGGCGGCCGGGCCGTCGTGCTGTGCTCGGAGGGGAAGCACTTCTGTGCCGGTCTGGACTTCGGGGCCACCAACAAACCAGAACCCGAGGCCCTGGCCACTCTGTACGGCACGGCCCGTGAGTTGATCGACGGCCCGCTACCCGTCGTTGTCGCCGTACAAGGCTCGGCCGTCGGAGGTGGGATGGGGTTGGCCCTGGCCGGCGACTTCCGAGTGGCAGCACCCACGAGCCGGTTCGCCGCCAACTTCGCCCGGCTCGGGTTTCATCAAGGCTTCGGCATATCGATGACCCTGCCAGCCGTGGTGGGACGCCAGAAGGCGCTCGAGCTGCTCACCACCGGGCGTCGGATCGACGGCGTCGAGGCTCTGGCTATCGGACTGTGCGACCGGGTCGACGACGACCCTCGAGCCGGGGCCCATGCGCTGGCCGCCGAGATCGGTGCATCAGCACCGCTGGCTGTCCAGTCGATCCGCCGGACCCTGCGCGCCGACGTCATCGACGGCTTTGCTGGCATGGTGGCTCACGAGCGATCGGAACAGCTGCGCCTCATGGAGTCCGAGGACTTCCACGAAGGGATCGCCGCATCGATGGACCGGCGACCTCCGAAGTTCCTCGGTCGCTAGGGCCTGGTCGTTACTGGCCAGCCAGGTCCTGTTGCAGCTGGGCCCGGGTGGCGTCCGACAGCGGTACCCCAGGTCGTCCATCGGGGTACTGCGAGTGGTTGATGATGAGCGTCACCGGTCCTGCCTCGAACGCCGCTACTTCGGTTGGTGTCAACGGGAACCGGACATAGTGGACCGCCGAGGTGGTATCTGGCCGAGTCATCTGGGATTCATGCTCTTCCTCGGGAACCGACTGCACCAGGTGGGCGCCGGGCCCGTCCCCGATCTGCAGGACGGCAGAGCGCTCGATGTCGACCAGCTTGGGGAGCCAGTTCCGCAGCTCGGCTTCGCTTCGTAGCTCCAAGAACAAGGTGGCTGACAGCTCGCCCGTCGAGGGCAGCAGTCGGTTGTAGACATCGAGTTCGTGTTGGACTTGCTCATCAGTGGTGAACTTCTCGGCCCTGGCCATCTCTTGGACCTGGAAGCGCATGGTCATACGGCTCTCGAAGGTGAGGGTCACCACCGGCCCGACGGTGATACGTCTCAACTTCTTGGCTGCGATCACCGCGGTGCGGAAACCATCGCGCTCACGTTCGTAGGCGCGCTGGTCGGCGATGTCGTCGAGGGTCAGCGGATTGGCGGTCATGAATGCTCCTTAGGAATACCGTAGGCCCGCGCCATGAGTTGCAGCGGGTGGACCGGCTTGGTCCCCGTCTCTTGTTCGATGGCTCCATTGGCCAAGTGGCAGTCTCCACAGACCACTTCGTTGCCGGCGGCCTCGATCTCCTTGGCCATGGGCTGAGCCACCTTGCGAGCCAGTTCGTAGTTTTCGGCTCGATAGCCCCACGTGCCGTCGATACCCGAGCACTTCTGCACCAATGTGGCCTTGATGCCGGCCACCTTGAGCAGGTCTCGGCTCTTGAGTCCGATGTACTGGGCCTGCAGATGACAGGCCACGTGGTACGTCACCTGATCGGGAACCGCACCCGACTCGCGCCCAGGAAACTCGGTGTCGAGCGTGGTGCCTTCGGCCTTGTGCAGATTGATCAAGAACTCGGCTGGATCTGCGGTGTGCTCGGCCACCATGGCGGCATCGGCGCCGAGCGGGGTATTGGCCAAGTAGAGCGGGTAGTCCTGCTTGACCACGTAGGCACAGGTCGGCTGGGCCACGACGACTTCTTTCCCGGCCCGCACCTCCTTGGCCAGTGCGGTGACGTTCTTCTTGGCTGCCTTGGTGAACTCTTTGACGTTGCCCTGGTGGAGCCAGGGGGCACCGCAGCACACCGCCCCTTCCGGCATCGAGCACGCCACGCCGTTGCGTTCGTACACCTTGACCAGGTCCTGAGCCACCTCTGGCTCCATGTACTCGATGAAGCAGGTCGGGAAGACCGAGACTTCACCCTGAGGTGCTCCGGTAATGAAGGCTCGAGGTCCCCGATTGGCACCACGGCGTTTGAACCAGGTGGAGAACCGGGTGCGGGCGTAGGGAGGAAGCAGCCGCTCAGACGCCATACCGGTCGTCTTCTCCATGAGCTTGCGAGTGATCGACCCGGGGGTGCCGGTGAGTTTGTTGACCACCGGGGCCGCTGCTACCGAGATCTTGCCCAGCACATCGGTCCGGGCCAGAGCCTGATCAGTAATCTTCTGTCGGATCGGCAGTCCCTCGGCGTGGCGCACGGCGTGCGCCCGCATCATCAGGCGGGGGAAGTCGAGTTGCCACTCATGAGGCGGCACGTAGGGGCACTTCGGGTAGCAGAGCTTGCACTGGTAGCAGTCGTCGACCACTTCGTCCTGCTCGGCCGGTGTCATGGCCGATACATCGCCGTCACGGGCATCGATAGTGGCGAACAACGTGGGAAACGACGGGCAGAGGAAGATGCACAATCTGCACCCGTGGCAGAGGTCGAACACCCGCTCGAGTTCGACTCGGAGATCCTTCTCGTCGAGGTAGGCGGGGTCGTCGGGCGTATACGTAGTCGTCATCGAAGTCTTCTGTATCCAGTTCCGCTAGGTCTCATCTATTGCATGTTCTATGGCTGCCGGTGACCGATCAGGGCGCAGGTAAGGCGGCCGAAGCAGATGGATCCGCTCCGGCCGCCCACCACGACATCAGGAGACGGAGGCGAGTCCCTCGGTGAACCGGCCGGCGTGGCTCTTCTCGGCCCGAGCCAGGGTCTCGAACCACTCCGCGATCTCGTCGAAGCCCTCGTCACGAGCAGTGCGAGAGAACCCGGGGTACATCTCGGAGTACTCGTACGTCTCGCCCTCGATGGCCGACTTGAGATTGTCCTCGGTGGGACCGACGGGGACGCCGGTCACGGGGTCACCCACCTCACGCAGGAAGTCGAAGTGGCCGAAGGCATGGCCGGTCTCGCCTTCTGCGACCGAGCGGAACAGGGCGGCCACATCCGGGTAGCCCTCGACGTCGGCCTTCTGAGCGAAGTACAGGTAGCGGCGGTTGGCCTGGCTCTCTCCGGCAAAGGCCTCCTTGAGGTTGGCCTCGGTCTTGCTGTCCTTGAGTTCGGGCACGGTGTTCCTTCCTTATTTGGGTTGCTTGGGTTGCTTGGGTTACTGCGAAAAGTTCAGGTTGCCGTAGCTAGGTCGTGGTCCCCTGGCTCCGACGCCATCTGGCAGGTCGGGCAGAGACCCCGGAAGATCACTTCGGCAGAGGCCAGTTCGAATCCCTGATCGGCACCTTCGGGGAGCGTCAGATCGGGAAGAGTTCCCACCACATCTCGGACGCTTCCGCACGACTTGCACACCAAGTGGTGATGGGGGTCCTCGACGTTGGGGTCGAACCGGGTCATCCCCGTCCCCACGTCCAGTGCGGTGATCTCACCCAGATCCGCCAGGTCGTTAAGAGTCTGGTAGACCGTTTTCAGCGAGATCGTCTCCATCTCGAGCACAGCAACCGCGTAGACGGCATCCGCCGAGGGGTGCGTCTCGTCGCCCTGTAGAATTCGGAAGATGCACTGACGCTGAGCCGTCACCTTGCGTCCGCTCGCACGGAACCGCTCGCTCAACTCCTCCGGCGTATGCACGCCGTCACCATAACAGCAATCATTGTTTGTTGACAATCATTGTTGATATATGGCTTCCTCATCGCATGTGGCAGGCTTCCCCCATGCCAGATCCTACGAGTGCGTCGACGGCGCACGTTGATCCTTTCGACCGCGGCCAGGCCCTGGCTTGCCTGGCCGGCGAGTCGTTCGACGTACTCGTCATCGGGGGCGGGATCACCGGGGCCGGAGTGGCCCTCGATGCCGCCAGCCGGGGCCTTCGGACCGCCCTCGTGGAGAAGGCCGACTTCTCCTCGGGCACATCCTCCAAGTCGTCCAAACTGATCCACGGAGGCCTGCGCTACCTCCAACAGGGCGAGTACCGCCTGGTGTACGAAAACTTGGCTGAGCGCCAGCGCCTCCTCGAAAACGCTCCCCACCTGGTCACCCCACTCCCCTTCCTCATTCCGCTGTTCGGCAAGTCCGGCATGGTCAACAAGAGCGTGGCCCGCGTGTACCGCACCGCTCTGTGGCTCTACGACCTCACCGGCGGGGTCCGCATCGGCCGCCGCCACGAGAAGGTCACCCCGGAGCAGGCCCTGGCCCACATGCCTACTCTGCAGGCAGACCGCCTCGTCGCCGGCTTCCTCTACTGGGATGCACGCTCTGACGACTCTCGCCTGACATTGACTGTGCTGCGGACGGCGGTACTCGATCATGGAGCAACCGCGGCCAATCACACCCCAGCCACCGGACTGGTCACCGATGCCTCGGGCGCGGTCCGGGGCGCCGTTGTCTCTCCCGAGGGGGGCGATCCTTTCGAGATCAGGGCTCGAGTCGTGGTGAACGCCACCGGCGTCTGGTCCGATCAGATCCGGACCTTCGACGAGCATCAGGACCCGCACTCGATCCGGCCGGCCAAGGGGATCCACATCACGGTGCCCGAAGAAGCATTCCCGTGCGACATCGCCGCCGTCATTCCCGTCAAGGAGGACAAGCGGTCGATCTTCGTCGTGTCCTGGGGCGACCAGGTCTATCTGGGCACCACCGATACCGCCTGGGACGGCCCGCTCGATGATCCGTCGTGCACCCCCGAGGACGTCGACTACATCCTGAGTGCCGCCAACGCCATCTCCACCCGCCGACTCACCAGAGCCGACATCACCGGTATCTGGTCTGGACTCCGGCCTCTCCTCGCCCCCGACCAGAAGGGTGGATCCAGTGAGCGCACCGCTGACCTGTCTCGACGGCACACGGTTCGAACATCGGATGGCGGACTCATCACGGTCAACGGCGGCAAGCTGACCACGTACCGCAAGATGGCGGAAGACACCGTGGACGAGGTAGTCCGCCAACTCGGCACCCAAGGGCGCAAGTGTCAGACGAAGCACCTGCGACTGCACGGGGCGCCCACCGGTCGCCGCACCACCCCCAAGGCCGGTGGGGAAGGATCCAACGTGCGACCCGATCGGTCCGACCCCGTGGCCTCGAGGGCCGCCCACCTCGCCAGCCGGTTCGGCACTGAGGCCGAGTCCGTGCTGGCCATGGCCGAGGGGCGACCCGAGCTGCTCGAGCCCCTGGTCGCCGGTCTGCCCTATCTGGCCGTCGAAGCGCTCTGGGCGGTACGGCGGGAGATGGCCAGGACGGTGTCCGACGTGCTCGATCGCCGCACCCAGTCGTCGTACCGCCAGGCCCGGGCCGCCGCCGACGCCGCGGCGTCCGTTGCCGCCTTGATCGGCCCGGAGCTCGGGTGGGACGAGGGACGTATCCGCTCAGAGGCCGATACCTACGCGGCGCACCTTCGAGCCCAGTTGACTCGGGCCGGGCTCGACATCGACGTGGCTGCACAGAGCGATGATGAGGTCTCGTTGACCACCGTCTCCGATGCCACCGATCCCCAGGGGAAGACTGACGCATGAGCCAGCCCACGCCGGTGACACCCATCGATGCCCAGCCGTCCGCCGTCACGGACCGGCTCGGCGCCGTACATGTTCCGGTCGACGATGCCCTGGCTCGACGGCTGGCCGATGCATGTGACGCCGTGTCGGTGCTCGATGCGGACCGAGCGGAGGCCGGAAGGGACTGGTGGCCACTGGCTATCGGATGGGCTGCCGCCGGCTCGGTACCGTCGCGTCCCGCCCTGATCGCCCGCCCCACCGATACCGCCCAGGTGTCGGCGGTGCTGGCCTTGTGCGATGCCGCCCGGGTGCCCGTCACGCCAGCCGGCGGCCGCAGCGGTGTGTGCGGAGCGTCGGTCCCGCTGTTCGGAGGGGTTGCCCTCGATCTGTGCGGTTTGGCCGGAGTGGGCGACGTCGACAGCGAGTCGCTGGTGGCCGATCTGCGCGCTGGCACCTTCGGCCCTGATGTCGAAGCCGGGCTGCGCGACGGTCACGGACTGACGCTCGGTCACTGGCCGCAGTCGATGGACCTCTCGACCGTGGGCGGGTGGTTGGCGTGCCGAGGTGCGGGTCAGTACTCCAACCGGTACGGGAAGATCGAGGACATGGTGATCGGCCTCGAGGTGGTACTGGCCGATGGTCGGGTCATCCGCACCGGAGGGCGCGGCCCGCGCTCAGCCACCGGTCCCGACCTCACGCAACTCTTCGTAGGCAGCGAGGGCACTCTCGGCGTCATCACCGAAGGTCGGTTCCGCGTCCATCCGGTTCCCGATGGCGAAGGGCGCCGGGTATTCGGATTCGACTCGTTCGCGGCAGGACTCGATGCCTGTCGCCGAATCCTGAGGGCCGGGGCCACCCCGGCCGTCCTCCGGCTCTACGACACCACTGAATCCGGCCGCTCCTTCGATGAGACCGACACCAACGTCCTGATCGTGCTCGACGAGGCCGATCCGGCCCTGGTGAGCGCCACGCTCGGCATCGTCGACCGGGAGTGTGCCGGCGCTGCCGCCCTCGACATCGCCCATGTCGACCGGTGGCTGACCCATCGCAACGACGTGTCCGCTCTGGCCCCGCTGTGGCGCTCTGGGGTGGTGGTCGATACCGTCGAAGTGTCGGCCCGCTGGTCCGTGCTTCCCGACCTCTACCGCTCGGTGCTCGATGCACTGGCCGGAGTGCCTGGGACCCTGGTGTCCTCGTCTCATCAGAGCCATGCCTATACCGACGGCGCCTGCCTCTACTTCACCTTCGCCGGACGCCCACCCGAGGAGATCGGAGCCGACGACGCCGTGGGCAGGGATACATGGATCAGCGAGTACTACCGCCGAGCATGGGACGAGGTCACCCGAGCCACCGTCGCCGCTGGTGGGGCCATCAGCCATCACCACGGCATCGGGCTCAACCGGGGTCGGTTCATGGCCGACGGACTCGGTGCGTCCTTCGAAGTGCTCTCCTCGGTGAAGGCGGCCTTCGACCCGAATGGCATCCTCAATCCAGGCAAACTCGGGTTGGACAGCCCGTTCGGTCCGGTGGTGTGGCCATGAGCATCCTGGTCATCGACGTCGGCACCTCGGGGGTCCGTGGTGCTGTGGTCCGCCCCGATGCCTCCGTAGAGCACATCCACCACGTCCCCGTCCTTCCGGACACTCCCTTCCCCGGGCTGGTCGAGTTCGATGCCATCGCCATCGCCGACGCGGTGCGCCAAGTCGCTACCCGGAGCCTGGCCGACGGGGGCCCGGTGGACGCGGTGGGAATCGCCACCCAGCGGGCGTCCACCCTGGTGTGGGATCGGGCCACCGGCCAGCCAGTCGGGCCTGGGCTGGGCTGGCAGGACCTGCGCACCGTAGGGACGTGCCTGGAGCTCCAGGCTCAGGGCATCCGGATCGCCCCCAACGCATCGGCCACCAAGTTGGCTGCCATCCTCGATATCGCCGATCCTGACCGCTCACGATCAGAGCGAGGAGAGCTGGCCTTCGGCACCATCGACACTTGGGTGGCATGGATCCTGTCCGAGGGCGAGTTACACATAACCGACGCATCGAACGCCGGGGTGACCGGCCTCATCCACGGCGATGGCTCGGGGTGGAGTCCGCACCTGCTGTCCACCCTGCGCATACCCGAGGCTGTCCTGCCACGGATCGTCGACTCGTCCGGTGTCGTCGGGACGGCGAGGCTGCTGGTCGGAGCACCGCCCATTGCCGGAGTCGCCGGAGACCAGCAGGCATCGCTCATCGGTCAGAGTTGCACCCGTGCCGGTCAAGCCAAGGCCACCTTCGGCACCGGAGGCATGCTCGATCAGTGTTTGGGCGAGCAGCGGCCACCCCAAGCGGCACGCGGCCCGGCCGGGACCATCCCGATCATCGCCTGGCGCCGGGATGGGACCATCACCTGGGGGATCGAAGCCATCATGCTGTCCGCCGGGAACTGCGTGGAGTGGCTGCGGGACGACCTCGGGATCATCGAGGACGCCGCCGAATCATCGGTGGTGGCCGAACAGTGTGACGACTCCGGTGACGTCTGGTTCGTGCCCGCGCTGCTCGGCCTCGGCACACCGGTCTGGGACTTCGGCGCCCGAGGCACCTTCACGGGGATCACCCGCGGGAGTGGGCGTCCAGAGCTGGTCCGAGCTGTCCTGGAGGGCATCGCCCATCGAGGAAGCGACCTGTTGGAGGCGGCCGAGGCGGACTCCGGCCTTCCCGTTGATTCCCTTCGTGTCGACGGCGGCATGACGGCGAACACCGTGTTCATCCAGGCCCTCGCCGATGCCTGTGGACGCCCCATCGAGATCTCCCCTGTTCTGGAAGCCACCACCCTGGGTGCAGCGTTTTTGGCCGGGATGGCTGTGGGGACATGGACCGGCGAGGACGACGTAGCCGCAGCCTGGACCCCACGGGCCATTGTCGAACCGTCACTCAGCGTCGCCGAACGTGATGCGGCCCGGTCACGGTGGCTCGATGCCCGGTCGCGGGCCGAAGGGACCATCCCTGAGTTGTCCGGCATCGACTTCTGAGGGCCTGAACTAGGGCTGTTGGCTCCTGACGCACGGAAGACCCGACGATACGGCCATTTGGGCAAAAATCCATTGTGGAGCGACGGCCGTGGCCCCTACAATGCACGGAGGAGAGTTCGTTCATTTCGTCGCGGAGCGGTGTCTCATTCGATGAAGGCATCGATCGTGCTCTCCTCGATCGGACCGGCCGAAGCCGGGCAAGCAGGAGACCCCATGAGCACCGGCGTCGAGACATGAGCACCGGCGTCGAGACATGAGCACCGGCGTCGAGACATGAGCACCGGCGTGGAGACATGGGACGGGGCGGACCTACCGGCACCCGCTCCGGCGCCCGCTCGGGTGCCAGGTACCGTGCCGAGCGCCGTGCCTGAAGTGGCGCGAACCGCCGACGGAGTCAGCGGTGGAGGCGCCCCGTTCGTCCAACCAGAGACGGCTCCCCTGGGCGCAGTGGTGCCTGCCCACATGGCTGTGACCGGCGCTACCGCTATCGACGACGCCATCTTGATGGCTGGTGAGCTCTACGCCGCCCTGTCCGGGGTACTACTCGGAACGCCGGTCGCCGTCACCACAGCCGTCGTTGCAGCATTGTCCGGTTCTCACCTCCTGATCGAGGACGTGCCAGGAGTGGGCAAGACCGTATTGGCGCGCGCTCTGGCCATCGCGCTCGGTGCCGACCTTTCCCGTGTCCAAGGGCACCCAGACCTACTGCCATCGGACATCACCGGGGTCACCGTGTTCTCCCCGGACACCGCTACGTGGGAGTTTCGCCCCGGTCCCGTCTTCGCCAACGTAGTGCTGCTCGACGAAATGAACCGCACCCCGCCGCGCACCCAGTCAGCCCTGCTCGAGTCCATGGAAGAGCAGCAGGTCTCAGTGGACGGGGAGTCGTGGCCCCTGCCTCGTCCGCACCTGGTCATCGGCACCCAGAATCCGATCGGTCAGTTGGGCACCTACCCCCTGGCGGAAAGCCAACTCGACCGATTCGGCCTCTCCACCTCGATCGGCTATCCCGATGCCGCAGTCGAGGCCCGTTTGGTACTCCACGGTGGTGGGCGATTTGCCCTGGACTCCCTCGCTCCGGTGGCCGACACCGCTCGATGGGAGCGTGCCATTGCGGCCACTGCTGAGGCGTACGTCGTCCAAGAAGTGGCCGACTATGCCGTGGCCCTGGTGCGAGCCACCCGGACCGCTGGGTCGGTCCGTCTCGGTGCTAGTCCGAGAGCCACCATCTCACTGTTGCGCTGCGCCCAGGCCTACGCCGTCCTATCGGGCCGGTCCTATGTCACACCAGGTGATGTCCAAGCCGTCGCCGTGGCCTGCCTGTCGCATCGGCTGATCGTCGAGAGCTCGGGAGGCAAGGGAACTGAGCTCGTCGGCCAGATCATCGCCGACATCCCCGCCCCTCAGACGTGAGGGGAGCGGCCCTGACCCGCAGACCCAAGCCCAGAGGGCGGGCCCTCCAGGCGGCAATGGTAGGGATCGCCGCCGGTCTCATCGGTGTCGTGGTCTCTCGGTCACTCTTCGGTCCGGCCACGGCCCCGATCGGGATCGCCATCGGCGCCGCCGCCCTACTCAGCGGGACCCTGTTCTCATGGCGCGCCCACAGTCGACGACCGCATCCCGAGTCACCGAGCCTCCCTCGGGCCCTTCGCCTCCAACGCCGGGTCCACCCGGTGGACTGGATCGGGCCAGTGGCCGCCTCCGTCATCACCATGACGGCGTGGGTCGGCGTCGCCCACTCCAGCGGCTCCGGATGGGTGCAGGCCGTGGGCGCGCTGTTGGGAGCCTTTTTGCTCATCGGGCTGGTCGCACCCGCCCTTCCTGCTCGCAGGGCTCGGTTGACGTGCACGGTGTCGCCATCAGACGGGTGTGCTGGTCAGCCGGTCGAGTTGACGATCGAGGCCAATCGGCCGGTTCGAGTCCGGACGTTATTTCCCCCCGGCCCTGCAGTCCAGAGCGGCGGAAGCCAGCGAGGGTCCCGCAGCACCACCTTGCACTGCACCCCCCCGCGCCGCGGCGTGCTCGACTCCGTGGTGGTCGAAGTGGCATCGAGCGCCCCCTTTGGACTGCTGTGGTGGGCCAGGGAGATCGAACTGCCGCTAGCGCGGCTGCTGCACGTGGCCCCCAGGATGGGAACCCCCGAACAGTCGACGCAGACCGGCGACCAGCGGCCGGGCGAGGCGACGCCCCGGATTCCGTCTGGGGTGGGTGAGCCCCGCGGCATCAGACCGTACGCGCCGGGAGATCCTCGCCACGCGGTGCACTGGCCAGCAACTTCCCATGCGGGGATGCTCATGGTCCGTGAGTCCGAGCGGCCGACCGACAACCCGATCTTCATCGACCTGCAGCTTCCACGCGACACCGCAGCGGCCGAAGCCTTCGCGGAGCAGATCATGGCCGACGCCAGCATCAACCTGGCCAGGCATCAGAGCGTGGTGCTGGCCACCGATGAGGTCAGTGGACGCGTCGTCCGGGCAGTGGCGGACCAGACCGATCTGGGTCGACGGCTGGCACGAGCGGTGTCCCCATGACCCTGTGGCAGCGGTTCGTCGAGGTCAACCGTCCGGGGCCTCCCGAGAACTCGATCTCCTTTCGAGCCGCCTCGGTCATGGCCGTCGTGGTCGGCATCGGTGCTTGCTGGTCCGAAGGTGAGCTGAGTACCGCGGTGGCGTTGTTTGCCGTCACCGCCACCGTCGTTGGAAACCTCATCGCCTACCGCCGTCGGGCCGACCCGTGGCCCGGCGTGAAGCCGATCTTGGCGCTCTGCGCCATCGGCGGATTCGTCTGGTTCATCGTCACCGTCACTCGCTCCGCAACCCCCGGAGACATCTCGACCGTCGAGACCCCATTGGCCGCACTCTTCGCATGGGTCCTGTCCACACACGCATTCGATGTCCCCTCGCGCCGGGATGTCACCTACTCATTGGCCGGTTCGACGGCGTTGATCGCCGTGGCTGCCGCCCAATCGGTCGATCTCGCCCTCGGCGTATGGGTCCTGGCCTGGGTCGCCTGCTGCATCTGGGGTCTGGTCGCCATGTGGCAGTCCCTGTCGGAGACGCATGGCGTTCCCTGGAAGTCCCTCATCGGGGCCGGTGCCATGGTGTTCGTGGTGGCCGTCGTGCTCGTCAGTGTCCTGCCCGCTCCGCGCGTTTCCACCTCATTGATCTTTTCGTCGTCATCGGCCAACTCTCCCCCGGTCGACAGCCCGACGAAACTCAGCGAAGGCGGCGGTCTGCCCGCCCATGCAAGCCGTCCCAACGGGAAGAGCGCAGTAGGAGGATTCCTCGGTTTCGCCAAGTCCCTCGACACAGGCAGGCGGGTCTCCCTCGGGAACCAGGTGGTCATGCGCGTCCGGGCCACCCGTCCCAACTACTGGATCGGGCAGACCTACGACCAGTGGGACGGTCAATCGTGGGTCCAATCTGCACATCCGATGAACGGGGCCGACACCCAGAAGCTCACCGGTGGCTCACCGTTCACGATCCCAACATTCGAGGACCAGATCGCCCAGCGCTCTGCGGGTCCAGTCGATGTGCAGACCTTTTACCTGACCACCGGTGGATCCAATCTCGTCTTCCACGCCGACAACGCTCAGCAGGTCTACTTGCAGGCCCGATCGATCTTGGTGAGCCGGGACGGAACCATCGCATCCACGCGGTCAATGGGTGCGGGGACGATCTACACGGTTGTCTCCAGCGACGTGAACGCCACGCCGAGCCAACTGCAGGCGGCGACAGCTGCAACACTCACCAGCGCAGTCCTCGACGGATCCACCCTTGGGCCAGACGGCCAAGCGCGCTACCTCCAACTCCCCCACGCCGATGCCCGCGTCGCCGCCCTTGCCGCGACGATTACCGCACCGATCGGCGATGCGACGGCGTCCGACCCGCACGTCTACGACAAGGTGATGGCCATCGAACAGTGGATGCGGGACCACGTGCGATACACCACCGACATTCCGCCGCTGCCGGCCGGTGCCGATAGCGTCGACTCCTTCCTCTTCGGAACTCGACGCGGCTACTGCGAGCAGATCTCTACCGCTACCGTGGTGATGCTCCGCAGCCTAGGGATCCCCGCCCGGGAGGCCGTGGGCTATGTGCCAGGGCACTACAACCCGATCACCGATCTCTACGACATCCAAGCCAAAGATGCCCATGCCTGGGTGCAGGTGTGGTTCCCGGGATGGGGCTGGCAGAACTTCGACCCGACCGCCGAGGTCCCCCTAACCAACCCCACACCGGGGTCGGTGCTGGCCCGGTCGTTCGGCCACTCGCTCACACGCCTCCCGTGGATCCCGCTATCCATTGCCGCCCTGCTCGTCGGACTCATCGTCTGGCTGCGTCGTCGCCACAGCCGCAAGCCGACGTCATGGTCGTATCAGGTGGCGGCCGACCTAGCTCGCGGCGGCGGTCGAATCGGATATCCACGCCGTCCAGACGAGACGCTCACTTCGTATGGACAGCGCCTGGCTTCGCTAGCGCCTGGCTATGGGCCCGACCTGGTGGCGGCCACCACCCTGGTCGAGCGCGCGACCTATGGCGGGATCGAGCCGACGGCCCGACAGATCGCCGTCACGCTGGCGGCCACTCGACGCTTCCGAGACATCCCAAGACATAGTCGGGACAGTCGAGGTTCGGATGATGATCTTCCCGTTGACCCTGGCCGGCCCGGCAAGCCGCGGTCGGTCGATCAGGACCGAGCGTGGGCCAGTGCCTCATCGAACGATGCACCGGCGGCCAGCAGTGGGCGGTAGCCCATCAACTTCGCGGGCTGGCTCAACGTCAACACAGCACCCAGCCGATCCCCTGATCGGTAGAGGGCGATCATCTTTCCTTCTTCACCCGAACCGCTGACAACGACGACCTCGTCATCGCCCCGAGGTAGTCCGATCATCTGGATCTTGGTGGCGTACTGGTCAGACCAGAAGAATGGGACCGGCTCGTAGGGCGTGGCTGCAGCCGTTCCAGCCAGGAGGTTGCGAGCCGCATGGGCCCCTCCTTCGGCGGCGTTGGTCCAATGCTCTACCCGGACCGACTGTCCGTTCGACGGGAGGGTCCAGCGGGCCACATCACCAGCTGCCACCACTCGATCGGCGGCGAACAGCGACTGGTCGCATCGGATGCCGTCGTCGACCGACACGCCTGAATCGTCGAGCCAGTTGGCACTGGGGTCAACGCCGATACCCACGACCACGGCGTCGGCCACGAGGCGGGTACCGTCATCGAGCACGACGGTCACCGGATCCGGACCCCCGGGATCGGACTCCAGGTGATCGACCCGGACACTGCATCGGAGGTCCATGCCGTTGGCCCGGTGCAGATCGGCGCACATCTGCCCCATCTGATCCCCGAGCACCCGGGCCAGCGGTGTGTGATGTGCCTCGAGCATGATGACGTGGGCACCGATGCCCTGGCAGGTGGCTGCTACCTCGGACCCGATGAAACCCGCGCCGATGACAATGAGTCGCGGTGAGTCGCCGCCAGCCGCCAGGTCGGCCTTGATCCCCAGGCAGTCATCGAGAGTGCGGAGCGTCCACACGTGCGGTTTCCCTTCGGTTCCCGAGAGCCACCGCGTGGATGCGCCGGTGGCGACGACCAGCCCGTCGTAGGCGACCTCGGTCCCGTCGTTACAGGTCAGGGTCCGGGTCTGCGTGTCGAGCGCAGTGGCACGTCGACCCAGGCGGAACTCGAGGCCCAACGTGTCGAGCGCGTCGGGAGCGTGATGATGGATCCGCTCTACGCCCCACTTTCCCGACAGGACCTGCTTGGACAGCGGTGGCCGGTCATAGGGTGCGTGGATCTCTTCGCCGATGATGATCACCGGGCCGGTATGTCCCGCGTGGCGGATCTCCTCTGCGGCACGCAGGCCCGCCAGCGAAGCACCAACGACGGCGATGGTGCCGTCTTTCGATACGGGGTCGCTCATAGGGCGCATGGTAGGGGCAATCGCTCACCTAGCCGCCGAACATCGTCATCCACTGCTCGGGGGTCTTCAGTCGGAATACATAGTTGGTGGCACGAGTGTGGGCCATGGTGGCCGACGGCTCCGGCGAGTAGAAGTGACCGGGGTACAGGACGGTGTCGTCGGACACCCGGGCGAGGCGGGTCATCAACGACTCGTACATGGCGGCAGGGTCACTTCCGGGGAAGTCCGTGCGGCCGCAGCCATCGAGGAAGAGGGTATCCCCGGCGATCAGCTTGCCGTCCACCAGGAAGCACTGGCTGCCCGGGGTATGTCCAGGTGTGTGCACCAGGGTGATGGGGATCGATCCGACCTGGACGATGTCGCCTCCGGAGTGGGCGACCAGATCACTGGCCCCCACGCCGGTGGACCCTTCGATCCACGGGGCCTCGTCGGCCTGGACGTGGATCGGGACCTGGGCCGTTTCGATGAGCTGGGAGATGCCCTCGATACTCCACCCCATCATGTCGCCGCCCACGTGGTCCGGATGGAAATGAGTAGCCAGTGCACCTACGCACCGCATGTCGTCGGCGGCCAGGATGCCCATGAGGTCGTCGATTCCGTAGGCGGGATCGATGATCACCGCTTCGCCCGTCTCCCTGTCGCCCACCAGGTAGACGAAGTTCACCATCTGGCGGGCCACCTGGTCGTCGACGGCAAAGTCCCGACCGGCCAGGAGCTGTCGGAAGTAGAGGCGATCGGATCCCATCGGGGCAGCGAGGTCGTTCGGAGCATCGGTCACGCCAACACTGTAGGTTCCCATCGAGGTTTCGGCCTCCAGTCGGACCAGGTGGGGATACGGTTGCCCACCACGAACAAGCGATCAGGGATGGTGCAGCCATGACGACGAACACTGCGGCAACGGGGGCCGGGTTCACCTACTCGGCAACGTCGATGCTGCGCCACTGGGCGGCCGTCCAGCCCGACAGTCCGATGCTGACGCTGGGTTCGGATACCGTGACCTGGGGACAGTTTTATGAGCGGGCCAAGCGCGTGGCTCATGCCCTTTCGGCTGACGGAGTGGTGGCCGGCGAGCGGGTGGCCTTCCTCGACCGGAACTGCATCGAGTACTTCGAGACGTTCTTCGGCTGTGCGCTGCTCGGTGCCGTCAGCGTCGCCGTGAACTGGCGGCTCGCCCCGATGGAGATGGCGGCGATCGTCGAAGACGCCGGTGCCACCGTGCTCATCTACGGCACCGACTACGAGGAAGCGGTCGCCGACCTGACCGACCACGTGACCACGGTTCGACGGTTCGTTCCGCTGACCGGGTTCGCCGAGTGGCGCGACAGCGGCCAGAGCGAACCAATCACCGATCCGGGGTTCGAACCAGGCCCCGACGACGTCGTGACCCAGCTCTACACCTCGGGGACCACGGGACTTCCCAAGGGCGCCATGATCTCGGGGCGCAACATCGAGACCATCCTGACCGGAGCGGTCGAGGTCTTCCGGATCGACAGCGACACCGTGTCGATGGTGGCCATGCCCCTCTTCCACATCGGCGGGACGGGGTGGGCGCTGTCAGGTATGTCACGCGGGGGCCACTCGATCATCGTCCGCGACGTGGACCCAGTCGAGATCCTGCGAATCATCGAGACGCACCGGATCACCGACTCGTTCGTCGTCCCCGCCGTCTTGATGTTTGTCCTGGCCACGCCTCAGCTGGCCGATACCGACATGAGCTCCTTGCGGACCATCTACTACGGGGCCTCCCCTATCAGCGAGGACGTCCTGGTCAAGTCCATGCAGGCCTTCGGATGCGACTTCGCCCAGGTCTACGGCCTGACCGAGACAACGGGTGCCATCACATCGCTCATGCCCGAAGACCACGACCCTGACGGGCCCCGGGCCAACCTGTTGCGCTCGGCCGGGCGACCGTTCTCCCATGTGGAGCTGCGCATCGAGGACTCGGCCACGGGTGAGAACCTGCCAGCCGGCAGTGTCGGCGAAGTCATGACGCGGTCAGGCCAGAACATGCTCGGTTACTGGAACAACCCCGAGGCCACTGCTGCGGTCATCTCCGAGGACGGCTGGTTCCGCACCGGTGATGCAGGGTGGCTGAGCGAAGACGGTTATCTGTTTCTGCATGACCGGATCAAGGACATGATCGTGTCCGGGGGTGAGAATATCTATCCGGCCGAAGTCGAGAATGCCCTGCTCTCCCACCCGGCCGTGGCCGATGCGGCCGTCATCGGCGTGCCGGACGACAAATGGGGCGAGACGGTCAAGGCCATCGTGGTGCGAGCGCCGGGCATCGATACCGGGGACGACGAGGCCTTGGTAGCCGACATCATGTCCGCTACCCGCGAGCGGCTGGCCCGCTACAAGTGCCCCACGTCGATCGACTTCATGGACGTGCTGCCTCGGAACCCGTCGGGCAAGGTGCTCAAGCGTGAGCTCCGTGCCCCGTATTGGGAAGGCCGGGAGCGCAATATCGGCTGAGCAGTATGCGTGGCCGGGTTGATCTGGGCTGGTCTCGGGTCGGCCCGGTCAGAACTGCTGAATCAGAACAGGGCGTCGGAGTCTTCGTCAGCGTCGTCGTCCCCACCGTCACCCGCATCGTCACCCGCATCGTCACCCGCACTGTCAGCGAGGGCATCCTGGCCGATCGCCTCGAGCCGCGGCACCAGCTCTTCTACTCGCATCCGCGTCTGGCGCAGACGACGGTCGAGCTCGTCCACGATCTCGGTGGCCCGCTCGAGCTGGTCGACCAACCGGTCGACGTCGACCACGCCGGTCTCGAACTCCTCGATGATCCCATCGAGCTCTGATCCTGCGTCTGAGTAACTGAGCTCAGCCACAGCCGTGCTCTGATCCTTGGCGCTACTCGCGGCGGTTCGTGCTGCCATCACTGGTTCTCCCCGGTCTGGTTGGTCTGGTCGGTCTGGTCGGTCTGGTCGGTCTGGTCGGTCTGGTCGGTCTGGTTTGAGTCGACCAGAAGCCCGGTGGCCTCAGCGGTCGTTACCTCGGAGGCCACGATGCCGTCGGCTAGTTGGGTGGACAGCACGGCACCTGGGGCAAGTCCAGAAACCGTGCGCAGAACCGTCCCTTGGGCATCGCGGGTGACCGAGTAGCCCCGCTCGAGCTGGCGCTGGTAGTCGTAGGCACCTAGGAGGCGACGGCGCTGAGCAGCCACGAGCTCCTCGACCTCGAGTCGCTGTCCAGGGAGGGCGATCAGGCGATGGGATCGGCTGGCCAGCACGTCTCCCTCAACCCGGATGGCGCGCTCCGCGGCCCGGGCCGTGGATAGTCCCGCGTGCTCCAGACGTCTGGCGTGGGTATCGACCTGGCTGCGCACCATGGACCGCAGGCCTTTGGCGCGGTGCACGAGGCTGTCGGCGTGGCGGTCGATCTGGTTGCGGGCACCGGTGGCCATCCCCCGCTGATGGGCGGCGAGGGTCTTGTCTGCCTGGCGGACCTTGTCCCTGGCCATCTTCGAGATCAACGATCCGGCCGACTCGACGCTGCGCCAGTAGTCGAGCGCCATGCCAGCCAGCTCCTGGCCGCACTCGGTTGGGGTGATGAACGCACGATTGGCCACTTCATCAGCCACGGACTGATCCCCGGTGTGGCCGATGCCGGTCCAGACCGGGATGTCCGAGTCGGCGATGGCCCGTGCCACCGGCTCCTGGTCGAAGGTGGCCAGATCAGCCTTGGAGCCGCCGCCCCGCACGATCACGATGACATCGACCGATGTTGCCTGGAGATCGGCCACGGCGGCGGCCACCATGGCGGGAGCATCCTTGCCCTGGACCGCCGTTGGGGCCACCGACACGTCGAAGGCGAGACCTGACCCCCGTAAGCCGCCGAGGAAGTCGTTGTACCCCTCGGTCCCCGGGCTGGCCACGAGGCCCACCCGCAGTGGGAGTACGGGCACCCGCATCCGGCGCTGGCGGTCGAACAGGTTCTCCTCGATGAGGGCCGCGATGAGGCGGGCACGCTCGGCGGCGACCTTGCCCATGAGCGCATCCGTGTCGACCTCGGACAGCTTGAAGTCCACAGATCCGCGGCCCTTGTAGAACTCGACTTCGCCCCGGGCTCGGATGATCATGCCGGCATCCAGGGTGATGCCGAGGCGCTCGAGAGTGGAGCGAACGGTCCGCCAACGGTTGGCCCAGCACTTGACGCTGAGGATCGGGGCTCCTGCACCCTGCGAGTTGGTGGGATCGACCAGGTCGATGAAGCAGTGGCCGTTGGCGTTTACCTTGAGCGACCGGATCTCTCCGGTGATCCACACTTCGTCGGGGAAGGTCTTGCGCACCGCTCGGTCGACCCGGGCATACAGATCGGTGATGGACAGCGCCTCGGGCGAGGCGGCGTCCGCCATCAACTGCTGGACGCGGGATTCGAGGGACACGGTCTCAGGATACGACCCGGGTGAGACAAGACGGATCATCCGGCGGCGACAGGGGTCCCGTCCTGCTCGGCCAGCAGGCGGAGCAGCCGAGTGAGTCGGACCTGTATGGCCCATGACTGTGCGAGTCGGAGGCCCGGTCGTCAGACCGGTCGGACCCCGAGAAAGTCAGACCTACTCGTCGGAGGTGGGCACGTCAGCGGGGGAAGCGATGTGCCCGTACTTAATCGAATGGCCGGTCATGAGGACGACGGGGCCGATGGCGACGACGACAGCCGCAACGATCAACGGGATATTGGTTGCATTCCACATGGTGTCTTCGACCACCGGAGCGGTCGGACCTCCTTCAGTTGGGTCACCCGAGGAGCAATGCTGCTCCATCGGTCGGACTTCGGTGGCGAATCCTTTATTCGACTACCGCGTACTCATTCTTTACCACCCTAAGTGCATATGTCAACACTCAGAGTGAGTATTTGTAACCACTGCCGACCTGGCTTCGGTAGGCCCGTCGCCAGCAGATGCGTGACTCGCCGGAAGCTGCGTAGCTGCGACCCGCCCCCTCTGGGTGTCGCCGCCCCGCTCTTGTGGGACGATGGAGATGACGGTGAGCCGGCTGGGTGGTCGCGGCCTGTGTCGATCGAGGGTTCGCCCCCGGTTGGGAACAGGTCGAGGAAGGTCGGGACTCCATTGGGCAGGGTGCTGGCTAACGGCCAGTCGGGGTGACCTGCAGGACAGTGCCACAGAGAACAGACCGCCGATGGCGCAACCGAAAGGAAGCGAACAGGTAAGGGTGAAACGGTGCGGTAAGAGCGCACCAGCGGCTGGGGTGACCCGGTCGGCTAGGTAAACCCCACCCGGAGCAAGGTCGAACAGGGGACATGGGCGGCCCGTCCGGTACTCGGCAACGAGCACCACCCCCAGGTAGACCGCTTAGATGGATGGCCACCTATCCCCCACCAGGGGGTGGACAGAATCCCGCCTACAGGTCGGCTCACCGTCACCTACCTGTCTGAACTGGGGTTATTCGGAAACGGAAGTTCCGGCGTGCGCGCTGCGTGCAATAAGGCCCAGGAACGCCTCCTCCACGGCCAGGCGGGTGGCTTCCTGGCTGTCAGGCCAGAGGTGCCCGTACGTGTCCAGCGTTAGCACTAGGTCGGATAGCACTGGCCGGCGGTTCGATGACACGGGCCAGTTCCGTCCGTTGAAGCCTGAATCCACGCGGCTAACCCACTAAACCTACCAATCTGTCACCAGATTGGTATGATTAGTAGATTCCATGAGGAGCTTCCAACACACCCAGACCCTCGACCCCGTTCCCGGGGATGTCGTCGCGCTCCTGCGACAGATCGACCGTGCCGCCGGCGCAGAGGGTCGCTACGCGGACCAACTGCCCCACCTCCTCGGTGCCCTGCGGGAACAAGCCCGCGTTGAGTCCATCACCGCGTCCAGCGCGATCGAAGGGGTCGTCGTCGACGATGTCCGGATCCCCAAGCTCGTCTCGGGCACGCCGGGCGCACTCCGAAACCGAAGCGAGGCCGAGTTCGCCGGCTACTCCAGCGCCCTGGACTACCTGAACCAACAGGAGCCCGGAAAGCTGGGTGTCGGACTCATTCTTCACCTCCATCGGCTCCTGTTCTCCTACTCCGATGGACGGGGCGGGTACCTCAAGTCGGACGACAATCTGGTCGTCGACAGTCTCCCGGACGGATCTCGTCAGATCCGTTTCACACCGGTCAGCGCCTCAGAGACTCCGTTCTTCATGGAAGGGCTGCTCGCCCGAACCGATGCAGCGCTGAGGCAAGAACGGCTACACCCACTGATCGCCACGGCTGCATTCGCCCTGGACTTCCTCTGCATCCATCCCTTCGCCGATGGGAACGGCCGGGTGGCACGCCTGGTGACCACGTACCTCATGGGTCGAACCGGCTACGGCGTCGGACGGTACGTGAGCCTCGAGCAGCTGATCTACGACAGCAAGGACGACTACTACGGCGCACTCGGCGCATCGACCATCGGTTGGTTCGACGACGGGCCGCATGATCCGTGGCCCTGGACCCGTTACCTCCTCGGACGAGTCGGCGAGGCGTACGGTCGATTTGAAGTACGGATCGCCGCCGGATCCTCTGGTGGGACCAAGCAGGACCGGGTGCGCGACCACGTCCTCCTCCATGCTGCGTCGAGATTCACGATCGCCGACATACGTCGAGCCCTCCCCGGCGTGAGCGACAACACGATCCGGATCGTCCTCGGCGAACTCAAGGAGAAGGGCAGCATCACAAACGACGGTTCCGGCCGGGGCGCCGCATGGCACCGAGTCTGAACACTCTCGAGTCCCAAGAAGGGAACCCCCGAGCCGGCGATCGGGGACGGTCGAACTACGCAGAGCGTAGGAAGAAGATCATCAGCCATGACAATCCGAATGCAAACACGCCGACGATGATGGCCGCCAGGGCAATACCTCTGCCGGTCTCGCCGACAGCTGTTTTCCGCAACCGATATGACGACTGGACTCCACCGACTCTGCCGATGAGCGCCGGGAGCGAACTGATGGGTCCTGCAAAGGGCAAGGTCGAGAGGCCGACGACGGAAAACAGAAGTGAGAAGAGCGCAAGGGGACTTGTTCGGGGAACGGGCATGCCGTCTTGTGCCGTCTTGTGCCGTCTTGTGCCGTCTTGTCATTGACGTCCAATGTGCTCGAACCCATGGGCCCAGGTGTCCGTGGCCAAGTTTCAGTCCTCGCTGGTGGCCACCAAAGTCCGCGCCCCTCGGAGCGGATATTCAGTTCTTGATCAGCGTAGATCGTCCTCCCCTCTGACGGGATTCCTTCATGCGAAATGACTCGCCGCTGGTGACCACGATGACGCTGTGATGGAGCAGTCGATCCAACAGACTGACCGCCGTGGTGTGCTCGGGAAGGAACTTGCCCCACTCCTCGAACGGCCAGTGTGAACCGATGCCGAGAGACCGTTGTTCGTAAGCAGCGGCCACCAGTCGAAAGAACATCTCGACCAGGTCGGCGGCGGCGAGGTAGCGAACCCGGATATGTCAGGAGAGCCATAACTCTGCCGTCGTCCTGTCCCGAAGTCTGGGCCGTGAGCCTAGGTTTCCTCCCCCTTTCATCACATTCTTGTTGTTCGGTCGTAACTCGCCCGATCTAACGATGGAGTTCGAGGAGAGGGGCATCACCAGCCACATCATCTCTCGCTCCGAGATGTTGTCGATCCTGGGGCTACAGGTGGAGTGAGTTCCCACTATCTTGACTGATTCCAGATTAGGTGTAGTATCTGTGACGTGCCCTCGACTAAGGATTTCGAAGCGATGTTGCGAGGTACCCAGTTACGCGTCACCCGTCCACGACTCGCCGTCCTGGCGGTACTGCGCGACCACCCACACGCCGACACCGCATCGATCGTGGAGGCAGCCCGTCGGGAACTCGGGGCCGTGTCTCACCAGACCGGCTACGACATTCTTCGAGCGCTCTGCGTCGCCGGTCTGGTGCGCAAGATCGAGCCACAGGGTTCAGTGGCTCGCTACGAACTGCGGGTCGGGGACAACCACCACCACGTCGTATGCCGTGCCTGCGGCGCCATTGCCGACGTCGACTGCTCGGTGAACTACGCACCATGCTTGACCGCATCTGACGATCACGGCTTTACCGTCGACGAGGCTGAGGTCGTCTATTGGGGCATGTGCCCCACCTGTTCCGTCCGCCAGACCACTTGACCATCCCAGTGCAACCTGATCCCCCCGGATCACATGGAAGGAATCCCACATGCCCGAGCATCACGATGCCGTCGTTGGAGACATGCAGTCCGAAGTGAGCGAAGGGCTCTGCCCCGTGATCCACACCCGCACGTCCAACCATCCGACCGCGGGTTCGGGTAACCGCGACTGGTGGCCCAACCAGCTGAACCTCAACATCCTGCGCAAGCACCCGATCGTCGCCGACCCCATGGGGGCGGATTTCCAGTACTCCCAGGCGTTTGGCCGCCTCGACCTCGATGCCTTGACCACGGACGTCGACGCAGTCATGACGACATCGCAGGACTGGTGGCCAGCCGACTTCGGCCACTACGGGCCATTTTTTATTCGCATGGCCTGGCACAGTGCCGGCACGTATCGCATCAGCGACGGCCGCGGCGGTGCCGGGGCCGGCATGCAGCGGTTCGCCCCGATCAACAGCTGGCCGGACAATGCCAATCTCGATAAGGCCCGTCGCCTGCTCTGGTCGGTCAAGCAGAAGTACGGCGCCTCGATCTCGTGGGCCGACCTCATCATCTTCGCCGGCAACCGCGCCCTCGAGACCATGGGATTCTCCACCTTCGGCTTTGCCGGTGGTCGAGCTGATGTGTGGGAGCCCGACGAGGATGTCTACTGGGGTCCCGAAGGCACCTGGCTCGGCGACGAGCGCTACACCGGAGACCGTCAACTCGAGGAGCCCTTGGCCGCGGTCCAGATGGGCCTTATCTACGTCAACCCTCAGGGCCCCAACGGTTTCCCAGATCCCCTCGCCTCGGCCCGGGACATACGCGAAACCTTCGCCCGCATGGCCATGGACGACGAAGAGACCGTCGCCCTCATCGCCGGCGGCCACACATTCGGCAAGACCCACGGGGCGGCCGTCCCCGACGACTACATCGGGCCCGAGCCCGAGGGTGCCCCGCTCGAGGAGCAGGGCTTGGGGTGGCGCAATACCTTCGGTTCCGGCAAAGGGCGAGACACCATCACCAGCGGCCTCGAAGTGACGTGGACGGCTACCCCGGTCGCCTGGAGTCACAGCTACTTCGAGAACCTCTTTGCCTACGATTGGGAGCTGGTCAAAAGTCCGGCCGGCGCCAACCAGTGGCAGCCCAAGGGCGGTGCCGGGAGGGGAACCGTGCCTGATCCCGAGGACGGCTCGCTTACCCGGCCGCCGACGATGCTCACCACAGACCTGGCGCTGCGCTTCGACCCGAGCTACGAGGAGATTTCGCGGCGGTTCCTTGAGTATCCGGACCAGTTCGCCGACGCCTTCGCCCGGGCGTGGTTCAAACTCACCCATCGCGACATGGGACCGATCGAGCGCTACCTCGGCCCACTGGTGCCCCAGGAAGAACTCATCTGGCAGGACCGGGTGCCGGCAGTCGATTACGAGCTGGTCGGCGAAGCGGAGATCGCCCAGCTCAAAGCAGAAGTGCTGGCTTCCGGGCTCACCGTGTCGCAACTGGTCTCCACCGCCTGGGCGTCGGCCTCGACCTTCCGGGGTAGCGACAAGCGGGGTGGGGCCAACGGGGCCCGTATCCGCCTTGAGCCGCAGATCGCCTGGGAGGTCAACGATCCCGACCAGTTACGCCAAGTGCTGCACACCCTGGAGGAGGTCCAGCAGTCGTTCAACTCGGCGCAGCACGGTGGTGTGCGGATATCACTCGCCGACCTCATTGTCCTCGCCGGCTGTGCCGCAGTGGAGCAGGCCGCGAAGGCTGCAGGTCACGAAATCACCGTGGCGTTCTCCCCTGGCCGGACCGATGCATCCCAAGAGCAGACCGACGTCGAGTCGTTCCAGCCTCTTGAGCCGACTGCCGACGGGTTCCGCAACCATCTGGGCAAAGGTCACTGGCTGCAAGCGGAGTACCTGCTCGTCGACCGGGCCAACCTGCTGACCCTCAGCGCCCCGGAAATGACCGTCCTCATCGGTGGCCTGCGGGTGCTCGGCGCCAACACTGGCCAGTCGTCGACGGGAGTGCTCACCACGACGCCAGGAACGCTGACCAATGACTTCTTCGTCAACCTGCTCGATATGGAAACGCAGTGGTCAGTGGTCGACGAGGACCAGTCCGTATTCGAGGGCCGTGACCGTGCCACCGGTGAAGTCCGCTGGGGCGGTAGCCGCGTCGATCTCGTCTTTGGCTCCAACTCGGAACTGCGGGCGCTCGCCGAGGTCTACGCCAGCAACGATGCCGAGGCAAAGTTCATCGCGGACTTCGCAGCCGCCTGGGACAAGGTGATGATGCTGGACCGCTTTGACCTGGCCTGATCCCTGACGACTTGGTCGGTCCGGCCCGGTGCGAGCACTAAGCCGTGACGTCGACGGATGCGCGGACAACGTTGGACCGAGCCCGCAGGGAATTCCTGCACGCTCACGGCCCATGGCAGTCAGGGTCAATGAGCCCAGGCGTCCCAGAGGCTCCGCACGGCGAAGATGTTCGCACCCACGGCGTAATACTGTGACGTCTACCACCGGAAACGACTGGGTGGGCATGCGCTAAGGGCGCTGATCGACTGTTCCCGCTCGTTTCATGGTCCGTGGTCTGTGGTCTGCGGGCAAGGCCTTCCTGATCTCACCCGCTGGGCACCCGCACACGGACAGCATCCACCGAGGGTGGCCTCGTGGCAGCGCCACATAGTGACGCCCCTTACCGTCTCCGTCTCGGCTTGCAGGCAACTCTGCACCGGCGTTCGGATCGAGTCCGATCAATCTCTCGAGTTCGAGCGTTGCATCCCGGATCAGATTGAGGTCGCCATCGAGCCCCTCCGAGGGATCGAGCGCTTCCATCGCTTGGGATCCGTGAAAACCACTATCGTTCGGTCGTTAGCCAGGGCGGCTTCAAGGGGGGGGTCGGCTAGTCCCATGGGGACCGATGATTACCAGATGACCGGTGTCGCACAACGCGGGGCTGACGCGGACCCTATGAGCGATGTCGCTCTGGCCATCCTCGAGGCCGCCATCCGTCATCTCGAGTCCGTGGGTGCCTCCGGGCTCCAGATCGACCAGGTCTTGGCCGATGCCGGTGCCTCTCCGGAAGCGCTCGAGCAGCATTTCGGCTCCCGAAGGGATCTGGTGCAAGCCGCGATATACGAGCGGCATCACCGGTTGATCGAGTTGGAGTCCCTGTCCCGCTTGGAAATGGCAGAGTCCGCTTCCACCACTGCAGAGTTCTGCACGTTCATCGCCGATCAGCTCACCCGGATCGCCACCGATCCAACGTCGCAAGCCGCCCGCATGGCCCGGGTGCGTTCGGCCGCCAACTCGTTGGACCGACCCGACCTCGTCGACCAGTTCGAGGCACGCCAACATGCACTGCTCGATGTCCTCGCCCAGGTCTTCGAGCGGGCAAAGGCTCGTGGCATCATCAACCCCGACCTCGACTCCTACGGCTACTCCGCTTGGTTCCACGGCATGAACCTCGGCATGACCTTCACCGAGCGCACGCTCCACGATTCCCACCGATGGCTGGCCGTGGCCATCCCCGCCGCGCTGGCACCCCTGCAGATGCCTGCCGTTGCGCCTGGCCCCTAGCGCACCTCATGCCCGCAGCCATTAAGGCCAGGAAAAGCCCGCCGGGCAGATCCGGCTCGATAGTGTCCCTGCCCGCGAGAAATCAAGCACCGTCGATCCCTCGCCACCTATCATCCTGAAGATGCAGAACGAAAGGGCTCCCTCGCCCCACTTCGCATACGCCAGACGGGTCCTTCAGTCGGTGGCCATCAGGGCTTCTGGGTCAACGCCATGACGACCGGACCCGATCCGTCTCCGTCGGATGCCACCACCCCCGTCATCGACCCCGTCATCGACCCCGTCATCGACCCCGTCATCGAC